>Ga0257123_1000271_pt1 | contig 44959 bp, 38 predicted proteins | sample SI106_135metaG_FD_190185 | JGI IMG/M metagenome (GOLD analysis project Ga0257123, IMG submission 190185) | Marine microbial communities from Saanich Inlet, British Columbia, Canada - SI106_135 | ecosystem: Environmental > Aquatic > Marine > Inlet | place: Canada: British Columbia | collected...
CTACCCGGGCTCCAAAAGTCCTGGCAATTTCACAGGTGCGATCGCTCGAAAAGGAGTCAAGGATCACAATCTCATGAGCCAGGTCTTTTACTGACTCAAGAGTTCTTCCAAGATTTTCTTCTTCATTCAATGTGATTATTGCGACGCTCAGCATTGCCCTACCTTGATCAGACCATTGCACAAATTCCGCTATTCCTGCTATACCTTCAGATAAGCGGTTTCCCTACTTGTAGGTTCAAACTCAAGCGCTGCCCATAAAATATGGGTCAGAGAATCACAAGAGTCTGGTTTGGATAAGAATCCGAACAAATAAGGTCATTTTGAGTATATATTATTCAGAGATTTGAGCTCTGAATGAAATTCTTCATCTGAATCCATAGAAAGTCTAATCACCGGCCATCCATGTTTCGTTCCCTGTCCTATTTCCTCAACAGATACATTTTTCAAAAGGAGTACATGGTTGCGAAGAGCACTAAACATGGAGTGAAGCTTCGATTTAAAACTGAAGATGCTATAGGCCGCTGCATCTATAAAACGGCTACTTATGAAGACATTCTTACCAATTATCTGACCCATCACATTCCTTTTGAAGAGAACGATGTATTTGTAGATGTAGGGGCAAATATCGGTTGGTATTCCCTTGTGATGAGTAAGACTATACCCCGTTCCTGCAAGATATTTTCTTTTGAACCGGACTTGTTGAATTCGGAAATCCTCCGGGAAAATCGAGACCTCAATGGATGTTCCAATCTTCAGATTGTCTCTAAAGCACTTGGAGCGGAAGCCGGGCAAGCCACCCTATTTCTTTATCCTGGTAAGAACCGGGGGAGACATTCCTTGATTCCTCTGGGGGGAAACAAAGAAGAAAGATTAGTTGAAGTGATCACCCTGGATGACTATTTTAAGGAGCAGGGAGTGGATGTCACAAAGATTAAACTGCTAAAAATTGATATTGAAGGATTTGAGTATCCTGCCCTCCTCGGCGCTAAAATGGCATTGCAAAATATTCCAAATGTCCTGATGGAATATTCACCAGAATATATGGAAAAGGGCGGATTTGAGCCCTTGAAACTAATCGAGCTAATGGAAGAGTTGAATTTTAATGCCCATCGCATCCTGGAGACGGGCTTGGAAAGACTCTCACCTGAAATCCTCCGGCGGCAAAGGTCACAAACAGACCTACTATGGATAAAAAACTAGAACTTTCTCCATCCTTCGATGCCAGGCTGAAAAGCTGTCCGCTTTGTCAGTCCGGACGGTTACGCTACTGCGACCGGGACTACACTGGAATCATCATTGATAAATGTGTGGATTGTGGAATTCGATTCATGAATCCCCAGTACTCCGATGACTTTCAGGCCTCCCTCTATGATGGCTACATTGATCCGGGGGAAATTACTTCCCTGGAGGAAATCTGGGAAAATGCCCATCTTAATTCTCACCATTTCCATTTCCAGAAGATTGAAGAGCATATTGCCCCCGGTAAAATCCTGGCCTTTGGCTGCGGTAATGGCAGTGAACTAGAGGTTGCCCTCCAGAGAGGGTGGGAGACCGAAGGCTTTGATGTAGACCCCGAATGTGTGAAAGAATTGCAAAATAAACATGAAATCCCACTTCATACGGGAGATTTTTTTCACTTGGAGCTCGCTTCAGATTCTTACGAATGCATCTATCTTGACCAGGTGCTTGAACATCTTAAAGAGCCTGCCCCCTACCTCAAAGAATTCAACCGCCTCCTAAAGCCCGATGGGGTTCTCTTTCTTGCGGTACCCAACATTGAGTCGATCGGCTCACGGTGGAAAACACTTCTGGGTCGTTTGAGACTGAAACGAAACCGCGGCAAACATTATGACACCTGGCATCATCTCTTTTATTTTAACCCAGGCTCCCTGGCCAAACTTTTAGAACGAGAATTTGGGTATCAATTTCTGGCTATGGGAAACGATGCTTTTCAAATTCCAGGATTACCCTGGTATAAAAAAATGATGGTCAATGTTTTCCAGGATGTCTCGCTGCCCTGGAGAAGTACCTGCTATGTAATCTGCAAAAAAATCAAGCCCCAGGACCTTTAAGCCAGAAAGAAACTCCGCAAAATACAAAGCTTCCTAGATCATTTCAAATCTGGTCCACAAACCACTGATAGGTTTTCTCAATTCCACTCCTCAATCCCATCTCTGGCTGCCAACCCAATTCGCTGATTCTTGAGCAATCCAGAAGTTTCCTCGGCGTTCCATCAGCATGTGTAGAATCCCACTGTATCTCGCCTGAAAAGCCAACCACCTCTCTAGCTAGATCTGCAAGTTCTGAGATGGTGTAATCAACACCACAACCAATATTGATGGGCTCTTCTGAAGAATAATGTTTCATTAGATCAATACACCCACGGGCCAGATCATCTACATAAAGCATTTCTCTTCTCGGGCTTCCAGTACCCCAGAGAGTAACTGAAGTTGATCGGTTAATCTTTGCCAGATGAAAACGATGGATCAGTGCTGCAAGCACATGCGAAGTATCCAAATCAAAATTATCACCAGGTCCATAGAGATTGGATGGCATGCACGAAATAAAGTCAGCGCCATATTGGCTTCGATAGGATTTGCACATAAAAATACCGGCGATTTTAGACAGAGCGTAGGCGTCATTCGTGGGCTCAAGAGGCCCACTAAGTAAATACTCTTCACGAATCGGCTGGCGACAATCTCGTGGATAAATACAGGAACTTCCTAAAAACAGGAGTTTTTTGACTCCGTTTCGATAAGACTCATGGATCACATTATTTTGGATGGTGAGATTCTCGTAGATGAACTCTGCCTTCTTTACCTGGTTGATTCCGATTCCGCCCACCCTGGCCGCTGCCAGAATGACATAATCTGGCTTTTCTTCTAAGAAAAACTGGCTTACGCCCTGCTGGGAAAGTAAATTTAACTGGCTTCGGTTTCTTAAAATGAGATTCTTAAACCCCTGTGAGCGTAGGGTTTCTACCAGGCTCTTTCCGACAAATCCACGGTGGCCTGCTATATAAATTTTGTCTTCCAGTTTCATCGAGGGCCACCATATCACATGCATTTACTAAACAATAACTACAACAAGGATTTGACCTGATTAGACTTCTCACAGAGGGTTTGTGCATTTGGGAAATGCTTGATTTCTTGCGGCATCTGTTATTGTTTAGAGAACAGACGCATCGAATCTTGGATAGTGATGAACCATGAAAACCATACTTTACTATGCTGGAAAAATTGTTCATCCCTTCTTCAGGGAGCAATATTCAAATCATCCCGATGGAATCAATCCAGTTTATGATTTTGATAGAAAGTCAGATTCACTAAGACCAGATTTTAGAAAAATACATGCAGTACGCAAGCCATTGGAACAACTTAATCGCGCTCTGCGTACATTTATTCCCAGGCTCAACTGGCATCGGATAAATCATGATAATCCCAAGATATTGGTTCACTCCGCCCAGCGGCTGATTACCCCCCCCTATTCCTATGTTGTTGATTTTGAACAAATCGGGGCATTTGGATTTCACGACGAGAAAATCCTGACTAACAAGCGCTATAGAACTCGATTGATCCAGGCTTTTAGGGATCCCAGGTTAAAAGCCATTCTTCCCTGGACTGAAATGGCCCGAAGTAGTCTGGTTCATTGGCTTGATAATGACTCTAGTCTTTCGGAAATCACTCGTAAAATGTGGGTTCTTTATCCTGCGATATCTCCTAGAACAAAGACAATCAAAAAAAAATCTGATTCCCTCCACCTTCTTTTCGTAGGATCACCTTTCTTACATAAGGGGGGGTATGAAACGATAGAAGCCTTCAAACAACTCAAATCCCAATGGCCTAATTGCCAACTTACGATCGTTACTAAGTGCGAGATTGACCCACTTTTTCTTGGAGAACCAGGCTTAAACGTTTTTAGTCGAGTGAGCAGTGAAAGGCTTCGGGAAATTTTCCAAAACGCAGATCTAATGATCATGCCGCAACATTTAGATACTCTCGGATTTGTGATGATGGAAGCGTTTTCCTGGGGGCTGCCGGTTGTTACCACACGAAATTTTTCTACCCCCGAAATCATTTCTGACCAACAAAATGGCATCATTGTGGACAACCCGGAGAGCTTTTGGGATGAACATGGGCTCCAACGTTTTCGCTGGTGGCAAGACACCACTTTTGAGAGAAAACTTAAAGGACTAGCCCAAGACGAAAAGTACATTCAATCAATCTCCGATGCAATTTTGATGGTTGCTAAAAAGATTGAATTTTATAGTCAGAATGCACTCCAGAGTGTCACAAGCGGCCCCTTATCTTTTGAACAGAGGAATAAGAAGTTAGCTGAAATTTACGAAGGATTGACTTTATCCTAATGAAAATAGCGCAAATACCAGTCCTGGAACATGGCCAGAGTCCACAGTTGATAGCCATAATCATACTTTCCCAACTTATGCTCTTCTATTAATCGATGTACTTGTGCATATTCGAACAATCCGTGTTTTTCACAGGAGTTTTTGGAAAATAAATCCATCATCCAATCGTAAAGCTCGTTCATCAACCAATTCTTGATTGGAATCTCAAATCCCGCCTTGGGACGATCCCATAAATTCTGAGGCACTTTTTTTGAAAGTATCTCTCTTAACAACACTTTGGTTCCCGATCCTGATCTTTTAAACTTCATTGGCACTTTTAGGGCAAACTCAACAAACCTGTGATCTAGCAACGGCACTCTGGCTTCCAGGGAGGTACTCATGCTCGCTCGATCAACTTTCACCAATATGTCTTCAACGAGGTAATAAACCAAATCGGCCAGCATCAATTTTTCCACCAGTGAGCCCGATTGCTGAAACACTTCCCTACAAGGATTGGATACCGGCTTGAATGAGCTTAACAATGACTCCAATTGCCCCTTGTACCAGATGTTAGAAAGAGAGCGATACTGATCCTCAATTCTCTCCCATGAAAGGGCAGCCCCCACCTTCTTTAAGCGACGGTGGGGTCCGATTCCCAAGACTTCAAATACCTGAGAACTAAAGATCTTTGAAAACACCCCCCTGAGAATGGGAAGTCTTCCTATCACATTGAGCTGTTCCATCCACCGGTAGCGATAATATCCACAAAAAAGTTCATCACCACCATCTCCACTCAATGCCACCGTCACTTCGCTTCGCGCCAGTTTTGAAACAAGCATGGTTGGAATAGCCGAGGAGTCTGAAAATGGCTCATCCCAGAATTGCGAGAGTTGGGGAATCAGGCCAGTAAGTTCCTGTGTTTCTATATAGTGTTCATGATGGTCAGTTCCAAGATAACTGGCGATATCCTTGGCATATTCCGCCTCATTGAGTTCCTTGTCCTGCATACCAATGGAGAAGGTCTTGATTGGACGTGATGCTATTTCTGACATGGTTGCCGCTACTAATGTCGAATCTATTCCTCCACTTAGAAAGCAGCCCACAGGTACATCCGCAATCATTCTATATTGAATGGATGACTTGAGAAGTGCCTCTCCTTCGTGGAGAAGTTCTTCATAGGAAGAATTTTGTTTTGGTTGTGTATAAGCCTGGTAAGGTGACCACCATTGCTGCACTTCGAGCTGATTAGCCTTTAAGATCGCATAGTGGCCCTGGGGTAACTTGAAGGTGTTTTCAAAGATTGTTCCCGGTGCTGGGACAAACTGCCATTGAAGATACTGCACAAAGCCTTCGCTGCTAATTCTTTTTGGGAAAGCAGGTAAAGCGCAAATTGCTTTAAGTTCGGAAGAAAAGACAAAAAAAGAATTTTCATGCCAATAATAAAGTGGTTTGATCCCAATTCTATCTCGCGCCAGAAAAAGTTGCTCTTCGTGCAAATCAAAGATCGCCAGGGAAAACATGCCATTGAATCTCTCCAGAGCGCCAGGACCCCAGGTCTTATAGGCATGTAGAATTACTTCCGTGTCAGAGCTAGATTTAAATCTAACTCCAAGCTCAGCTAGCTCAGCCCCAAGCTCCCTAAAGTTGTATATTTCTCCATTGAAGACAATCACCCAACGGTTTTCAAGCACCATGGGCTGATGCCCTGCAGGGCTCAGGTCCTGGATCGATAAACGGGTATGACCGAACCAGCCAGCAGTGTTTGAGCGGATCTCATACAGCCCCGTATCATCTGGTCCGCGATGATCCAACAAACGAAGACTATTCTCGAAAGTGCTGCGGGAGATACCTTCAATGCCAAGAATGCCCAATAATCCACACATAGAAAATTGTTATTCTCGCAATGTACCGGTTTGCTTTTTTTCTGCACGAACAAAATATCCGACGGTGAATCTTTTTTCCTGATCAATTGGGTCTAGGAAAAAAGAAACCACGGCTACCAACAACATCACAGGTAATAGAAGAAGCCAAAAAGGAAACCAAACAACTTTAAAAACAAATCCTACTTCCGTTCTCCAAGGTTGCGTGCTTTTTATAAACCTCAGGGTTTCCTGGGAGTAGTGTTTGTAAAAACCGCCATTTGCCAGAACAAGGATTTCATCAAATCCGGTTTCAGCAAGATATTTCTCATAAAACCACGGTGTATAGCCACCATAAAAATGGTACGGCTCTTGGTGTATCCCGGATCCCAAAGGGGCGGTAAGAAGAAGTAGGCCACCGGGAACAAGCACACGGAAAATTTCATTTAACACCGCTACAGGGTTGGGAACGTGTTCAAGCACTTCCGTATTAATCACTACATCAAAATAGTCATCTTCAACAGGGATTTCAGTGACATCAGAGACATAGTCAATTTCACCATAACCCTCACGAAACCGAATCTGATCCTCCGACAACTCACTGAAATCCTGAGTGTGATATAAACAGTGACCAAAATACATACGATACGGACAACTTCCAGCACCGAGATCCAACACCCTGGAACCATCAGGTATTTGACTGGCCTGAGCCTTTACCCACTTTTCACGCTGAAATTCATTAAAGTTCAGAAGCTGGCTTTTATGAAGCTTGGAAAAAATCTGTTTGATCATGATTTATCGGCCTATGAATAGGCACTTCATGGTTAACCAAAGAAATCCCAAAAAATAACTGATCCTCTTGGTCAAAAGAAAATCCCTGAACAGATAACCCGCTCCTTCAGCATATGATAACCGATTTCCTCGTACCTGCTTGGGGTGTAATCTGTACTTCAATAGGGGTTGGGATAGATTCGCAAGTATAACCTTATTAGACCGAATAAGCCGCAGCCACAGATCAAAATCCTCGCTCTTATATCCCATGTAGCCACCAACATCAAGTACAGCCTTGCGATTAAAAATGACAGTGGGATGCAAAAGAACCGTCTTAAAGGGTAAGTTTCTGACAATATCCTTGTGTAGCAAGGGAACATTTTCTTCGCCTTTGATTTGGCCTGATTCAAATAGAATGCTCTGGGTTCCCAAGACTGTTGTCTCGGGGTAAGATCTAAGGTATTCCATTTGGATCGCAAACCGATCCGGTGTGGAAATATCGTCTGCGTCCATTCTCGCTACCCACTTGGCGTTCGACTTCTGTAAACCAAAGTTTAGATTAAAAGCCAATTGCCTGATCTCCGTTTGAAAGGCCCTGATTCGGCTATCATCAAAACTCTGAATGATTTCCCAGGAATTGTCCTGGGACCCATTTTCCACAATGATAAACTCAAAGTTTTTGAAGGACTGCTCCAAGATACTGTGGATAGCCTCTTCTAGAAACTGTCCTCCATTACAAACACACATGAGTACTGTTAAATCTATGTTCATTTCAAATGATCCCACTGGAACGAAATGGGGTTTATAGAATCATTTCCGTTAAATTTCCTGCCGTTCTTCGCACGGTGTAGCGTAGACCAGTCGGTGCGGTTATGTCAGTATTCGGTTCAAAACTGAAAGGAATTGCTCTTACCTCCATTCTACCCTGTAATACATTCCTTGTAGTCTGAAAATGAATTCTCTAAAATTCACATCAAACCTCGATTGTAGCTCCAGTATAGAAGTTTATTGTGGCATCGATAGCAATCTTCTATCCCCACAAAGAATCCTAATTAGTAGCCATGAAAAATATTGACAATAAAACCGTGGAAGATTTTGGTAAGGAATGGGCTGAATATTCCCACGACACCATTCCCGAACGAGAACTCAAGAACCAATTCGACAAATATTTTCACATCGTAGATCTGGATGAACTTCAAGATAATAGCCATGCATTTGACATGGGTTGCGGAAGTGGGAGATGGGCAAAGTTTGTAGCTCCAAAGGTTGGGGTCCTCCATTGTATTGATGGGAGCTCCGAGGCCCTCAAAATTGCTGAGAGAAATTTGTCCACCCTTAGAAACTGTATCTTCCATCAAGCATCTTTCAACAACATACCGTTAGAGGATGCATCCATGGACTTTGGCTATTCTCTAGGAGTTCTGCATCATATACCCGATACTGTGGCAGGCTTGAGGGCCTGTATAGCTAAACTCAAACCAGGAGCTCCTTTCCTGGCTTATTTTTACTATGCCTTTGATAACAAACCACTTTGGTTCAAAACAATATGGCGGATCTCGGATATTTTTCGACGTTTGATTTCTGTTTTACCTTTTCGATTGAAACTACTGATTACCAAGCTGATTGCTCTGGCTGTTTATCTGCCAGCTGCTCGGAGTTCACTGATTTTAGAACGACTGGGTTTTCACGTTGAAAACATACCCCTCTCCCAATATAGGACCTTTCCCTATTACACAATGAAAACAGACGCCCTTGATAGATTTGGCACCAGGCTAGAGAAACGCTTCACAAGGAAGGAAATTCATGAGATGTTTAAGACAGAAGGTTTGCAGGATATCCAATTTTCGGACGACAGTCCTTACTGGTGCGTAGTTGGCTTCAAGCAATGATTATCTAGAACTATTTTTGGCCTTCCACATCGGAAGAGAAAGGATTTTGAGACTTGATTTCAATTGCTAATAGCTTAGAGGAATTCTCTTCCTTCTAGCTGTTTGGTCTAGAGTCAAGTGCTCCCGTAGTCGAATACGTCCAGCAAAGGGTGTGGAATGACAGAGAAAAACAGATTAGCTAAGATTGATAGCTGGGTCAATGAGATCCTAGTAGACCCATTAAGCAAGAATCCATTGTCTGTCTCTGGTGATGGCCTATCATTAGTGTCTACATACGGAAGAAAATACCCCGTTGTGGGCGGAGTATATGATCTTAGGCTATTAAACAATCAAACAACCTCTGACCAAAAAATCTGGAGCCAAGGTCAGCTTCATTATGAAGAATGGGATGACTCATACACGGTCACTGACAGTCCAAATTACAATGATGAACTGAATGGTGTTCGAGACGTCTACGAAGCAATCCCTATTGAGGGTCGTTGTCTTGATGTCGGGGGTCATCAAGGTAGGCTTAGAGCTTTCTTATGCCCCGGCCAAGAATACATATCTTGCGACCCATTCCTCAATGTTTTTCAATGGATATCCAAATCTCCTAACCTAATCAGGACGTACCCATTCTTGGTTGAGCCCGTAAATTTCGTATCTTGTCAGGCAGAATTTTTGCCCTTTGCCTCATGTTCCTTTCAGACCGTACATATGCGCTCTGTCATCGACCACTTTCTAAATCCCGAGCTGGCCCTTAATGAAGCCTATCGTGTCCTAAAGGAAGTTGGCAACCTAATCGTCGGACTGTATGTACACGGTGGAAAGAATGGAAAAGTACCCTTAAGAGATCACCTCAAGGAAGCTGTGCGCTTAATACTACCAATCTTTGGGATACACAAGTATGCAGACCACCATGTTTGGCATCCAACGTATGAGGAGCTAAAAAGTCTCATTTCTACCTGCGGATTTAAGATCGCTAAAGTGCATTGGCAAGAATGTCACAATGGTACAGTATGTTATATCAAGGCAACTAAAGAACCAGGGCTAACACGTCACGCCCACTGAGCATTTGCCACAAAAATGATGATCGACAGCTCCTTTTTGCAATCCAAAGTAAAGTAGTAGTTTTCAGTTTCGAAGCCAGCGAGATTTGAGCACAAAAATTGAATTTATGTGGGTGTCTGCGTACAAGAAGTAGCCCTTTTGACTGAGAAATTCTCCAATTCTTTTATTTTTTACGCCTCTTCCCGACTCTGAGAACGAGACGGACTCAACACAAATAACTGTAGGAACAGAGTTTGAAAAATCTATACTTTTAAGCACTTCGAGATCCATTCCTTCAATATCCAAACTCAAAAAGTCTGGAAAATCCCCATCACAATACTGCTGAATAATCTCATTCAGTGTCATTACCGGAACAGGGATTTCTTTAAGAATTCGGATTCCAGCCTCCCGTATAGAATTCTCCGCTTCAGTTTTTGAAAACGTGTTCAATGTTGGGTTCGAAAGTACATGAAATAGTAGTGTGTCAGAATCCCTTTTCGCTAAGACTCCAGAATTCAGGTTAATGTCCCTCGTTCTTAAATTCACAAACCTCTTAAAGAGTTCTGGATCCGCCTCGATGTTAACACCTTGTGAATCGCTAAGATAAAAGAGAGCCGTATTGCTAAAGTAGTATGGATGGTGAGCTCCAATATCTATATAGGAAGGTTTTTCAACTCCAATGGCATCGAATATTATTCGTATAATCAAATCTTCTCCGGCCTGTGCATAGCTTATTCTAGTACCTCGATACATAGAATGCTTTAAAGTTAACCACCTTCGTTTCAAAAAACGGGAAGCCTTGGAATAAAAAGTCCTTGCTGGTTCTATTACCTCGTTAAAAATCATGAGCTTGAACATGCTAAATAGTAACTTAAATATTAGATACACCCTTTGGAACAAATTAAACTGGCAATCTCGAGAAATTAGTCGGAGAGAAGAACTAATAAAACTAAAATAGTTTAGCCTAAGACATTTTCTATTCTCAAATGTTTTTAGTTCATAATTTTCAGAGTCAACTCCCGAAATAAACAGATACTTTGGAATTATCTTCAAATCATATTTAATCAATTGACGTAATATGAAATAACAATCATAAAAGTCAAAAAAGCCCTCCTGCAGAACCTCTTGGATATCAGCACGCTTATGAAGTCCATAAAAATAGGAAGACTGCATGCATCCTAGATAAGAGGACGCTCTAGAAAATACTGACATTTCGGGTAGTATGTTGGGCTGAGGAGGATAGCTTATCTTACCTGAACTCCTGTACAGAGTACTGAACCAAGTCATACAGGTTCCGCTGCCACTCGTATTTTTGACGCAGGTATCGATGAACTCAAGAGCCCATTCATCATCATCCGCAGCCCACATGAAATACTGACCTCTAGAAACTTGTAAAACATACTTAAAGTTGAATTGTATACCCTGGTTCTTTTCATGCTTTATATATTGAATTCTATGATCTTTCTCCATGAAGTCCTCAACGACTTTAGAAGTTTCATCGGTAGAGGCATTATCAGAAACTATAATTTCAAGATCTTTATAGGATTGATTAGTTATTAACTCTAAAGTTCGTTTCAAACCCTGCGCACGATTATAGGTAGGAATGCCTACACTAACTAAAGTCTTGCTATCACATGGCATTCATTTCACCCCGATGGAAAAAGTTCTTTTGCAGCCATGATCGGCCCTCGCTTGTTGCCATAATACACAGGGTCTGTGAGCTTAGTATCAGCAAAGAATACCATAGAAATGAGGACACCCTGCCTGAGGGGCTTGGTATCACCACATACCAAGCGCTAAATACGACAATGCTTATCACAAAACTTACTCCTAAATCACTAAACAACCATCTTAAAAGATCTTTCTTAAGTAGTCGCTTGTGCATCGCAAACATTACAAAGATGCTATAGATCAGGTTGGTAATCAACCAAGCATACGCTCCGCCCTGCATACCTAGATAGTTGGTAAGCCAAAACAGCAAGGGGATGAATAATACAACGGCAATTAAATTAGCATATAGGGCTAATTTGGTCCATGAGGAAGCAAATTGAAGAAAAAAGGGTATATGCAATAATCCATGGATAAGAGTACCCAGGCAGTAGATCGAAAGTACTGGTCCCACATTCGAGGCAATGGACTCATTTCCTGTCCATATAAATATCATCTCTTTAGCCCCAATACTCATAGCAAGGCTCAGCGGTATAATAGCAGCCGACATAACCTGATTTGCCAGGTGATACATTCTCCTTACTTCTTCTAGCTCGCCTTCTGAGACTAACTGGGAAAGCTTTGGAAATACGGCCATTCCGATTGGATACACTAGATAATAAATGAGTCCAGCTACTGTGGTTGCCAGTGTGTAGTAACCAAATTGTTCCAGCATTAGCAGCTTACTTAGCAAAATCTTATCTGACTGCATAAGGATAACAGCCAAAATGGAAGCAATGCTTAAACCCACAGTAAATCTCCATATTTTTCGCAAGATTTTGCTTTGAAAGGTTGCTATTCGGTAGCCTCCTGGCAATGATTTCCAGGCATGCATAGCCATAGGTACGGTGGAAACTAAGCCCACCAATATTTGCCATAAAAAGAAGTTCTCTATAGTTGGGTCTACGATATATAAAACCGGTATCACCAAGCCAAACCTAAATATTGCTATAGCACTATTCCAAAAATTAAGGGTGACCTGTTTTTGCATTCCTGAAAAACACCCGGAGTAAAAAACGACGGGCCATTGAAATACTATGGCAAGAGCCATAAGGAAGACTGCATTCGTCACCTCATGTGGAGAGAGATACTCTGATTGAATCCAAGAACCCCCTATCCATGACGAACTAAACAAGATAGCCAGGGTTAGAATTAAGCCAATACCCCAATATATGATTTCAAGGGTTCTTACTAGATCTCTTAAATCTTGGAAATGCTCTTCTTTAAGGGAAAAGGATGCTATTTCCTTATTCACAACTGTACTAAGACCAAGGTCCAAGAGTTTGATGACACCCTGTAGCGAGAAGAAGAAGCCGATCAAGCCATAGCCTTCCATACCCAGTATCTGTATATAGAATGGAATGCATAAGAACAGCAAAATGGCATTCCATGCACGACCTACCAAATTCGCCAACATGTTGGCTTTGACAATCCCTATGTTTGATAACCACTTGAATTTCATAGTGACCATATTCTATTAAGACAAGTTACGTTAAGTACTCGCTATTTTGGCTCCAATTTCAAATCGATAAAGTTGTTTGAGTTTAATTGAAATGACGCCAAGTATAAATTCTGAGACTACCAACACAATCTAGGTTGACTTCAAAGAAAATCCAAATCGAATCTTGGGGCTAAATATTCTATTTCTGAACCGCCTCTTAGCCCCGACTTTTAGAGTTTTCTCAACCAAGCTCCGGGCCAATGGGTGATGTTTTGATTTAATGAACTTTCGTTGAAGTACCACGCTGGCTGTTCAATCACAAAATCATCCCTTTTCGCCACAAAGTCCTGTGCTGCATGATATGGGTTATCCCGAGTCCAGGACTCGGCCCCCCTGGGAACAATACTTAAATCTTTCATTACTCCGTCGGTAGCGACGATGTAGCCCCCGGGCTTCACAAAATGATGATAGGCTTCTAACTCCGCCAGCACGTGGTCATAGGAGTGATTGGAATCTAGAATCACGAGTACCTTCTCATCTTCTCTAACCATGGCTTCTACCTTGCTCAAAGTCTCATCAGAAATCGAATCTCCTATGATCAAATCTATTCTAGACGAGAGTTGATGGGTTTTGAGTTCCTTCAGATTTTCTTCCCGTATCTCAATGTCGACACCTAAAACTCTGCCATGACCTAAGGCCTCAAACAAACTGGCGTAGTATATGAGGGATCCTCCATGGGCTATCCCGGTTTCAATAATTAGATCCGGCTTTAAACTCCAGATCACCTCTTGGGTACGGACCATGTCTTCAGGTAACTGTATGATCGGTCTGCCAAACCAGCTGAAGGTGTAGGAATACTTTTGATCCCAGCCTACATTCACCCACTGGCTGGAAATCAATTCAAAGGCTTTCTTCGAATATAGGTCGTAGGTGTCTGACTCCTCGCCATCAATTCTGGTAATCTCACGCGTCTCTGTATCAATAATTAGTTTCATAAACTCTCTACAATATCTGCCTTCATGCCTTCATTAGACATGATCTGTTCAATTTCACTTATATACAGCGGATTCATAACAAGAACATACTCTATGCCATAAGATGGAGCAGTTGCGGGACTAATTACCGGGTGTGCGCTGCCACCAAGCCAACCCCCTTGCTTATTGGGATTAATATCTATGATGCAACTGATTTGCTCTCTATGCGGGTCTAAAAGGCTTGCAAAAGTTGCGCCCTTGGCTCCTGCCCCCCACACCGCTACCCTTCCCTTTTTTGAATGGCTTCCTAGAGTCTCCCGCCACAGATCCCATTCTCTGCGCTCTGCTTCTCTATATTCATGGGCTATTTCTTCAAGATCAGCAACCTCGAAGGAACTCAATACGCAAGGCTGCTTTCGGGCTTCCAGCCATAAATACTGTTCTCCAAATACATGATCCACACTGTCCACACAAAATCCTGTCTTTTCGAATGCAAACGCCAGACTGCTTTTGGTAAAGAGAGAGCAGTGTTCATAAAAAAAATCCCAAATTACTTTATTTCTTAGAATCCATTCAACACAGGGGGTCTCAAAAAAAACTCTGGCTTGAGGAGAATCTTGAAGCGCTTGATGGGTCGATTGAAGAAGTCCGATTGGGTCCGGGACATGTTCAATCACATGGCGGCAGCATACGAGATCTGCGGAGATTTTTGATGCTGACTCATCGTAGTACTGTTTTAAAATTTGAATCTTACCCACAAGGAGTTCTTCATTGCCTTTATAACTTGGGTCAAATCCGTATCCCCGGCACTCTCCTTTTATACCCTCAATCAATAACTCAAGAAACTCACCGTTTCCACATCCGATCTCCACGAGCTGAGTATTTTCAGAGGAAACATGGCTAAGCACTTTCTTAGCTAAAGCTTCAAAGTAACTGCGAAACTCTTGTGAACAAGTTTGCCGATTATCATAATCAGCACCATATGAAATAAGTTCTGGCTTGAACTTCGAGTTGAAAATAAAACCGCAGGTAGAACATAACTCCATCCGCAGTTCGCCAACATCCGCATTTAAGGCCTCTACTTCACTGGAGTAAAGTAGGTTTTGATGTATGAGCACCCTTTCTCTTGTGAGAATATTGAAGAGCTCTTTGCCTTCACAAAGAGGGCAATAATCCATCCTTTTTCCACCAATCAATCGTTCGTTGTAGTCCTTGTTTCAGATCAAACTTGGGTACAAATTTAAGTTCTTCCCGGGCCCTTTTTACATCCGCCACAAGACACCGAGGCTCCCCTTCTCGATCCGGCCTTGCTCCCAGAGCCACCAGGTCCTCTTTATGCAATAAATGTCCTACAAGTTGAATTACCTTGCCAAGCTCTACTTTTTCACCGGAGGATAAATTGAACGCTCCCTCGCATTTGGAACCGAGCAACTGGCAAAAAGCCAACGCCAGATCCTCTACATATAAAAAGTCTCGGATCTGATTGCCTGAACTACACTGTGCCTGCCGATTTTCAAGCAGGGAAATAATTATACTAGGTATAAGCCTGGCACGTTTTTCAAAGGGCCCAAAACAATGAAATACCCTACCCCAGGCCCAGGATACGTTCGATTGGTCAAACAGGGAGGCCGACATGGAATAGAGGGCTGCCTTGCATACTCCATAAACGGTCTTTGGTGAAAGACTTTGTGACTCACCGAACACCCCTTCATGGGTCCAATCATATTCCGCGCAAGTACCGGCAGTCACCACCCTTTGCACGCCACACTCGATCAACTCTCGATAGAGTGAAAGACTGGACTGAACCCACCTATAATTTAGATCTGAAGTCCAATACTTACCATGATCTGTGACCCAGGCCAAATGTAGGCAAAACTCGGGTCGTAATGCTCGAATAAACTGAGTGATTTCTCTATCGTCTAGGAGGTCAATCTGATGGTATTGGAATGAATGTCCATCCTGGGCACGAGTACCTACTCCATGAACTTCATAGGACTCTTCAAGAAGACGTGGACAATGTCTACCAATAAAGCCACTTACACCGGTGATCAAAACCTTAGGCTTCATTTCAGCTCAGTTGTAACTCTCTTAGACAGGGAAGCTCTTTGTCTTTTTCAGAAATTATCCTCTCAGAAACTTGCGGCCATTGGATACCTACTTCAGGGTCATTCCATCGGAAACCCATACTAACCTCTGGGTGATAAAACTCTGCCATCCAATATCTTGTGTCTGTATTGTCTTCCATTGTTTGGAAGCCATGGGCAAAACCCTTCGGAACATACAAGAGACATGGGTCATCGGGATAAAGCTCAAATCCTTCCCATTGCCCAAAAGTGTCTGAATCTTTACGAATATCAACCAGTACATCAAAAATTCGGCCCCGGGTGCAGCGAATCATTTTCACTTCTTCATAGGGAGATGCTTGCCAGTGCATTCCACGGAGCGTTCCTTTCTTTGTATTGTTGGAAACACTGGTTTGCACAATGCCTGATTCAAGACCTTGCTCCTCAAACTCTCGTTGACAAAAGGTCCTTGCAAACCAACCCCGATTATCCTGAATTGGCTCCATTCGAATTAAATAGGCTCCCTTAAGCCGCAGAGGTTCAAAAATCATTTAAATCACCCTCACTTCAGGAACTGCTAGAATAATCTTAGTTCCCTCATTTCTGATTTCAGTTAGCTCTTCTAAAATCTCTTCCTTTAAATTCCACGCTAGCACAAATACAAAATCAGGTGGATTCTCCAACAACTGCTCGGGAGAAATAATGGGAATGCGAGATCCTGGAAGGAATTTACCCTGCTTTGCTTCAGACTTATCTGCAACAAAAGAGACCAGGTCCGAGCGGATACCAAAATAGTTTAAAAGCGTGTTCCCTTTTGCTGCCGCTCCGTACCCAATTATAGACTTCCCTTCGCTCTTGATACTTGTTAACAACGACATCAATTTCTGCCGCATCGCCAGTATTCTGAGCTGAAATTCCCTGTACGCACGCTGATTATAGAGATTTTGCTCCTCTTCCTTCTGTAACACCTGCTTTACGGAGTCCGTTTTGCGAAAACCTGTGAATTCTTGATGGGAAGCATAAACTCTTAAGGAACCCCCATGGGTATTGAGGGTTTCCACCTCGAATATTTTCAGGTTATGGGCATCAAACAACTGCTTTACGACTCCCAGGCTCAAGTAAGAGAAATGTTCGTGGTATATGGTGTCAAACTGATTATTTGAAATCAATTCCAAAAGATGTGGGAATTCAACCGTAACCACGCCTTTATCCTTAAGCAGGATTTTGTAGCCTTCCACAAAGTCATGTATATCGGGGACATGAGCCAGTACATTCTTAGATACCAGTAAATCTGCAGCACCATGCGTGGATCGAATCTTATCCGCCAGAGAGGCACCAAAAAAACCAATCTCGGTAGGAATTCCTTTCATAATGGCATTGTTGGCTACATTTTCGGCTGGCTCAATTCCCATACAAGGAATTTCAGACTCCAAAAAGTTTTTTAATAGGTAGCCATCATTGGAAGCTACTTCCACAACAAATGAATTTTTGTGCAGTTCAAATTTAGCTTTGACCTTTTCACAATATGCTTTGCAATGTTGAAGCCAAGAGGTGGAATATGAGGAAAAATAGGCATACTCATCAAAGATTGATGCTGGCTTCACATACGCTGGTAGTTGGACCAGGAAGCAATTTATACACACCTTTGCATGTAGTGGATAGAAGGTTTCCCCCTCCTCTAATTGCTCTTCAGTAAGGTAACTGTTTGCAAAGGGGCTCATCCCAAGGTCAATGAGAGTTTCAAAATTCGAAGAGTCACAAAGTCTACAATTCATTTGAATTCTTTTTTTGCATATAATCCACGTGGACGAATGTGTTCGAAGCCTTTCTTAAATGCTCTCCGAGCAGAATCGCAAATTCGGCCAATATTACCATAATTAAATTGGCTTCACGACGAAGGGGTCTTTGTGAAAGGGGCCCGTTTAGTCGCTAATTGTAGACCAGGTAACCTGATGGAGATGGAATGAACCACCGACGTAGAGTTCTACGCATCATCGCTCGCCTAAATGTAGGGGGTCCGGCTAAACACGTCAGCTGGGCTTCCCAGGGTTTAAATCGGATTGGTTGGTGTAATCTTTTGGTTTACGGGGATGTCGAAAGCAATGAGGATGACCTTTCTCATTTCGCCAGGAAGTGTGGAATCCGGCTCTTAAAGCTACCCACCCTATCTTCCTCCATCTCTTTGTTCAAAGACCTGCGCTGTATTCTTAGTCTATATTCTATTTTAGATCGATTTCGCCCTCTTATTTGCCACACTCATACCTCTAAAGCCGGCTTTTTAGGAAGGCTCTCTGTTCTGCTCTGGCGAATTTTACATCCTTTCTCTAAAGCCCCTATGGTGGTTCATACTTTCCACGGTCACACCTTTCATGGATATTTTTCACCCTGGAAACATCGACTTTTTTTATGGATTGAAAGACTCCTGGCACTGCTTGGCAGCGACGTCATCATTACGATTTCATCTCAACAGCAGAAAGAAATCTTAGACACTTACCAGGTTGGTAACCTAAAGCAACACAAAATCATTCCCCTGGGAGTTGAGACCGACTTTGCATTGGAATTGGATTTCAATTCTCTGCGGGATTCTTTTGGGATCAGCTCACAAAGCACTGTCTTCGGGATTGTTGGCAGGTTGTCTTCGATTAAAAATCACAAATTATTCTTTGAAGCCATTCAGGTATTTCAGGGGAGCGGTGATTCCACTGATGTTCATTTCCTGATCGTCGGGGGAGGCTCAAGAGAGTTTGAAACGCTATTGAGAGATCTTGTCGGCAGTATGGAACTAAAAAATGTACACTTCACTGGAAATGTAGAGGATCCACGACAGATTTATGGAGCCCTGGATTGCCTGGTACTGACGTCTATAAATGAAGGGACACCTCTCTCCATTTTAGAAGCTTTTGCCTGTGGAATTCCCGTAATCGCATCGGCTGTGGGGGGAATTGTTGACCTGTTAGGAGTTCAAGGTGAACGTGGCATCCTCATTTCAGACCCTAAGCCTTCGGAGTTCGCGAGTCAATTTCAATCCATCACCGATGAAATCCCTACTCAGAAGGTAGCTCTTGCCAGGCAGTTTGTTCAGGAACGCTACTCAGTGAACCGTTTAATCAAAGATCTTGACCAGCTATATTCACAGCTCGCCGAAGGGGAGCAATCCTGAAGCCAAGACTCGGTGGCTTGACATACTTCTCCGGCCAAACTAAATGGTTGGTTGCCCGGGTCAGCAGAACCAGGCCAAGCACGGTCAGCAACATTACTGGATAGAAATATGTCCAATAATAAGAAGCTACGATCCATGCGATGTTGAGCTGGAATGCGTAGAGGCAAAGTACTGCCAGGCGATCACCGCCCAGAATATGGGACAAGCGGTGAGAGATATGACCTTTATCTCCCTGGGAAATGGGATAACCATTCAGAATTCGGTTTAGAAATACATAAGTCGTATCAAGGATGGGCGTGAAAAGCATCAGTGCGGGTATCAAGATCGCACTGGGTAAATTAAAGAATGTATGCGACACAGTGGGAGAAATTGTCTGGCTGAAAAGCAAAAGCAACATGGCGGTCATATTACCTAAGAAGAGACTCCCGCTATCACCCATGAAAATTCGTGCCGGATGGAAGTTAAATACCAGGAAGCCAAGCACACTAGCCGCCAGAATGAGGCAGCTATAAGCCAATCCAGCATCCATATGGTGCGGTAGGAAAGCAAGGGAGGTAAGGGTGATAAACACGATACCAGAGCTGGCTCCATCCATATTATCAAGAAGGTTAATCGCGTTGTTCAGCCCCACAATCCAAAGGGCAGTAATCAGAACATTCAACCAGTAGGAGTCAAGAAAAGTGAACATGATTCCGCAACCCACCGCAGTGCCTGTAACAAGAAACTGAAACAACAATTTCCACTTTGGTGAGAGTGTAAAAAAGTCATCGTAGAGACCTACCAGAAACATGAGACTGGAGGTGGACCACAAGACCCACTCTTGAACCTCTAGATCAATCCCTTTAAAAAGGAATAGTCCTACGCTGAAAGCCAACCAAATTCCCACTCCTCCATGGATGGAAATGCGACGATCATTCCAGCGATTGGCCTGCGGCGTGGAAAGCAGATTCCACCTTTGCGAAGCCCATATAATGACCCCGCTTAGCCCAAGGCTAAGCGAAAATACGACTATAAAAATCCAAATTGCTGCGAGCATAACTGCGATTGTTTCTTGAGGCCTTTATCGAAAGATCGGCGTGAGGATAGAACACTTCCGATGGTTTTGACAAAGCGTCACTTAAAACGTGGTCACGAATGATAAACATGGATCTAAACTTGTCAAGGTATAACCTCATCTCTAAACTCTGGATTTGGATTCGCTACTGGAGGGCTCAACCGCAGATGAGCTCAGGAATCTTTGGATTCATGCTTTGTCTGGGAATCCGGACAAATTACTTCATTTTGAGTATATAATGAACCGAATTTTAAAGCTGGCCTAATAGAATGAAGGAAAAATTCGATTTTACTTTCAAGCTCCATATGCTGCATCGATTCTATCGATACCGGTTTCGAACGGAGCGCTTTGACCTTAAACACTTGCTTCAGCTTCCCATTTCCGGTTCTGCTGTTCTAGACATCGGTACGAATAAGGGAATTTTTGCATGGTGGATGTCTCGCTGTGTAGGCATCAACGGTCAGGTACACTGTTTTGAACCTCAACCTGAACTGTTCTCGCATCTCAAACGGCTATCGAGAGTATTCTCTTTGAATAATGTGCAATTTTATATGGCTGGTCTCTCAAGCGAACCCGGAAGAGCCCAACTTTTTCGAGACTATATTGGCGATGGAGCAGCATCCTTAATTCTTAGAGAAAAGTCTCAGGCGATTGAAATTGAAACTTCCTCTCTAAACAAGTTTCTGGCTTCAAACCACGAACCAAATCTACTCCCTATTACCTTTGTAAAAATGGATGTTGAGGGCTTTGAATTCGAGGTGATGCGTGGGGCTGACAGATTAGTGAAACTTTATCGTCCCACATTTTTGATTGAATGCTCAGTTTCCCGCGAAACAGACCAACAAATCGTCAAAATTCTTGAGCAAGATGATTACCTTGGCTTCTTCGCGGATCATGAAGGTCTTCATGCTCTGGAAAAAATTCGGCAACGACCGTACCCTGACAGGGAAATTGATCATCGAAACGTATGGTTTTGTCCTCGCGAAAAGTTCGATTCTTTTTTCCATGGGGAAGTCTTAAAACGGTAAATTCCAAAGATCAGCAACACTATTCATATTGTTGTGACGAAGTCTCCTCAATAACCTCTTTCATTTTCCAATTCACCTGAACTCAATCCATGACTACCCCTTCTTTCCCTGTCAATCGAGTAACCACTGGCCTCTTCTTACTCTTTGGGTTTTGCCTTCCTTTTTCGGTGGCCTTTTGCTATCTGCTTCTGGGCCTGCTGGTTTTGGGCGGTATCTTCAAAGGTGATTTGCGCGGCTTCAAACAAGGGATAAGGGGCAACTATCTAATTTACTGGTGCCTATGTTGGCTGCTCTTGCATACCCTTGGTGTCGGCTGGACCGAAGATTATTCAGGAGCCTTAACACCCTGGAAAAAGTCTCTATATCTATCCACTCTCCCAATATTGATGTCCTGTATCAGTATTCCCTATCTGCGTGCTGCTCTTAATTCGTTCGTGAGCGGGATTTTCATTTACCACCTTTTAACCCACGGAATACTACTGGGATGGTGGAGTATTGAACCCATGCAGGCAGGCGGAACCCCATTTATCAATCGAGTGCAGTACAGTCCAATGTTGGTCTTTGCTATGCTCTTACTCTTCTGGTTACAAAGGAATTGGAGTCCGGCTGCACGTGTCTTAAGCTGGGTTATCCAAATCTCATTTGCGGCGAGCCTGATTGCTACGGGCGGAAGAACCGGTCAGATTCTACTCCTGGTTCTGATTCCCTTATGGATTCTCCTGGAGACTCGAAGCTGGAAGATTGTCGTGGGTGCGTGTGTGGGTCTTGGAATCTCAATAACAATCTTGTTTTTGACAGTTGAAACCTTTTCGTCTCGGATTTTGGAGCTCAAACGGGACTTAGTTCTCTTTCAATCTCAAATCACGCACAGCTCTTTAGGAGAAAGACTTCACCATATAGATGCTGGAATTCGCCTGTTTTCACAAAGTCCATATTACGGACACGGCACAGGTTCTTATCGAGAAAAGCATCAAACCCTGCTAAAGGAATTCTACCCCCCAGGAACCATAAATTCAGATCATCCCCACAACCAGTATCTGGTGGCAATGGTACAGTTTGGTCTACCCGGACTCATCATTCTATTAGCTCTATTTCCCATACTTCTACGCATCTATGTGCGCTGGCCAACACATCCCTATCGATCCTTCTTAGTCTTATTACCTACTATGTTTTTACTTCTCTGTTTCACAGATGAGTCCCTCTACTCAGTTCCATCGCTAACCTTCTTCATCTACATGAGCACAATCCTCTATCACCCCGACTGGAGTGAACTGGAGACATAAGGCCGCAAGATGACGCTACCGCTATTAGCCAAAGGGGATGGCAAATGCAATGTTGAACTCCCAATACAGAATCCTCCAATAATTCTTAAAATACTGTGATGCGAGGGCCGGGACGTGGTGGATGATTGGGCTCTCAGAATGGGTGCATGGGAGTAGAACGCGACGACGGGCGATGCATCGCATCGTTCTAGAAGTGATCTGCTCTCAGGTGCCGGTTCTGGGAGTCCAGGCTTCTACCTAAGTTCCGGTTCTCGCATCACTTTGAAGTAGCTACAAATACTCCGTTCCAGGCTTCCTCAGGTGGATTCTCCACGAAATCGCTAAGCCTCTCTATATAAAGATCACATGCCAAATTTTCGCCTCCCCAGTATTCCTTGAGTTTTTCAAATACTGGAATTCCTTCGGCGAAATTTCTGCCAAAATAATGAATATCCACAGCTTCTTCAAACTTGGCCATGCCCTCCAGAATTTTAGAGTCCATCTCCTTCTTGACCCCAGGACATTCATAAATTCTTACGGGCTCAGTCTTACCTTTCACAGCAATTAAATCCAAAAACCGTGTAGCGGCCCAATCTTTTATATGGGAATGAGTTGATTCCGAAACGATGAGCTCCACGCCATAGTTCTTGGTTTGCCCCTCAAGGCGAGCCCCGAGATTGACCGTGTCTCCCAGAATTGTGTAGTCAAAGCGACTCTTTGAGCCCATGTTTCCCACTACTGCTGGACCGGTATTGACTCCTATTCCGATTTTTACTTCCACACCGTAATTCTGCATAAAATCAGCGTGCATTTGAGCGACTCTCTGATTCATCTCAATAGCGGTCATCACCGCCCGATAGACATGATCTTCCTGGCCAATGGGAGCCCCCCAAAACGCCATTACGGCATCACCGATAAACTTATCTAAGGTTCCATTATATTTCAGGACCAAATCTGTCATTTCAGTTAGATACTCATTCATCAGGGCTACGAGTGTTTCGGGAGCAAGACCTTCAGAAATCGTCGTAAATCCGCGAACATCGGAAAATAGAACCGAAAGTTCCCGCCGTTGTCCTCCCAGTTTGAGCATATCCGGGTCCCTGAGCACGGCATCCACAACACTCGCGTTTACGTAGTGCTGAAAGGCGTTGCGGGTCTTACGCCTTTCCTTTTGCTCCTTGATATAGGAATAACTTGTCTGCAGGATATAGGTACCCAGGCTCTGTAGAAAGGGCGGGATGAAATAGAAATAATTTTGTGAATTCATGAAGGTACTGGAACAGAAGAAGAAATAACCAACCACGATAGCAAGGACTACAACCGCTCCAAGAACCGCATTGAGGGAAATGAGAATCAAAGGGAGAATAATTCCCAGAGCCACGATGAACAAACCCTCTAGAACACGATTGTCAGGTCCCCTTAGAATTTGCTTCGCTGTTCTCAGGTTTCCCAGGGCATGGGCGTGTAATTCCACTCCATCTAGCTGCTTATAGATCGGTGTATTTCTCCAGTCACTGATTCCCACAGCGGTAGGCCCAATGTAGACAACTCTATTTTCCAGGGCTTCCCTGAGGGAAATAGCAGGAAGTTCATAACCCAGGTATTTGGGACTTAACCTGGGCTCTGAGATGACATCGGTGAAGCTATAAACGGGATAAGAATTGGCTAACCCGTAATAGTTGATGCCCACCCTCCCCTTTCTGGACATCTTAATTTCTGGATAGACTTCATCAAGATTTTCGACTTTGAAGACATCCGTTAGAAATTGCTTTCCCAGGCCAAGATTATCTCTTATCAAGCGCAGGACTCTCTGACACTCCTCTTCAGGAAAGGAATGAAGCAGTACCATTTCCTGCTCAAGAGGAGCCAGAATCTGCTTAAGGAGAAGACGAATTAAATTGGACTCTAGATTTCGATGGGCCGACTTCAGGGGCTCCAGATATGCCTTAAACTCCTCTCCTTTCCTTACCCTGAGTATCTTTCTACGCGTATCATCCGATAGATCCGCCAGAATTTCTTCTTTCAATTCAGGTTCTTTCACTACCAGGTTCAGTAAAAAGCCTTCATCGGGATTTTCACTCCAGTTAAGCAGGCCGAGGGTATATTGAATCGAGAACAGGGTAAGACCACGATAAACGTCCTCTTTCATCAGGTCGGACTTTTCAATGATTCGCTCTAAGAGATCTCTTTGAAAGGTGCTTAAATCCGATACTCTTGAAATCGCCTCCCTAACCATGGATTTGATTTTTTCTCTGGTGGGCTTGTTGAGTAACTTGCGAGCGTGTCCCTTCAATACCAAATAGGGACCTGCTTCCTCTGGAGGATTAAAAGTTCCTGTAAGCATTGCGTAAGTCTCCAAATCAAGGGATCCGAACAGCTCTTTCGTCTCCTCACTAAGTTCACCTCCTGAGTGCCGGAACTTCATAGGATACTGGGTTAGAAGATCAACATCACGCACCAGGCCATCCAGCTCATCAGTGGGAACAGAAAAGAAACCTCGGTAGAGGATGTTGTCCAGAATTCCTGGGTAGTTATAAACTCCGCCCTTAACTTCCGGAATAGTTTTCAGGATTGTTGTGTTGAGATGTTCCGTGGGATATTTCCTCAGAACCTCAGGAAAATAGACCTTGGAATAGTCCTTTACTTTGGATTCCTCTTCCTGAAGGGTGGTGTATCCGGCAACGATCCTATAGCGGTGCTTGTTCATGGTTGCCTCAAGAAATCGATCATAATCAATTTCTTGAATTGCCTGATCTATGACCGGCTTGAGACTAGGTACAACCCGATCTTTGAGCTGGGTTAGCTTCTGAATCGGAAGCCTATCTCCCTGCTCGGAAAACATGATATCAAAGACTACTCCCCGAGCTTTTCCATCGATGAGGATTCTATCTAGCAGGTGAGCATAATGGTGTCTTCGCACTGGCCATTCACCCAGTTTTGTCAGAGTCTTTTCATCCACCGCAACAATAGCGATGTCCTTATGCGTCCTGGTCCTTACAACCAGACTATCAAAGGCTTTTTGAAAGGTTTGGGAATTCTTCTGGTAGACATTCTTCTTAATGTCCTGATCCAGCTTTCTTTTCCTATCGATCAATTCATTGGATTGTTGTCGAATCAGGAAATCATGCCACTGCTTTTCCAAACCCACAAAGGTCTTGCGTATTCGAATGGGAACCCACTTCCCGGTATAAAAGATATCCACGGTTAGAAGGGGAATTAGTATCCAGCATAAAACCAATAATTTCGGATAGGACTTAATCTTGTTGGTGATACTTCTGAAGGGTTTCATAGGAATTCCAATCCATAGATTTCAAGTAAGTACAGGGGATTATCTTTGAACTTTAGAGAAATTGATTCCGTTGCATATTCATTGGAGATAGTCAGACCCCGACCGGGTCGAACATCCTGACAATCAAGCTCATAGCGGGCTCCCTTAAGAGTTACGCCGTTCATGGGTTCCAGGGGAACCAGGGAAAATTTCTGTCCAGGCTTTCCATAAATTTCAATTTTTGAATCTCGAAACAGAATTTCGCTATGATCCGTATAAATATGAACTCTATTCGCAAGATTCCTGAATCGAGATAAGGCTTGGAAATGTGTGAAACTCATATCCCAACGCCCCTGGAAGAAATTGATAAGATCAATTCTTGAAACCTCATGTTCCAGTAGAAACTGGAGAGCTGCCTCACCATCGAGATAGTCCTTTTCCCTGGGGAACACCTGATGGTCCACCGGCAGATCGCCATTATAGCTGTCCCCATCACCAAGGTACATGTCTACTTCATAACCCCATTCTCTTGCCCACCTCAGACCACCATCCACCGCCAACACCCTCATATGAGGGCTTGATGGTCTATACTTTGTAAGTGGTGGAGCCACTGACTGAAAGAAAACTACCCAGTGCTCTAAATCCGAAGATGCTTTCATTCGATACAAGGGACGTGAGTCCCTTCTTAACTTTGCCTACTACCGTGCTCTTCCCGCGATGGGCGTACTTGATCCTGCTGCTTCTTCTCAAGGTCAGCATTGATGTGCAAACCAGGACCCATTCTAATGAAAATCTACCACTATTTCTACAGCAGCTGGAACTACGCAAACAAAGTTCCAAGGAAGGATTCGACCCCTTTTATTTTGCCTTCAAGAGAATACGCAATCACCTGGTTGAGCAAAGTGAAAGTGATCTGAGAATTCTGATGAGAATGAGTGATCAGGAAATCCTACTCTTCTTGGACTGGTGGGAGCGCAAGTATTTGCTGCGACCCTCAGACCTGGAGGACCTCTACAGTGAAAACTTTGTACTCGAGCAGGTCAATCCAGGGAAATACTGGCGAGTGGCCTCAAGGCGGCTGCGAGATCAACTACGCCTGGGGTGGTTTCGAAAGTACCACCATTATGTCCTCCCTGAATACAAGCTCTTTTTGAAAGACACTGGTTACCGGTCTACGACTATTCACCGTCCTTGAATTCCCGGTTCGTTTCAAGAATTCCAAATATCATAATCATCAAGACCATCATTACAAAGGCCCCAAGTACCATACCAAGCTTAAAAAACACTCCCGCTCCCTCCATCAGTTTTGACTTCCTAGAGCTGGAACATAGTACGTACCAAGTCTACAAGACGGGTAGAATACCCTGTTTCATTGTCATACCAGGATAGTACCTTTACCAGATTCCCGTTTTGAACAAGGGTGCTGGAAGCATCCACAACAGAAGAGAATTGGGACCCGTTAAAGTCACCAGACACCAGGGGATCTTCACAATATTCAAGGAATCCCTTTAACTCGCCCTGTGAAGCCATCTTTAGCGCATTTCCAACCGTCTGTGCGTCAGTCTCCTTCTTTACCACAAAACAAACATCAACCAGGGAAACATTTGGAGTTGGAACTCGAATCGCCATACCAGTCAACTTTCCGTTGAGATGGGGCAGAACCAGACCGACCGCTTTGGCGGCCCCTGTAGAGGTGGGAATCATATTAACGGCGGCGGCCCGGGCTCGACGCAAGTCCTTATGGGGTAGATCCAGAATTTTTTGATCATTGGTATAGGAGTGAATTGTGGTCATTAAACCGGATTCAATCCCGAATTGATCATCAATGACTTTAGCCACCGGGGCAAGGCAGTTAGTCGTACAGCTAGCATTGGAAATAATATGATGGGTTTCGGAGTCATAATCCTTATGATTCACGCCCATTACTACCGTTAGATCCGCGTCCTTAGACGGAGCCGAAATGACTACTTTTTTAGTTCCTGCCTGAATATGTTTACTGGCCGCTTCGTGAGTTGTGAAGAGTCCTGTGCATTCAATTACTACATCCACTCCAAGATCGTTCCAGGGCAGTGCAGAAGGATCCTTTTGAGCAAAAATATCCACTTCCTTACCACCCACAAGAAGTCCCTTGTCCGTGGCCTTCACATCCTGGTCAAAACGTCCATGAACGCTATCGTATTTCAATAAATGCGCAAGGGTGGCGTTATCGGTTAAGTCATTCAGGGCTACAATTTCCAAGCCCTCGAAACCCAATGCCTGCCGAAGAAAGCACCTTCCAATTCTACCGAATCCATTGATTCCTATTCTTAAAGTCATGGCTCACCTCTTTGCCTCAAAAATTTTACACATTTCCCTTAGATAAACTTAGCGGGCGGATTATAACAGAACCAGTCCGAAGGTACTATTGAAGGGATTCATGAACAAGCTTAAGACGTTGTTCTAAAATCTCATTTTTTGCTTCCGGTTGATTCTGTAGCAGAAACTGAATTTTCTGTACTTGTTTCTTACGAGCTTGTGCCAGTTCTGAATCTCGAGGAATTTCAACCTCTATAATATTGATCCCGAAACCTAAGAAGTTTCGGCGGTAGAATCTTACTTTCATTCTCCGCGAGCTCCCAGTCCCACGAACATCTACACGGGCTCCCCAGGCTGGAATACCATTGATTCGAACTTCTACATCCGATCCCTGGAGATTCTCAAATCCATCTTCCCGGAGACGAACCTCAAACTGGTATTCATCCGCAAAAGCGCCAAATCCGTCTTCTCTCACCCAATGGGATATGGAGCCGGAATTCTGGTCCTCAACCCTGAACCGAACCCAGGGGTCATCTAAAACCATTCTTACGCGGTAAGTCTTATCCTTGGAGTCTACCCTGACCGAAACGCGTCCGTCTTTATATCCTCTGGCTTTGACTCGGATCTCAGCCCGATTACCAGATACCCTGGCGTCAACCCGGGCAGAATGGATCCAGCGATGGTAGCGGTTTTTGATGTCGACATCGAAGGTGTAGCCGCCGGAAGATACTATTTGGGCGGCGAGGCTCGTGTAAAAAGCCAGGCTAATCCATAGGTACGTGCAGATTCTCATAATTCACTCCATCACTCTATTCATGGACTATTCGGTAAAACGAATATCTCATGAGTATGATTCAAGAAGGATGGTCTTCGTGAGAAATCTAAGGCTTGACCTTTCAACTTAGGTAAAATTTATCCCTGCGCCGCTCTTTGAGGCAAATTAGCCACTTTAGCTTGAGAGATCTTGGCGCCGCCAAATATTTTGTGCAAATCCTCGGCGCTAAGGTCAACTCCAGCCGTATTGAGAATCTCCTCCGTGATGAAATTCATCAGGTTCAAATGACCCTGCGAATCGAGGTCCGAGGACTCCGTTTCATCAACTGGAAGAAAGAGCTCACTTAGATCACGGTCGAGGACACTCAGGTTTTCCATTTCTTCCCCCCTGTAGAACTGAACAGCGCCAGATGCTAATCTTTCGCCCCTGTATATTCTTGCCATCGTGTCTTCCTGAATTTTCTTAATTCTTAGTTAAAATACTTTCTTCATTAACAACAAATCAATGAAGGTATACTTTTGTAAGAATTTTTTGAGAAATGACAAGAGCTCATTGAAAGTTTCGGCCTACTAACATACAAAACTATAGGGAAATAAGGATTTTTTGTAAACACCTAGAACGGATTTTTTCTTTAATCACTTCTTTTTGTCATTACCATATTGGAAAGCTTAAAAATTTTCTTTTTTGAAAAAGCGCCTTTGATGGAAATCGCCGGGTATACAATGCTAAAGGGGGCCAGGATTGTACCGGGCGAAGTAACTGAATTACACCCGAGTTCAGTACCATTACCTAAAATGGCACCTAACTTTCTAAGACCCGTAGGGATTTTTTCACCGTCTAAACTAAGAATGATATCAGAGGGAATGACTTTCAGGTTGGCGAGCTTTGTTCCGGCACCCAGGTTCACATTAACCCCTAAAACAGAATCTCCAACATAGGCGAAATGACCCGCCTTAGCCTTGTTCAAAAAAATGGAATTCTTGACCTCTGTGGCATGCCCTACCACACATTCATCTCCCACAACCACATTTCCTCTCAAATAGGCCGTATGGCGAATCTGCGTGTTGGACCCTATCCAGCATGGGCCTTTAATATAAGCACCGGGCTCTACACAGGAGCCCTCTCCTATGAAAATTCCATCCCCTTCACACACGGCCCCAGGCATGACTTTCCCATGGATTTCCTGGCCTTTAAGAGCTGCGCAGAAATCTTTAAGAGGCTGACCTAAGACTTCATAACAGCTCTCAACTCCCTCAAATAGAGAGAGACAGGGAAATCCTTCAAGATCTAAATAATGGGACAAATCTAAACGCATGGCTATCCTTTGCCGGGGTCACTCTTTTCTTCCTTATGTCTGGAATCGCAAATTTCCCAACGCTGGTAGAGACTCGAGTGATTCGAACTGAGTTGAATGCCCTGAAATTCAATTTGGGTCAAAGGGCGTAGTAGATTCCCCGATTCCCCTATGCTGACAAAGCTTCTTTTATCCTCATCTTTTTCGTCCATAACTTTATCTTATAGGAACCAGTAAGAAAGTAGACAGTTTTGATTAGAATTCTTTCTTTTTTGTAGAATCAAGTTGAGACGGACTCCCCGAGTGGGTTTTTGCGCCTTGATTAATATAATTCCGGAAAAAGATGTCGCTCCACTGCCTCAATCAGGTTATGTATGATTTTGATGTGTACTTCCTGAATCCGCTCTGTTTTCTTTGTGGGTACCTGAAAGCAAACATCACAACCATTCAACATCTCTCCGCCGGTGGGGCCGCTTAATCCGATCACCTTTACCTTCTTTACCTGTGCCGCTTGAATGGCTTTAAGGATATTCTTTGAATTTCCGCTCGTTGAGATTGCTAACAGAGCTCCTCCCTCTTTCCCAAAGGCATCTACCTGCCTTGAAAACACATCTTCATAGCCAAAGTCGTTGGCAACACAGGTCAAATGTGAAGGATCGGAGATTGAAAGAGCGGGTAATGGGCGCCTGTTCTTACGGTAACGGCCGGTAAACTCCTCCGCAAAGTGCATCGCGTCACAAGTGGAGCCCCCATTACCGCAAGACAATACTGGAAGCTCCTTTTCAAAAGCGTTCACGAGAATTTCAACCGCCAATTCAAACTTTGTACCGAGGTCTTCCTGGCTAAGAAATTCCTGCAATATTTTTCCGGCTTCGGCAAGCCCGTTGAGCGCGGATTGAGATGAAGAATTTTCTAACATGATTTTCTCATTTCTTTTGAAATCCAAATTTTGGACCGGTAGTGGTTTTTTCTTGCTTCCTATAAGCTTCTGCCCGCTCGCGGACCATGTTTCTGCGCAGATTTAAGATTTTAGGATTGATTTCATCCGCCTTTAATTGGGCATACATTTGGTAAACCTCTCTAAGAGGCTGGGAATTTTCAATTTTTGGGTAAGGTATTTTTTGAATGCAACGTCCGAGGGTGACCAGGGATTTCCCCTTATTTTCCAGCATAAGATGAACCGTTGCCAAATTGCGGCATAAGACGATATCCAAATCCGCGAACCCTAGATTTCCTTCTGCTTTTTCATAAAACTTTAGAGCGTTTTTCCAATCCTGCCCCTTCAAGAAATAATTACCCATTTCAAAGTGCAGGAAGGCTTCTTTAGGGCCATCAAATCCGAAATTGAAACCAACCAGCCATAAAAAAACAAACCATCGAATAAACATTTTCACTCCCTGTGAAATTCCGAACAAAAGAACCAGCCAAGGTCCTGAGAGCTATCGAGTCAGAAAAACTTGGTCCTGACAACTAACTACTAAAACATTCAATATATCGTGGGTTTTGTTAAAATGCACCCGTGAAACCAGCGATAGTGCTCCTTCTACTCCTCCCCTTTTTGAGAATTGCCAGAATTGGCTGCGAATCTTCAGCAGTCAAAATTCTGTCTTCTAGCCCTGAGGAATCCTTATTACTGCGTTCAGGGGACTCAATGGTGATGACCAGTGTACCCCCTGGGGAGTTTTTCTTTGGCTCCCATGATTCTTTGCATAATCGCGAGGAAAAGCCCTCCTTGCTCGTGCAAATGAGTACCTTCTGGATAGATCGTTTTGAGGTCAGTCGAAGCCAGTACGCTACCTGTCAGAAAGCAGGTGCCTGTCCTTTAGCTATTACCCAAAACCTGGCCTACCTCCCGCAGGCAGGTTTACCTATGACTTCAGTTAACTGGATGGAAGCTCGCACCTATTGCCAATGGCTAGGGATGGACCTACCCACCGAGGCTCAGTGGGAATATGCTCTGCGAGGCCCTCTCTCCATGACATATCCCTGGGGCAATTCCTTGCTCTCATCACCCTCCAGAACACTCACCGCTTTTCAAATCTCCTATCCTGTTGACCGATCCTCACCTGCTTTAACCAGCCTTACGGCCAACGTCTCAATCAGTTCACAGGGTGTCTATTCAATGAGTGGCAATGTCTCTGAATGGATACTGGATAGCGCGAAAGTTGATGATGACGGAAATCTTTTACCCCGAGTTCTTAATAAAACAGAAGAGTCTAAACGCAAAAGCAGAAACTATATTTCTCCCAGTGATTCGGACTTTCGAATCATAAAGGGCGCTCATTTCAGGGTACGGTTTCCGGGATACCAACGGGGGAGCTTTCGTAGAGCCGGGGCGAGTCTTCACCGTGCCGACACCCTTGGGTTTCGCTGTGCGGCAAAGGTCCCAGCAGCAGTTCATTAGAACAAATTGAACCTCGCTACAATCAAAGAGCTGCCTGGCTGGAGTTCGTCTTAGACTCGCTAAAGACCATGAATCACCCCCTCAAGAGGGTTGACACATGCTCGTACTCTTTTAGAATTGAGCCTTATCCTATCCTTACGTAGGAAAGATTGGAATTTTCCATGAAATTGCTCCCGTTCTTATTAACGCTTTGTGTGAGTGCCACCTCCATGGCCAAGTCTCCAGTTGGAGTCTTTGAAAATCTTTATCCGGATACCCCTACCTCCAAAGGTCTTCGAATCATGAATTTCAATACCTACTTTCTCTATGACATGGAAGACGACCCCAACGTAGAAAAAGACCAGGAGTTTAAACCCTCTGATTACACGGCTAAACTCAAAGGAATTGCCGATGCAATCAATCGAAACTCACCCGATGTCGTAGGTCTTCAGGAAGTTGAAAACCTCAGGGTGCTCAAAGATCTAAATACCTATTTGAACCGGAACTATAATATTCTCCATTACGAGAGTAGAGACTCGTTCACCGGTCAGGATGTAGCCCTTCTTTATGATCGTACTGTACTGGCCCAGGCATCTAAGCTACGATCCAATCTTAGGTATTCCGCAAACCTTTTAGATCGCAAGGGCAAAGTGCTTGTCAAAGATCAGACCTTGACCAAAGGAATTCTGGAAGTCTCCCTGAAGGTGAAGGCAACCAATGAAGTTCTAACCTTTCTTGTAGTTCATCTCAAATCACAACTCGGTGGCTTCACTTCTGATATGAAGCGCATCGCGCAGGCAAACACACTGCGCCAGCGCATGGATGAGATTCTCCAGGCGGGAAAGAAGAAAATCTTTCTCCTGGGTGATTTCAACGATATTAATCCCTCAGCGGTAATTAAAATGGTTACGGGCGAAAGCCGCTATGAATATGATTATGACGCAAAGTCGCAGGTCCTTTTCTATGACTTGCTAGTGGATTATTCGCGTAAGGATAATTTCACCTACAAACACCAGAAATTCTTAAAGGCGGGAAACAAATTCCGCTACCTGGGTACCTTCTATTCACGCATTGACTATATCTTCGCTTCCCCCTGGGTAAAGGACAGAAGCAAGGACGTATATATCGATCAGACACACTCAGGTGATGTTCCGTCAGAAGAATTTCGTCCCGAGGACGAAAGAGTCGTGATTGGCTCTAATGGAGAGGTAGAGATTTTCAACTCCGATCGATTTCCCTCTGACCATTACCCTGTAATCATAAATTACAAGATTAACTAGCCATAATCACAGGAATCTTACGTATTGAATCTGATTCCGGGGTACTCCCAGAAGAGAGATGGGCTCTTTTCCATCATAGAAATAGAAGATTCCGCCGCAGGATCCCAAAAACTGCATCTTAGTACGATAGACCCTTCCATAGACTTTAATCACACATCTCTTAAATTTGTCATCATTCAATATGTGTTCCGCATGGATGATTCCAAGTAAGCTGATTAGAACTAGAACACTGGACAAACAAAAAGCTAACGTAAATTTGTGCTCCAGACACGACGAAAACCAAGCCTCGAAGGGAGCTTTTTCCTGCCTGTATGTATAGAAAATACAAACAAGTGCCAAAGTACAAGACAGCAGCACCGTCAGGGACCCTATCCCCAAAAAGAAAAGTTGAAGGAGAGGGGGTAGGATCCTCATGAACTGATCCATCCCGAAGCTGAGCCAGTAAGATAACTGGTAAAAGATATAGCTAAGGGTGAAGAAAACAGAAGTTGGCAACGCTAAACCCAGCACCGCCGGGCCCACATCACGCCAAACTTTACGGTCAATTAAGCCAGAAAGAAAAGGAGCCTCAATGGACATTTGAGTATCAATCTTTCCAAGTTCGGAAGCGTGCCTTCCATTTTTGAATCCAAGACAGTAGAACCTGTTTATTTTTTTCAAGAATCACGCCTATGACAAGGAGTATGGCACCCAGAATCGCGATTCCAAGGATTCCCGTTGAGACCTGTAGCAGAACCTGTCGAATCACGAAAAAGATTACCGAAAAGAAAAACACCAGAAGGGTGGAAAAAAGCTGCAACCTTGCTTGAAGATAGATAGCCAGCCAGCCTCCCAGGATACAAAGACCCCACAAGAAGAAGAGATGTTCGGATTGTGTACGAAAGACAAGCTCATAAAGAGCTCCTGAGTAGAATAGAAAGTTCCCGACTACCTTCAAGCCCTGAAGCCGGGATTTATCAACTTTGCTTTCAATACAACGGGCATACCATAGAATTGAAAAGCCCATGGAGGCGGTTATCAACTCCAAAAAGAGATCATGGTTTCCAGCCAGGGTATATAGAGCCAGGTTATAGCAGGCCAGGCCTAGAAGGCGGGAATAAGAAAGAGTGCTGGTATCCTGAAGAAACTCATAAACAAGGCCCGCTGCAAGAAATATCCACGGGTTTGAAGACTCGCTGAATTCCTTAAAAACACTGATAAGAGGGAGAATTCTGGCCAGAATTTCAAAAGGATGCCGGTAAACATCAAAGGACTCTGGAAGCCTTCTTGAAAGATACTCAAGTCCCAGGGCCAACCCCAGGAGAACAAGCGAGGAATAACCGGAGGGTTGAATGAATCCCAGGTGTTTTAGAAAGAAATAGTCCATTGCGAACAGAGCGGCCGAGAGATAAACCAGGTTTCCCCACCCTTTTACTCGAGCATGCATGAAAAAGAAGCCTGAAAGACATCCCAGGCTAAGCAGGGCGTCTCCAGTATCTCCTGAGATGAGATACAACGGTATGGAGATTAGAATCAAAGATCCCAGCCCTTCCCATAGCCATCGTCTATCCCCAAGAGAGGTAAGCAGTAGGACCGTTCCCGCAATCAAAAGAAAAGGACCCCAATAACTAAACTGGATGGTATTGATTAAAATCCCGCACAGCATGATCAAACCGGTTCCCCATACCGCTCTTATGCGTAGGGAGTAGAGGTAAGCTCCAAGGACGAGTAGAGCCAGAATCCACTGGATTTGAAGATTCTGCTGGACAAAGTTCACAATGGCTTCAGTGGTGACCACAAAAAGGGATAAAAATCCAGCCAGGCTAAGAAGCTTCCAGGATGAATCGGTGGCAAAAAAACGGGAACTGAGGATGAGAAAGAGAAGCAGCGAGATCACGACTTCAACCAACCTGCCATCACCATCCAGGGGACCATGCCACAGGAAGCCGAGCCAAACCGGTATGAGCAGAAGACCCGCCAATTCCAAATCCAAGATCAGCATGAAGGCGCCTATGAGCCCCAATAGCATCATGAGGGATAGGATCGCAACATTGAGTCCCGGTGAAGAAAGATGGAAGAGCCAGAATGGAAGTGCCAAACAGGCGAAGCCAATCGCTGGAATTCTAAGATCACCCGGGAGCCAGAAAGGCGTTTTGACCAAAAACCGGGTCCAGGTATTTTTAGACGCTCCTAGCAGAAACAAGGCAGAGATCACGCAGCAAATCCACAGGGGAATTCCTCCCGACCGAAAGGAAGCCAAAATCGATTCGGGATGATTAAACATGGCCGGCAGCGTAGAGATTTTGGAGAGGGACGAGCTAAGAACCAGATCTTCGCGTAAACCCAATAAGGAGAGCAAAAACAATCCGAGACTGGCATAGAAAATTTGAGCCCGATGGTAGGCTTTTGCCAACAATAGAGAAGGCAAGGCATAGACTGAACTAAGCAAAAGTCCTGGTAAGGAGCCTACAAATACAAGGAGCACTAAATAACTTTGTATTGAGTCCACCAGGGTTGATTCCCCGGGGCGTATCCCAGAAAATTTACGAATCCAACAGGGATGCATCCAGATCAGAATAAAAACCTGCGCAAAGAGAAAACCAAACTCAAAACCGAATTCGGGCCTCAGCCACTGTAGAATGATTAGTGCCGTGGTTTCCAAGACGAAAAAGTGTAAGAATTGCGCCAGATAGCGCCTCTCCAAAACGATCAGTAAAAAGCTGGTGATAGTGAAAATTACCAGCTTTAGGACGAGGTGTTCAGGTAAGACAATTTGCCTTCCCGGGAAAGCGGAAAACCAAAAGAGCCAGTCAATGGATGGGCCTATAGAGATAAAGTGCCAGAAGGCTTTCATTGAGCCTAAGAAGCAGAGAACCAACGCTAGCCGTGACATTGGATTCCAACTACGATTCCTTGCAAAGGGAAGGCAGGCCAAACAGAGAAAAATCCCTGTGAGAGTCTCAAACGCGAATCCAGGACTTAACTCCCTGAAACAACCCCTGGCCAGAATAAGTCCGATTTCCAAATCGATCAGGGGACGGCGATCCTTTTGGCGGACAAGGAAAAGTCCAGCGGCAAAAATGGCGCAATGAACTCGTAAGCCTTCCTGGTAGTCGAAAACTCCAAGTAAAAGAAACCAGGTAAAAACCAAGATTTGTGAGATCCCTTCAACACCCCAGCGCCTACACCAAAAAATCTGGAACCAAATGAGAAAGGGTAGTACGAATAGTCTTTGCTGAATCGAAGGTTGGATACTTAAAAGTTCTAAAAAAGATGGCAGCAAAAACCATAGTATCGAACCAAGGCCCAGACCAAGCAAAGATCTGAGCGGGTGGGTATCAAAACGATTTGCTCGATGAATGGCATAGACAAGAAATAAGGAACTTGCATAGAGCAAAGCATGAGAGCCCGCTACCAGACAAACTGCCAGATTCAAACCATAAGCTCCGTAGATAAAAGAGAGATGGGCACTATTTTCCAAACGAGGAAACAGAACTCTGGCCAAGATGAAAAGATAGAGAATTCCCCCGCTGCTGACAGGGTCCAGAACAGGTAAGTAAGCACAAAACAGGGTCCACGACAAAGAGAGAAACAGGGTCCATGGCAGCCTTTGTACTCCCTTTTGGAGTAAGAAAATCAGCCATATAAACAAGGAGCCGGAACCTATGAGTAAGAGGGATTGAAACTTATAGGTAACCAGGCTGGTCAAAGGGAACAGGAGGCACAATAACAAGTAGGCTGGCAGGAGCCGTTTGAAGTCCGGGGCATAATGCCTTCGTAACGGCTCCAAAAGAAAGAGAGAGCCGCCCAGGGTGATGAAAAAGTATAGGGGATCCAGGGCCAGATGAACCGAGAGCACCATAGGAAAGGAAAAGCATAAAATTCCAGCGAAGATGCGTGGTGACTGGATAAGATTCATACCCTTGCGAAGCCCCCATTCCATAGACGCAACAAGCAAGAGCCCGCAAAGGGTTAACATAAACTGTTCGAGGGATTGAAATTGCTGCCACCAGAACAAGGTGTAGAAGATTCCAGCTCCAAAGAGTAGAAACGCTCCCAAAAACAAGAACCAATTCACGCTTAATTCATCTCGAAATGTCTCCCAGACCTTCTCTAAGACTCCTGAGGATTTATCAGGCTCCTTTTGAGCTTCTTCTTTTAACCTGGGCGAGCTCACCGGAGGAATGGGTACGCCAGAGTGGGGAAGTATTGCCTCAGCAGGTGGAGTTTGAGCAGGTGGAATACGGCTCCCTGGCTCGGGGTACAATACTTCCAGAATATGGGAAAAAACTGGTGGCTGGTGCCCATAGGCAGATAAATTCTCCTGCAGGAGCTGGCCTATTTCCTCCCTCTCTTTGTCGGTAGAACCTGACGCTGAAATCCGGGGAAGCTGATCCAGGAGTATTTTCTCTAATTGATGAAGAGTCTCAAGATCAATGCCCTTATATTGACCTCCGTTGCGAAGGCATCTTTCCCTTAACTCATGGACACGCTTAAGCCCATTGAAAAGATGAATTTTCATGGATTCAGGACCTTATATCCCCTTGCGAAAGTCCTGTAAAATCACCCTGCTCGCATTCTTTCCAGGAGTTCCCATCACGCCTCCTCCAGGATGAGTCCCACTCCCACACATATACAGACCTCGCACAGGAGTACGGTGATCGGCGTATCCGGGAACAGGTCTCATAAAAAACATCTGGTCGAGAGTCATTCTCCCATGGAAAAGATTGCCTCCCGTCAGGGAATATTCCTGTTCCAGATCTAGTGGTGTGATTACTTCTCGGTGTAATACCGCAGAGCGAAGATTGGGCGCGTACTCGTAGAGAATTTTCATAACCCGATCGGCATACTTCTCCTTCTCTTCTTTCCAATCCAGTCCTTCTCTCAGAGAATAGGGGCCGTATTGGGAGAAAATATTCATGATGTGCTTACCCTCCGGCGCAAGTGTATTATCAAGTACGCTGGGGATCGTGCACTCAAGAATAGGAGCCTGAGAGGGTCTACCCGCCACGGAATCTGCATAAGCATCCTCGAGGTACTGAAGAGATGGGCAGAGATGGATTGTTCCCTTGTGCCATGCAGATGGGGTCTTTCCTGGACATGCCTTGAAATCGGGAAGCTCCCCAAGGGCAAGATTAATTTTTACAGAGGCACTGTCGTAGTTGATCCCTTCCACCTGGCTGAGAAACTCCGCAGGCAATTCATCTCTTTGCATTAATTTGCGAAAGGTTACATTTGGATCGGCGTTGGAAATCACCATTTTAGCCCTGAACTCATTTCCCTCAGAATCACAGACCCCGGTGGCTCGTCCACCTTGAGTAAGGATTTTTCCTACACCTTTACCGGTAAAAATCTCCACGCCTCTGGAGCGGCAAGAACTTGCCAGGCTTTCACTTAATCCCCCCATCCCGCCACGCATGTATCCCCACACACCTCGTACACCATTACACTCTCCCATCACATGATGAAAAAGCACATAAGCCGTACCGGGCATACTCGGGCTGGCATTAGCTCCTATTACGGCGTCTGTTGCCAGGGTTACCTTTAGTTCTTCACTCTCAAACCACTGATTCAGAAAATCCGTGGCTGACCCGGACATAATTCTCACGATGCGATCCCACCCCTGGGCCAACTCTTTTCTACGCTTCAATGCAAAGAGACCGTAGGTGCTTAAATCGGAAAGGCTAAGCTTTCCAGGATTGGGGGGGATAAGATCCATCATTGGTTCCAGGATCCCGGAAAGTTCATCCAGACCGGCTTCATACTCAGGATAGCGGGCTGCGTCTTTGGTGCTGAACTTGGAGATTTGCTCCTGGTTCTGCTTCTGGTCCGGCCCCAGGATGAGATAACGTCCATCAGGAAAAGGAGAGAAACTGGAAGGTATTCTCGGCAGCATTTCAAATCCAAATTTTTTCAGTTCCAGGTCCTTAACGATCTCTGGTTTGAACAGACTATTCACGTAAGATAGGCTCGACACCTTAAAACCCGGCCAGGTCTCCTGCGTTACCGCACACCCCCCAACAACCTCTCTGCGCTCAAACACCGCGACTTTCAGACCTGCTTTGGCTAAATATCCAGCCGTCACCAGACCATTATGCCCGGCACCAATTATGATGGCATCAAATTGTGAAGTGCTCATTGAGTCGCCTCCCTATTCAAAGAATTTGGAAAATCATCCTAAACCAATTGATTGTGGAATCATAGATTCCAAGAATCAGAGGAATCAAATGAGATAAGGGCAGAGCACTATTGTCTTAATTCTTTGCTCATTCCGCCTCATTCTTCAAGCCTACCCGAACGACAAGGGCTACAACCACCAGGCTGATAAGCACCCATGAGATGCCCCAAAAAACTGTTGTTCCGCCGATTTCTTCTGCCAACATACGGGCGTCTGAGCGAAGATAAGACCGCAGCAATACGTCACTGTAGATGTCTAATGGTGCATATATCATAGAGGTTAGTCCAATGATCCGCAGGAGCATATCATTGAATCTATCGCTGAGCTTTCTGGCGGAAAATACCAGGAAAACGCCGGTGAGAAGGCAAAAAAGATACCCCCAGCTAGCCCCGACACCACCCTTAAAGGGCGACATATAGAAGAGAGTCAATCCAGTCACCACCAGACCCAGAGAAAACATCACTTCTCGATCTCTTCTTGTGCAGGCTGCCAATAAATAAATCAATGCTCCCCAGCATAAGGAGCCAAGATAACCGGCGCTCAGGGTAAGAAATCGAATCCCGCCGCTGGATTTAACATGACCGCCTTGCAGTGCGCTAACCACCATTTCATGTACCCTGCCCCCGGTGATTATAGTCATCAGGGCATGGGAAGATTCGTGAAAAAAAACCACTAAGAGTTTGAGTGGATATAGAAAAACGCTATTCCAGAGGAGAATCACCACGGTCAGGGGAATCAATAAGAAAAGGAATTTACGCATCGCTAATTGGCGTAAACCGGCAAGTGATACAAAGGCAGACTACCCTCCTGAAGTCTGAGCCGAACCCTTATAGAATCAGGTCTGGGAGCTTGCGGAACCTTACCCATGGCTTCCAGTATCTTTCCAATTCTCAGGCAATGATTGTAATATTGGTTGATCAGCACAAAGACAGATTCGGGTTTCTTCTTATACCTGGATTCTTCTAAAAAAATTTCGTGAATCTCCTTTGAAAACCGAAGAAGTTCCGCTTGTGAAGGTAATTCTGAACCCTTCACCTCTATATCAATATTGGAGAACAACTCGTCATAAATGTCCAGGCGAAAGGAAAAGTCGGCCTCGGCCTTCTTTCCCAGCTCCTTTTGAACATAGGCAAGATGACCCACACACTGCGCAATGCTCCCGAGGGAACTCTCCTCACACTTGAAGAAAAAATCCTCTTTCTCCAATCCTTCCAGATGCCCCTCTAAATAACTTCGTGCTTCGATGAGTTCCTCCATCAACTCGGAGAACTCATACATCATATTTACGCTGTCTTGATCCGAGAGGTATTCTTCCTTATTGAGTAAACTCATCTTTGATGATTTCCTTGGTTGAACCTTCATATAATACACCAAGTTTAGCCCATGTTAGGAGCCGGAAATCAACCTAAACACTTGCATTTTTTAAGGCTGACGGGCAAACCAATAGGTTTTCGGTATAATGGTGGCATAAAGGTACAAGCCGCCGATTGGAGTCCAGCATGACCAAGAAGTATGACTCACGTTTTTCTTTACCCAAACAAGAAGAACTCCACACCTATATTTCCATTATAATTTTAGACAAAATGCTGAAAAAGAATCGAGCTTTTCCAGTCATGTTGGAAGGTGATGATACCCACCTTGAATACATCTTTGACTTTTTAGTGAAAAACGGGGTTATGGATGTAGGGGATGACTCCTGTTACTTTCCTACCGACAAGGGAAAGAATCTCTATAAGACCTTTCTTAAAAAATATACGGAGTTTGTAAAAATTTATGACGTGTTTTGCGCAGTAGACCTTGAAGAGGGGATTTTCGGATTTGAGAAGAGTTTCGATTACGAAGAGGATGTATTCGTGAACTATCTTGAAGATGATCGATTTGTCGATTTACGTGTGACGGTATGCGAATTCAAAGGAATCAATCCTTTTGAAATGGTCTTTCTTTCCTTTCTCAAGGAAAAGCGATTTCGAGAACCTAAAGACCGATCGGTCGTGTCGGGAAGTGAATCCTGGCAGCATCGAACGGTCTATGGTGAAATTTTTGAAGAGATCGTCCAGATCCTCAACCTGTCCCTGCACCATGAAGAACTGGGGTATGAAGATGAGGAAGGTGTTGTCAGCGGAGAAGATGTCATTAAGGATGTGATCGAAGGGGGAATGGACCTGGCGCGCAAAATTCACGAACACCAGAAGCGAGTGGATGACAGGGCCGATCAACTTGCTTCCGAAAATCAGGATGAGGAAGAGGAAATTATTGAAACCAGGGTCATTGAAGAGGATTGGGGGCCTGATTACTTCGATCCTTATTATGATCCTTATTATTATTCACCGGTCTGGGATATCGCTTTAATCGGACTCATCCTTCTGTGAACCTGATTGACCTGCCTACCCCGGTCCGACTTTGTGTGACGTTTTTTTTGCTGTGCATCGCCATGGGCGTAGTGCAGGCTCAGCTATACCTCAATTTGACTGTCAAGAGCGACCCGAATTCACTGTTCCCTTCATACCAGGATATCCAGGATCATTTTTACGTAAAGAAAGTCCCCATTCTTCGCAGAGCTATAGATACAAATATGTCCAAATATGTGGAAACCGAGGAAGACCGAGAAGCTTTTTACCAATTTATGAAGGATAAGGCACCTCAAGATCAATACGAAAAGGTCCTTCAGCCCATTTTGGAGTTCTCTTGCGTGGATTGTCATTCGCAGGGTGGAGAAGCTTCCTTTGCTGACTATACCAACTATGAAGGAATACGCGCTAAAGCCATTTTCTCTTACTGGCCCTATATCCGCCGCCGCCTGCGGATTTCCCATCCTCACATGTTGGCGATTCCTCTTTTTATCCTGCCCCTGGCCCTGGGTCTCTGGTTTACGCCTTTATCCGCAAGAGTGAAAGGAATACTCATGTCTTTGCCATTCGTGGGGGTTTTAGTCGATATCAGTTCCTGGTTCCTGACGATGGCGGTTCCGACAGGATCGGCACTAATTGTATTGGGCGGGGGAATCACGGCCGGATCCGTGGTTATGATCCTGTTGGCTGAACTCTATTTTCTTTGGTTCGTTCGAAGAAAAAGTTCATAAACTTCAGCTCCTTCTTCCATTCCTGAATATCGCCGGGTATCGAGCCAACAAATTGATCGTCCTTCCATAATCCTTCCCGTATCTGCCCGTCGGAACTGATGAAAGTACCCAGGCCGTTCTTGTAGCCATCCCTCCATTGTCCGATGTACTTTTCACCACCAGCCCATGTATATCTACCCATTCCATGTTCCAGTCCATGTTTCCACTGGCCCCTATATCCCTCTCCATCTGACCATTTGGTAATACCAAGTCCATGTCGTTTCCCCGATTTCCAGGAACCTGAATAAGAATATCCCACCGGTGCATAATAGGTTCCTTCACCCTCTCGAAGACCATCTTTGAACCTCCCTACATAGCGCCCTTCATTGTGGTACATCAGCTCCCCCCGGCCATTGGGCCTATCTTGGATGTACTCACCTTCATACTCATCGCCATTTACCCAGTGATACAATCCCGAACCATGCATTTTTCCGTTCTGCCAATCACCTCTATACCAATCTCCTGAGGCCCATCGATAGGCACCTTTCCCATAGTAGTCATCCTCTTGCCAGGCTCCTTCATAGAGCTCTCCATTGGGAAAAACCATCCGACCTTGCCCTTGTCTCTTCCCTGCTTGAAACTCCCCTTCGTAGATTCTTCCATTGCTATATACATACCTGCCTTCTCCATGGACCTGGCCTTCTTCATAGTTGCCCTCGTAGATGCTCCCATCGCTGAAAGTGTAAACCCCGGCCCCATGGAAAAGATCTTCTTTCCACTCCCCTTCATAAACTTCACCATTGGAAAAGGACATTTTTCCTATTCCCGAGCGCATTCCCTGGGTATATTCACCTTCAAAGCTCTCTCCATTGACCCAGTTGAAGACCCCTTTTCCGTTTCGCTTTCCATCCATAAAACTGCCTACGAATCGGTCACCTCCTGGCCATGTATAGGTCCCCTGACCATCAAATTGATTGTTTTTCCACTGCCCTACATACACCTCACCGTTCATGTAGAATAAACTACCTTCTCCATTTCGCTTTCCTGAGCGAAACGTGCCGATGTAGCGGTCTCCATTTGAATAGGTATGACGGGTGAATCCATCTAAAGAAGAGAGATCCTTCTTACCCTTTCTCCGGGAAAGTTTGATGGTGGGTGGCTGATGGGTCCTTGCGGCAATGCTGTCTATCTGTAGGTGTGGAATCTCTGGGCCAGATGCTTTGCCATCCGTTGTCTGTATTTTTTCTGGAGGCTGCTCTGACTTACCAGGCTGTTGATCCTGTGGTCCTGTCTTTTGTGGGGTCTGGCCCTCAGCCGTCTGCGCAGTTTCCAGCTCACTTTTATCATCTTTTCTACTTACCCACTGTTTTTTCTTAGGAGGAGGAAGTTTCGCAAAAAGGATCCCCCGTCCGGCCTTGTAGGACTCAATTTCAACGTAGGAAAATTTTACAATTTCCTTTTCATAACGAAGATAGAGAACCGCTAATCCACCAAGGACCCCTGCAAAAAAAAGCTTACGAAGGAAGTAGCCCACAAATCCGAAAAAGCCATCATAAAGCGGCTCTTTCCGACCGGATTGTCTTCTTGATTTTTTCTTAGGTTTACTGGGTTTCACCCGCGCTGGTTTTGGCTTGTCAAAAATTTTAAACTCGGGTACCGAATCCTCTTCTGAAGGTAGGGATTGTTCTTCTTCAGGGGGGTGCTGATATGTCTCCGACATCGCCGGATTATAGGCATATTGCACCTGTTCGTGCTCGTGGCTACCGGCTTCTGCGGGTACAGGGCTTAATTGAGGAGGCGGGGGTGAAGAGACCGGGGGCGGCGGTGCGGATACCAGGGGCGGAGGTGAGAACACCGGGGGTGGCGG
>Ga0257123_1000272_pt1 | contig 44952 bp, 50 predicted proteins | sample SI106_135metaG_FD_190185 | JGI IMG/M metagenome (GOLD analysis project Ga0257123, IMG submission 190185) | Marine microbial communities from Saanich Inlet, British Columbia, Canada - SI106_135 | ecosystem: Environmental > Aquatic > Marine > Inlet | place: Canada: British Columbia | collected...
CGCAATTTGGACAAGTGGTTTGGTAAAATTCTGGCATTTTTTTAATCGGCGAGCCCACGCCATCAAACGCCACCTCTTCAGGTAGGATGACTGGCAAGTCTTGCTCTGGTACGGCTACCGAACCACATTTTGAACAGTTGACGATCGGAATGGGGCAGCCCCAATAACGCTGCCTAGAAACACCCCAATCACGCAAACGATAATTGGTTTGTTTTTCACCCAATTGTTTTTCACTTAAAGCTTGTGCAATAGCGTCAAAGGCTTGAGAGAAGTCCATCCCATCAAATTCGCCCGAGTTAAATAATACACCTTTATCAGTGTAAGCACCATCATCAAGATCAAGTGCTTGATCTTTAGGCTTGATCACACTTTTGATCGAAATACCGTACTTCTTAGCAAATTCAAAATCTCGTTCGTCATGGGCTGGTACACTCATGACTGCACCTGTGCCGTAGCCCATGAGTACGAAGTTGGCAATCCAAATTGAAACCTTCTCCCCTGTAATTGGGTGTGTGCATTTAAGTCCCGAATCAACGCCTTTTTTCTCCATGGTCTCCATCGCAGCTTCGGTGGTTTCCATGGTTTTGCATTCATCAATAAAAGTTTGAATTTCAGCATTATTTTCACCTGCTTGAAACGCTAAAGGATGTTCTGCAGCAACGGCTAAATAAGTAACACCCATTAACGTATCTGGGCGTGTGGTGTAGACTCTGAGGGCATCTGAGTCTTGCCTAGTAAAGTCAATTTCCAAGCCGACGGACTTACCAATCCAATTTTTTTGCATGGTTTTAACCGCATCCGGCCAGCCATTTAACTCATCTAATGAGTCTAGCAATTCATCGGCATAATCGGTAATTCTCATGAACCATTGAGAGATTTCTTTTTTCTCAATCAAGGCATCTGAGCGCCAACCGCGCCCATCAATAACTTGTTCGTTGGCCAGTACCGTTTGATCAACAGGATCCCAATTAACAATCGCATTTTTCTTATAAACTAAGCCCTTTTCAAACAACTTCACAAATAGCCATTGTTCCCAGCGGTAGTATTTTGGATGGCAGGTGGCAATTTCACGCGACCAGTCATAACCAAAACCCAGTTTGATTAATTGGTCCTTCATGTAACTGATGTTTTCGTATGTCCACTTAGCGGGCGGAACTTTGTTTTTTAAGGCGGCGTTTTCAGCGGGCAATCCAAAAGCATCCCAGCCAATCGGCTGCATAACGTTCTTGCCTCGCATTTTCTGGTAGCGAGAAATAACATCGCCAATGCTGTAGTTGCGTACATGACCCATGTGCAGGCGGCCTGAAGGGTATGGAAACATTGAAAGACAATAAAATTTTTCTTTGGTATTATCTTCCACAACTTGAAAAGACTGATTGTCTAGCCAATATTGCTGGGCCTGCTCCTCAATGGACTGAGCATTGTAGTCTGGATTCATAAGTTTTTATTTGTTTGTACCGATATCGCATTGCGATATGGCTGAATTAAGGTTTAGAGAACCTACTAAATCACTAATACTGTCTAGGTTATTGTCAATTAAATATTGACTGATGCCATTGTTGATTTGATTACAAATAAGCGGGTCATAAAACAAGGCGGTTCCAATGCCAACGGTGGAAGCTCCCGCAATAATAAACTCAATAGCATCGTTAACCGTGGTAATGCCACCCTGACCAATGATGGGAACGCTGTGTTGTTTGCTGACTTGATAAACTTGATGAACTTTTAATAGGGCTATCGGTTTAATTGCAGGGCCAGATAGCCCGCCTTGGTTGTTGCCAATAATAGGTGTGCGAGTTTTAGTGTCAATGGCCATACCCATCAGCGTGTTGATGACGGCTAGGCCGTCCGTACCCGCGTCAATACAACGCTGAGCGCTAAAGGCAATATCAGTTTGGTTGGGAGACAGCTTAGTAATTAAAGGTTTTGATGTATTTTTACGACAAATTTCAACCACACGATAAGACATGTCAGGGTCATTGCCAAAGGCCACACCACCCTCCTTAACATTTGGACATGAGATGTTGATTTCAATCGCATCGATATCAGTGTCATCAAAGCGTTTGGCGATTTCACCGTATTCTTCTACCGAAGAACCAGAAACATTAATAATAAATCGAGTTTCTGTTTTGTCCAGATTTGGCATAATGTCGTTAATCACAACATCAACACCGGGATTTTGCAGACCAATGGCATTAATCATTCCGCTAGGTGTTTCTGTAACTCTGTGTGGAATATTGCCAAGACGAGGCTCTAAAGTGGTTCCTTTAAGGCAAACAGCGCCAGTGTCTTTATTGGAAAAACCCTTGATGCGCGTGTATTCTTCTCCAAAGCCAACACAGCCAGACAGTAGAATAATGGGTGAGTTTAGTGACAGCCCACAGAATTCAGTTTTTAAGTTGCTATGCATGGGTGGTATTATACATTTTTGCTGTTAAAATTATTCACCATGAAAGGATTGTTTATCAGCGGTAGTGGCACCAATGTCGGTAAAACGTTTATTGCTAGTCGCATCATTAAAATATTAAATCCTAAGTTTAATGTTGTGGCAAGAAAACCAATTGAGAGCGATTGCCGAAAAACCTCTGACGGCCTCACTCCCAAAGATTCGATTTTGTTAAACAATGCTTGTGAAACACCGGAAGCCATTGATACGGTTTGCCGATTTAAGTTTGAGGCGTGCGTCAGTGGTGAAAAAGCCAGCTTGGATCGAGGCATAACAGTAACGCTGGATGATTTAGTAGAAGCGTCAAAGCCGACGCATCAAAATGATTTTGTGGTGATCGAGGGTGCGGGCGGGCTGTATTCTCCCATTGCTAAACAGTTGCTAAACAGTGATTTGGCAAAAGCACTAAACCTTCCTTTGGTGCTGGTGATTAAAGATGAGCTAGGCGCTGTTAACCAGGCTCTGCTCTGTTTGCAGGCAGCTAAGAATGAAAAATTAAAGGTTTTAATGATTGTTTTAAATCAAATTACATCAAATGTTTTAGAAAACGCAGAAGCGATTGCGCAGTACACACATACACCCATTGTGGTTTTCAATCAAGATAATATCAGTGAGTTTTCCAACAAAGTAGAGTCTTTAGTCTAACAAGGTTAGGTTAGGCTTGTTGGTCGGTTTAGTAGGGTCTTTAGGGTCTTTAGGGTCTTTAGGGTCTTTAGGGTTGCCATCATTTTCAAAAAACATGCCCTCGCCGTTTTCACCAGCATAAATACTTAAAACCGCATCTATGGGCACATGGATTTCTTGAGATTTATTGTTAAATCTAGCTTTAAATGAAAGCTCTTGATTGCCTATTGTTAGATTGCTACTTGCATTCGTACTAATGTTGAGCACAATCTTTCCTTGCTGTATGTAAGGCTTGGGTACTATTGTGCCCTCTTTAGAGCAGTCTACTAAAATATGAGGCGTTAGACTAGAGTCTTCCATCCATTGGTGATAGGCACGTATCAAATAAGGCGCTACCGAAGCCATGGTCAGAAAGAGTGATTAGTTATATTCTTTTTCGCAGTCGGTCAGGCTTTCTTTAAAGCTATTTTTTGCAAATAAACGATTGGCATAATCCATAATCGGTTTTGCTTTTTTTGAATCCAATTTAATGCCTAATTTTTTTAAGCGCCATAAGATTGGAGCCAAGCAAGCGTCAACAATGCTCATGTCGTCACTTTTAAAATAAGGCTGATAAGCAAACAAAGGAATGAGCTCAATTAAATTGCTCGATAAGATTTTTCGCGCTTCGCTGGCCTTTTTTTCGTTGCCAGTTTCAATAGTATTAACCAATTCATACCAACATCCTTGAGACCTAGTAAATCTAAAAATTAACAATCTTTTTTCAGCTTTTTCAATGGGGTCTACCGGTAATAAAGGTGGAAATGGAAAGCGCTCGTCTAAGTATTCCATAATGACGGACAAGTCATAGAGTACCATTCCACGATCAAACAAAGTAGGCAGTGTTTGACATGGGTTTAATTCCAGAACCTCTTCAGGCACCTCATTAATTTTTAAATTAATAACTTCTCTTTCAATGTTCTTTTCAGCCATGATAAAGCGCACTGCGTGTGACTCCATCTCTTGAGGAGAGGCATAAAGTGTTGTTGATGCTGGATTGGGCTTAATTAACATGGTTGTTTTTGTCCTTAAAAATTAAAAAAACAACACAGCTTCAATTGACGAGAAGCGGTGTTGTTAAATGGTTTGAGCAATTGTATCAGAAATTAGTAATTAATTAGTCTTTAGCGCGCCATTTGCCATATTTAACATCTTTCCAGTATTCTTTTTTCAATAAATAAGAAAGAATGAACAAAATAAACAAAAACCCAAGTACTTTATAGCCAAGATCAATTCTAACCAGCTTAGCAGGCTCACCAACGTAATCTAGGAAATTAGTAATGTCTCTAACATCTTGATCAAAGTCTTCGCTGGATTTACTTTGTTTTAGTGACCATAAAATATCCGGCATAGAGGCATTTTCTAACACGTGATTGTTAACGCCAAAAATACGTTCTTCGTCTTTATAAAAACCACGTAAATAAGTGTAAATCCAATCCACGCCTTTAGAGCGAGACACCAAAGACAAGTCTGGATTGTTGCCAAACCACTGATTGGAGTCTTCGATAGACATTGTAGATATAATTGGTGAGCCTATTTTTTCATCACCAAAAATAAAGTTTTTTTCAATGTCTTCATCTGAGATGTTAAGGTCTTTACCAATGCGGTTGTAACGCATGAATTTGATTGAGTGACAACCGGAGCAATAGTTCATAAAAAGTCTTGCGCCATTTTGTAAAGACTTTTCATCAGTGATGTCTGTATTGGCATGGTCGAGCTCGACACCTGCTGCTGCAAACACATTGAATGAAAGGATTGTGCTAATAAAAGCGGCTGTTATTGTGTTTAGTGTTTTTTTCATCATATTACTCCGTTAACCTCGTTGGCACTTCTTTGGTTTTTCCAATGGAGGTAAACCAAGGCATTAGAATAAAGAAGCCGAAATAAGTAGCCGTAAATACTCGTGCTAAAAAAGCATTCACAGGGGTTACTGGTTGCATGCCTAGGTAGCCAAGGATGATAAAACTCACCACAAACACACCTAAAGCAATTTTATAAGGCAATGAGCGGTAACGAATTGACTTTACCTTAGAGCGATCTAACCATGGCAGGGCAATTAAAATAAGCAAGGCTGCAAACATACCAACCACGCCTGGAAACTGAGAACCAAACATTGGCGGAATAGCCCTTAATACCGAATAAAAAGGTGTTAAGTACCAAAGCGGTGCAATGTGGTCGGGCGTTTTTAATGGGTTAGCTTCAACAAAGTTTGCATGTTCTAGGAAGTAGCCGTTTAGTGCTGGAGAGAAAAACAGCACTGCTGAGAAAATCATCAAGAATACCACCACACCAACAATGTCTTTAACGCTGTAGTACGGGTGAAACGGAATACCATCTTTTGGAATGCCATTTTTATCTTTATTCTTTTTAATCTCAATGCCATCTGGGTTGTTAGAGCCAACCGTGTGTAAGGCGACGATGTGCAAAAATACTAAGATAACAAGAATCAGTGGCAGGGCAATAACGTGCAACGAGAAGAAGCGGTTAAGCGCAGGATCGCCAACGGCGTAGTCACCTAAAATCCAGGTTAGTAAATCTGGACCAATAAAAGGCACTGAGCCGAATAAAGAAATGATTACCTGTGCGCCCCAATAAGACATTTGACCCCATGGTAATACATAGCCCATAAAGGCTTCAGCCATTAGTGCAATGTAAAGCACCATGCCTAATATCCAGATAAGCTCACGAGGCGCTTTGTATGAACCGTAAAGCAATGCACGATACATGTGCAAATAAATTACAATGAAAAATGCTGATGCGCCTGTTGAATGTAGGTAACGAATGAGCCAACCCCAATCAACATCACGCATGATGTATTCAACGGATGCAAACGCATTGGCAGAATCAGGCTTAAAATGCATGGTTAAGAAAATACCCGTCACGATCTGCATGACCAGTACCAGCATTGCTAATGAGCCAAAAAAGTACCAAAAGTTAAAGTTTCTTGGTGTGTAGTATTCGGCTAAGTGCTCGTTCCAAACCTTGGTTAGTGGAAATCTTTGATCAATCCAGCTTTTATTATTGTCCATGATTTACTCCTAAGATGCTTTTGGATCAACACCAATTCGAATCAACGAATCGGATACAAAATGATATGGCGGTATGATTAGGTTAGTGGGTGCCGGAGCGCCTGCATAGACACGACCAGCTAAGTCAAACTTCGAACCGTGACACGGGCAGTAGAAGCCGCCCTTCCAAGAATCGCCACCTAGGTCGGCCGCACCTAATTCTGGGCGATAAGTTGGCGAACAGCCTAAGTGTGTACAAACACCAACAATAACCGCTACTTCTGCTTTGATCGAGCGCCATGTGTTTTTAGCGTAAGCAGGTTGTTGGTTTTCTTCGTTGTTAGGGTCTGTTAACTCACTGTCTAAGGTTTTTAAGTTAGCAATAGTAGTGTTATCACGTTTAAAAATCCAGACTGGTTTTTTTCTCCAAAGTACGCGAACCAGTTGACCTGCTTCTAGTTTAGTGATATCAACATCAACGGGTGCGCCAGCAGCCTTTGCTCTTGCTGAAGGCATCCATGATGATAAAAATGGCCAAGCCACAAAGCCAACGCCTACTGCACCAACAACGCTTGTGGCGTTTGTTAGAAAGCGTCTTTTTTTCAGGTCTATTTCTTGTTCTGACATTGGTATAGAGTCCTTGTTGTTTGAATAAAGGTTGTTAAATATAAAATTTAAAACCCAATAATTATAATGTATATCAACTTTATATAATAGAGAATTGTTCTAATATTCTTTAAAATTGACTTTAATTGTTATTTTTTGTATGTGTGACAAGCCTTCCAGTGTTTGTATAATGGAAAGCAATTCTGAGCATTGTTTTTGTGCGCGGAACGCCACGGCTTGATTGCTGGTAACAAGGGTTGCAACGTTATCCTCAACAACGCACAGCGAAAGCGTCTTTAAAGGACTTGGCAATAAGCTTATAAGCTTGTTATTAATAAGATTATAGGCCCTGGCTTTGACAAATAACTGACCCAATTCACCTTTAGGTATAAAATTTGCAAGGTTTGTTGTTGTTTTGTTTGACATCTGTGAGAAAATAGGCCTATTTAAATAAACTGTTTTTACCGTATCTAATTACTAATGAGCATTATAAATAAATTCATTGCTAAAATTGTTGGTTCTCGCAACGAGCGTTTAATAAAAAAGCTTCATAAGACCGTTGAGCAAATTAACGACCTTGAGTCCGGTTTAGGTGCATTAAGCGATGAAGAATTAAGCGCAAAAACCCAAGTTTTTAAAGATCGACTTAACAACCAAGAAACACTCGACTCCTTGTTGGTAGAGGCTTTTGCTGTGATGAGAGAGGCAAGTAAACGAGCCCTAGGTTTAAGGCATCACGACGTCCAATTAATTGGTGGCATGGTTCTAAATCAAGGCAACATTGCTGAAATGGGTACGGGCGAGGGAAAAACATTGGTGGCCACGTTGAGCGCTTACCTTAATGCACTTAGTGGCGAAGGCGTGCACATTGTTACTGTGAATGATTACCTTGCGGCCCGAGATGCACAGTGGATGGGCAAAGTCTTTAATTTTTTGGGATTGAGCGTTGGCATTATTGTTTCTAACATGCCACCAGAAGAAAAACAAGCGGCCTATGCTTGTGACGTTGTTTATGCCACCAATAACGAACTCGGCTTTGACTATCTTCGAGACAACATGGCCTTTACCGCTGAGCAAAAAGTGCAACGCAGACTTAATTTTGCGATTATTGATGAGGTCGACTCAATTTTGATTGATGAGGCCAGAACGCCACTCATTATTTCTGGCCCAGCCGATGACTATTCTCAAGTTTATCAGGCCATTAATAAAATGATTCCTGCTTTTACCAAGCAAACAGAAAGCGGAGAAGGCAAAGAGATTGTGGTCGAGATTGCGGGCGATTACACGGTTGACGAAAAGCACAAACAAGTTTTCTTGACCGATGAAGGCCATGCAAAAGCAGAACAGTTGTTGATCAATGCAGGCGCCCTATCAGAGGGCGCAAGCTTATACGATGCAAGCAATATTTTACTAATGCAACATTTGAATTCGGCACTTAGAGCGCATATTTTATTTCATAAAGACGATCACTACATTGTGCAAGAAGACGAAGTGGTTATTGTGGATGAGTTTACTGGTAGAACCATGCCAGGTCGTCGCTGGTCAGAAGGATTGCATCAGGCTATTGAGGCCAAAGAAGGGGTGAGTATTAAAAAAGAAAACCAAACACTAGCCTCCATTACTTTTCAGAACTATTTTAGGCTTTATACAACCCTTTCGGGCATGACCGGTACGGCAGACACTGAAGCAGTAGAATTTCAAGATATTTATGGTTTGGAGTGTGTAGTAGTGCCACCCAACAGGCCTTCAGCGCGTAACGATAAGTCGGACCAAATTTATCTAACCACGGAAGAAAAATTTGAAGCCATCGCCAATGATGTGGCAAACTGCCAAAAAATAGGCCAGCCAGTGCTTGTGGGTACCAGCACTATTGAAAACTCTGAGTTAATTTCTGCTCTACTTAAGGAGAACAAAGTTAAGCACGAGGTGCTAAATGCCAAGCAGCATGAGCGAGAAGCAATTATTATTGCTAATGCAGGTGCTATTGGTGCCGTGACGATTGCCACTAACATGGCAGGACGCGGTACCGACATTGTTCTGGGCGGTAAGCTACTAGACGACGCCACCGACAAGCAAAAACAAGAATGGCAAAAACAGCATGAGGATGTAATTAAAGCAGGTGGATTGCACATTGTTGGTACCGAGCGCAATGAATCCCGTCGAGTGGACAATCAACTGCGTGGCCGATCAGGCCGCCAAGGTGATGTGGGCTCAACGCGTTTCTATTTGTCATTAGCAGACAACCTAATGCGTATTTTCGCCAGCGAAAAAATGGCATCTATGATGCAGCGGTTGGGCATGGAAAAAGGCGAGGCCATCGAGCATAAAATGGTTAATCGTGCGATTGAAAACGCACAGAAAAAAGTAGAAGGCATGAACTACGATGCGCGAAAACATCTACTAGAATACGACGATGTTGCCAATGACCAAAGAAAGGTTATTTATCAATTACGAGATGAGCTAATGAGCGTTAATGATGTGCAAGATCGTTTTATTAGCATTAGAGAAGGCGTTATTAGTGATTTGTTTTTGGCCTATATTTCCACCGATCAGGCTGAAGAAGATTGGGACGTTGAAGGGCTTCATAATGCTTTAAAGTCGGACTATTCAGCAGGCTTCCCTTTACAAGAGTGGTTAGATGAAGGTGTTGATGTCGATGAACTGGAGAGCAGGATTATTCAGGGGCTCGGCGCAATATGCGACCATAAGGAGAGCATAGCAGGCTCAGAATCCATGCGCGGCTTTGAAAAAGCGGTCATGCTACAAACATTGGATCATTATTGGAAAGACCATCTGGCTTCAATGGATTATTTACGTCAAAGTGTCAATTTACGTGGTTATGCGCAAAAAAATCCAACCCAAGAATACAAGCGAGAGTCGTTCGCCATGTTTGAATCGCTCTTAGACACCATCAACGTTGAAATTGTTAAATCACTATCAAGTGTGACCATCAATGAAGACACCAAAGCTGGTGATGTTGAACAGCAAAACAACGATGGTGCACAGGAGCAACACGAACAAGTCGGCACAACGGGTGTTGACGAAGCCGAAGTGGAATCTGCAAAGAAGCAAACCTATACAAGAGAGGAAGAAAAAGTCGGTCGCAACGACCCGTGTCCTTGTGGTTCTGGCAAAAAATACAAACAATGTCATGGCAAGAAGGCATAGTGTTTAACTGTCTTATTTATGGCAAAAGGTAGTCTTTATATCGGACTCATGTCAGGCACCAGTTTGGATGGTGTGGATGCTGTTATTATTGACGGAAGTGCCACCAAATTATTGTCGCAGACTTATTTGCCTTATACGCACGATCTAAAAGAACAGCTGCGTACACTGAGTCAAACAGGGCAAACCAGTTTAGAGAATTTGGCTACCATTGACGTGCAAGTAGCACACGTTTTTGCTGATGCCGTTCATGCCTTGCTAGAGTCTTCAAACACCCGTGCTACACAGATTTCAGTAATCGGTTCACACGGACAAACCGTTTTTCATAAGGGCGGTAAATATTCCATGCAGATTGGACACGGTTCAATCATTGCTGAACGCACAGGCATTGCGGTAGTGAACGATTTTCGCATGAATGATATTGCTGCTTCAGGGCAAGGAGCACCATTAACACCCGCTTATCATCAACACCTGCTTGGCAATAAAGACGGCGTGGTAATTAATTTGGGCGGTATTGCCAATTTAACACAAATTTCAAAAAGCATAGTCACTGGTTTTGACACTGGACCGGCTAACACCTTGCTGGATAACTGGATCAAAAAATGCAAACAACTGGATTATGATCGAGACGGGATTTGGGCGAGGTCTGGTTTTATCAGTGATGACTTGTTGAGTGCTTTGTTGGCAGATAGCTATTTCAAAAAACCATCACCAAAAAGTACGGGGCCAGAGTATTTTAATTTAGAGTGGCTCAATTCTTATTTAACAGGCACTGAGACCGATGCCGATGTGCAAAGAACTTTGGTAGAATTAACAGCCATGAGTATTAGCAAACACATCCCAAAAAATACCAATGTTTATTTGTGCGGTGGCGGAGTGCATAATTTATTTTTGGCCGAGCGTTTGGCCTATTTAAATCCACACAGTGAAATGATGACAACCGACGACCTTGGTATGCCTGTTGATTATGTCGAAGCAGCAGCATTTGCGTTCTTTGCACAGCAAACATTGGAAGGAAAAACTTCGAGCTTGCCATCGGTAACAGGCGCTAAAGGTGCGAGAATATTAGGAGCCATTTATGCGGCACAATGATGCGTTACAGATTATTCGCCCGGATGATTGGCACTTGCATGTGCGTTCAGGTGAGATGCTTAAATCAGTGATTGGCATGACAGCCGCGCAAATGGGTAGAGCGATTATTATGCCTAATCTATCGCCACCCGTGAGTAATGCTGCGCAAGCTAAGCAGTATCACCAAGAAATTATGAACGCCTTGCCAGCCGATACCAGGTTTACACCATTAATGGTGTTGTACTTAACAGACAACACCACGCCAAAACAAATCCAAACAGCTTTTGACGGCGGGCTGGTAGTTGCGGCCAAGCTTTATCCTGCAGGCGCAACTACTAATTCAGACAGCGGTGTGACCGACATTAACAATATTTATCCCTCACTAGAAAAGATGCAGCAGTTAGGTGTGCCATTATTGGTACACGGAGAGGTGACGGATGCCAAGGTTGATATTTTTGACCGTGAGGCAGTTTTTATTGAACAAATACTCAGCAAAGTTATTGAAGATTTGCCCGATTTAAAAATTGTGTTTGAGCACATCACCACCAAGGCCGCAGTTGATTTTGTATTGTCAAGTGGTAACAACATTGCCGCCACCATTACCCCACACCATTTGCTTGCTAATCGTAATGACATGTTGGTGGGCGGTATTAAGCCACATTATTTTTGTTTACCCATTTTAAAAAGAAGAGACCCGCATCAGCTAGCACTTTTAAAAGCGGCCACCAGTGGCAATGCTAAGTTTTTCTTAGGCACGGATTCAGCGCCACATGCTAAAGAGCATAAAGAGTCGGACTGTGGCTGTGCAGGTATTTTAAACGCTCACTGTGCTATTGAACTTTATGCAACTGTTTTTGATTCGCAAAATGCAATGGATAAACTAGAGGGTTTTGCTTCTTTCTTTGGTGCAGATTTTTATAATTTACCACGCAATACTGACACCATTGTTTTGAAAAAACAAGATTGGGTTGTACCAAGCTCTTATGCTTTTGCCGACTCTACCATTGTGCCGTTCATGGCCGGAAAGATGCTTAATTGGAAAATGGCTTAGGCGTTAAAGTAGTTTTTGGCCGTTTGTTCATCTTTTTCAATTTGTTGTTTTAGTGCTTCAAACGAGTCAAACTTTACCTCTTCTCGCAGCTTGTTTTTAAAGACAACTTTGGCATGATGGCCGTAAACCTCTTGACTAAAGTTAAATAAAAACACTTCTAGCAAAATCTTTACACCCCCAACCGTGGGTCGTGAGCCAATGTTACAAATCCCTTGATGAATTTTTTCGTCAAGCAAAACCTCAACAGCGAACACACCAAGAACAGGGCTAATTTTTCGTCTGATGGGAATATTAATGGTGGGAAAATTGATGCTTCTGCCTTTTTTTTCACCATGAATTATTTTGCCGCTGATTGAAAAGTCTCGACCGAGCATTTGAGCGGCTAAATCCATTTTACCGTTCTTAAGAAAATCTCTAATTTTTGAACTGCTGGCCCTGTCCTTATTGCACAAGATGCTTTTCGTGTCCTCAACGGAAAAACCATGTTTTTTTGATAAACTTTTAAGCAAGTTAAAATCACCTTTTCTCTCGTTGCCAAAGCGAAAATCATCGCCAATGAGGCAGTGTTTTATGTTTAGCCGATCCAATAAAATCTTTTGAATAAACTCACTGGCCTCAAGCTGGGAAAACTTCTGATTAAAATGAATCAACAGGTGTTCATCAAGCCCTAACTGTTTAAGCAAGGCGTGCTTTTCTTTAAAGTTGCTGAGTGTGGCCTGCTCAAGACCAAAAAAGCACTGTGGGGTAGGGGAGAATGAAATCAATACTGATGGAAGGCCCAGCTCTTTGGCCTTTTCAACAAGCCTAGCGATGATTTTTTTGTGCCCGATGTGCACACCGTCAAAGTTACCAATAGTGACAACACTACCAGCATGATTTTTTAAATTGTGTAAACCACGAATAAGCTGCATAATGGCTATTTTAATCTAATTGTGCCAAGATTTTATTCACAGGTGTTGGTGTTATTGTTTTTAAAATTTAGCAAATTTTGTAAATGAGTGGTTTTTAACTGTTAATTATCCAATAAAGGTGAATTGGTTTAGCCAAGAGCGCCCCAGGGCGGCTTCTCTTGCGCAGGCGCAATTCACCTTCAGGTTAGCTAGGGCTATTTAATTGAATTAAGGGCTTTTTTTAGCTAAATTTTCAATTTTCAATTTTCAATTGTCAATTAATTAAGGGTTTTATTGGTTTATAAGTGTTTGAATAAGAGGGTTTCGTAAAATTTCGGAAATTTTGCAAATGAGGTGTTTTTTGTTAAATCATTTCCAGAAAATCATAGATTTTTTTGTTTTATGACTTGATACTTTTCTACTTGTTTAGAAAAGTATCCAAAAGATAACACCCCCTAAAAACAATCTCAATCTTGCTAATCTCATTGCGCTAAATCTTAAAACTCACTACGTTCAAACAGTTAAGATTTTTAACGCTTCATTTCGACAAGCATGATTGGATTTACTTTTTAAAGGGGAATTAGTTAAAAACCAAAGTGGATTGACCACCGTGGTTTTTAATAGGAGTACAAAATTAAGGCAATACAACACTTGATTATTAAGATTTGTTTTTAGGTCGATTTTTTGAAATTAAAGGGGCATAAAACCTAATTCTTCACTCTAAGAATTAGGGTCAGAGTGTGATTAAAAAAGGCGATGCCTATTAAGGCTCTTAATTAAATTAGCTGTGCTAGAATTTTATTCACCGGTGTTGGTACGCCAACTTCTAATTGACTAATCGACTGAAACCCTTGGACTTGTTCCGAGCAGTTAACAACAATAGGGTTAATGATTAAATGATAATGAGTAAAGCTGTGCTTGATGGGTTTGAGGGTTTTGTTGATGTGAGCACTTGCATCAAACTGTTGGATAGTACGCATAATATCTTGAGAACTATCTTCACATTCTACAAAACTCCATAGCCCACCCCAAATACCTTTGGAAGGCCTTTTTTCTAGATAGATCTGCCCCTGTTTGTTTTGATAAATTAGCATTGCAATTCGGCGACTGGGCTTGTTTTTCTTTGGCTTGGGATTTGGGTATTCGGTTTGCGTATTATGTCGATAAGCCTGACATCCTTGCTGAACTGGGCACCGGCCACAGTCTGGATTAGAACGAGTACACAGCGTTGCACCAAGATCCATAATGGCTTGAGTGTAATCATTATTACGCGTATTGGGCGTGTGTTGTTTGGCTAGTGCCCAAAGTTGTTTGAGTGTTTGAGCTTGACCATAATGGCCTTTTACTTGGTGGTATCGAGACAATACACGCTTTACGTTGCCATCTAATATGGCGTGATTTTGATTAAAGCTAATGGATAAAATAGCACCTGCCGTTGATTCACCAATGCCTGGCAAAGCTACAACTTGTTCAATGTTATCGGGAAACACCCCTTGATAATCCTGCATAATAATTTTTGCACTTTTATGTAGATTGCGCGCCCTAGCGTAATAACCCAGCCCAGCCCATTGTGCCAAAACGCTGTCTTCGCTAGCATCGGCTAATATTGCCGGGCTTGGAAAGTGGTGGATAAAATTATTGAAATAATCAATGACCGTTGTTACTTGAGTTTGCTGCAACATGATTTCACTAGCCCAAACGTGATATGCATTAGCGGGCTTTGTTTGCCAAGGAAGATTTTTTCGTCCGAAAATATCGAACCACGCGAGAAGCTTGCGGGGAAATTTTGTCAAATTTATTTAAGAGCAATAAGACTTTGTATTTGTTGGTCAGCCCAACATTGCCCAGCTAAGTGCAAAGTAAAGGATGAATATCAATGTCAAGCCGAATAAATAAGTTGCAAAACCTTTTTTAGCAGCATCTACATCGCAATTTTTACGACAATCGGCTTGTGTGTTGACCAGCATAAAAAATGTCCAAGTTGTTGCTAGCACCAGCAGTGTGTAGTTAATGATGGTTAGTGTCTCCATCTCCCTCTCTCTAATTTAATAATTCAAGGAAATGATAAACCAAAAGTATAAAATTTTGGCAGTATTTTTTGATCTAAATCAAGATAAATTTAAACTTTTATTTAAGACCCAGCGGATCGTTAGGATCAACACCATCCATGAATGGCTTGTTAATGTCTTCATGAGTTACTTGGTAGACACAGCCTATCCAATTGTTGATGATGGCGCTAGTGGCATCGTGCCAAGTGTTTCCCAAAGTTTGGGTAATTAGCGTTTCAGGAAAATCAGCAATACTAAATTCATCGTTGAGCAACTTGGCTTTAAATTCATTTAAGATGGCTTTATTTTGTCCACTTAGATAATGCTCGGGAAACACAGGGTATTCGTCTCTGGCTTTGTTTAAAAACAAGATTATTTCACGTTTGTATTCTTTGAGCAGACTAACGGTGTCATATTCGGGGTGACCTTGGAAGAACACGATTCTAAATAAATCTTCGCTGACACAAAGGTGTGCCCCGACAGAGCTTTCGACCAATGTTTTAATGCCGGCTGCATTAAATTGCGCCTTTGAAATCTCATTGTAACGAGAGTGAGGCACATCAAAGCAAGTATTTACACCGCTCATGAGCGGATGCTGCCGATCAAGGACGTTGTGTTTAAATACACCCCAGCACTTATTCCCTATGGCTTGGCGTTTTTGCCCATAGCGAAATTCTAACACAGCGTGTGTCGCTAAGCATGAGCATAAGGTCGATGTTGTATGATTGTATGCCCACTCAATCACTTCTTTCAGTTCTGAATAAAAAGGCGCTTTTTTTAGATCGGGGTCCTCCACATGTGCACCGGTAATAATAAGCGCATCAAGCCCTTGAGACTTAATGTCTTCAAAGCTTTGGTAGTATTGATCAACGTAGGATTGAGAGTTTTCACTGCGCACGATTGAGGGCAAGGTAAATGGATGTAAATAGAATTGTGCAATTTGATTAGAGTGTCCGATTAAACGAAAAAACTGTCTTTCAGTGGCTTCGAGTGCGGCATCCGGCATAATGTTGAGCAGTCCAATGTGCAGCTCACGAATGCTTTGATGGGCCGCCCTATCTTTTGAAAGAATGGTTTCGCCTTCTTTTTTAAGGCGTTCAAACGAAGGCAAATTAGAATGTGCAATCAGTGGCATGTTAGTCTAGCGCTCCGTGAATAAGCTCGAACACTTCATTTGCATTTTTGCATTGATAAAGGTCTTCACTGTCAATGATATAGCCGTATTGACTGGCAATCGATTCATATTTTGGTATTCGGTGCATGAGTAGGCGCGGAAAGATCCAGCGTACAAATTCATCTGGGTTAATTTGTGCCACGTAAATCAATTGATTTTCTTTTAGATAAACATCCAATTGAGCCTTTAAAAACTCAGCTTGATAGTACAGTGGCTTTGGGTGTGTTTGTGCGCGTTTAACCAGTGCGGACTCGTTGGCTTTGCTGGCCCTGATGTAAAGAATGATGCTGTGTTCAGCCAAGACTTGATAAACGTTGTCGTCATCAAGTTCGCACAGACTGCCACCCGCATCGTTGATAAAGTTATCACAGCCTTGTTGGTTAGACTTTTGGATAAAGGAAGGAATGTCCAGCATGGTGTTGATTTCGGCTTGCTTAAACAGTGCTTGCCGACGAGTAAATTCATCGATTGGCAACCCTCCTTGTTCAGGGTTGCCTACCTTTCCTAAAAAGGCTGAGACGGAGGAAAGGTTGTCAAAAGTTACGTGGTTTTGAAGGCTGATGGACTGATTGTCCAGTAATTCCGTCAACCAGACGATCTCTTGTTTGATTCTTTGTTTGACGCTGCTCAATATGTCGTCGTTAAGATATTTAGCGCCAATGCGATAATCCCCGGAATAATGAAACCATTTTCCCTTACCGCTGAGCAGTTTTGCAAGGTGTGTTTTACCAACGCCAGACATGCCGAGCAAGGTTAGGTTTTTATTTTTTAAATGCTTAAAGACTTCAGCTGAAAGTTTCATAGTAGACCGTCTTGTTTAAACATTTCTCGAATTCCACGCACGGCTTGGCGAGTACGGTGTTCATTTTCAATCAAGCCAAAACGCACGTATTGGTCTCCGTAAGCGCCAAAACCAATACCGGGTGAGACCCCAACCCTAGCTACTTTGAGTAGTTTTTTAGTAAATTCAAGCGAGCCCAGTTTTTGGTAAAATTCGGGAATCTTAGCCCAAACAAACATAGTGGCTTTTGGTGGTATAACGTCCCAGCCAATCGATTGCAGTCCATCGCACAATACGTCACGACGGTCTTGATACATGTCTGAAATTTCTCTAACGCAACTTTGATCACCTTCTAGGGCTTCAATAGCGGCTACTTGAATAGGGGTGAACATGCCATAATCAAGGTAAGATTTAATTTTAGCCAGTGCACTTACTAGTACCGGGTTACCAACCATAAAACCCACGCGCCAACCCGGCATATTGTAGCTTTTTGATAAGGAAAAAAACTCAACAGCAATGTCTTTAGCGCCCTTGACTTGAAGTATGCTTGGCGCTACGTAGCCATCAAAAACAATATCGGCATAAGCTAAATCTTGAACCACCCAAATTTCATGTTCTTTGGCAATTTTTATCACACGTTCAAAAAATTCCAGTTCCACGCATTCAGTGGTTGGGTTAGAGGGGTAATTAAGCACCAACATTTTTGGCTTTGGCCAAGTGTTTTTTATGCTTCTTTCAAGCTCAGCTAAAAAATCATCATCCGGTCCGCAAGGTACGTGTTGAATATCGGCGCCAGCAATCACAAACCCGTAGGGGTGAATGGGGTAAGCTGGATTGGGTACCAAAACCGTATCGCCTGCGCCAACCACAGCTTGTGCTAAATTGGCCAACCCTTCTTTTGAGCCAATGGTAACGATGGCTTCGGTTTCCGGATCAATATCAACGTCAAATCGTTTTTTGTACCAATTGGAGATTGCTTTACGAAGACGTGGAATGCCACGAGAAGTTGAATAGCGATGTGTGTCTTTACGACGAGCTGCTTCCACTAGTTTTTCAACAATGTGATCGGGCGTTGGCTGGTCAGGATTGCCCATACCAAAATCAATGATGTCTTCACCACGCGCACGCGCTTTGGCTTTCAACTCGTTAGTAACGGCAAAAACGTAAGCAGGTAATCTTTTTATACGAGGAAAATCTTCGTTCATAACGCCAATTATTTAATTGCTAATAACTCCACTTCAAAAACAAGCGTTGCATCGGGTGGAATAAGCCCGCCAGCACCGACCGGGCCATAAGCCAAATCAGAGGGGATGGTGAGCTTGCGCTTGCCACCTATTTGCATGCCTTCAACGCCTTGGTCCCAACCAGGAATAACCTGACCAACCCCTAAAGTAAAATCAAAGGGGTCGTTTCTGTCAACACTGGAGTCAAATTTTTTTCCGTTGGTGAGCCATCCTGTGTAATGCACACTGATTGCATCGCCTGATTTTGCATTTACACCATTGCCAATGGTTATCTCTTCAATGATTAATTCTGCCATTATAGTTTGTCCTTAATAAGTTAACGTTATGTCGTAGGCGCTAAATTTTCTAATGTTTAATACCCCACAATCCAAAATTAAATACTGAGCTTTTATGCCTTGTAAAACACCTGTAATGCTTGGTGTTTTTTCAAAACTAAGCGAGCTAATTTTGCTTGGGTATTCTACCACAGGGTATTTGATTTCCAAAACTTCATTCTGTAGCGTTGTAGCACCTATTTGTGAGACTAGTGTCTGAATTTTTGGCAACAGCTTATCCCTTGTTTCTACAAGGTCAATGGGGCTAACCTCGTTTTTTAACATTTTTCGCCAGTTGGTTTTGTCGTTGATAAAGTTTTTGAGAGCAACTTCAACTTGACCTGATTTGAGTCGAGAATCCACCTCTAAAATAGGCAATGTGCTCACAGCACCTTGATCGATCCAGCGACTAGGGGTGTTAATTTTACGAGTAATGCCCACCTTGCTTCCTGAGGTGTTGGCTAAGTAAATCACGTGCTGAGTAAAGCAGTTATCCGTGCCCCACTGTGGTTCACGGCAAGTGCCTAGATGATGATGACATGTTTCTGGTCTCATGATACACAGATCGCAACGTGCTAAACGCTGAGAACAAGGGTAACAGTAGCCTTGTGAATAGCTTTTTTTGGTGAGAGTGCCACAGCTTGCGCACTTGATTTGACCATTAAAATCCAGCCGTATTGTTTGACCAATTAGGTCGTTCATCATTAATAATTTAGCCCCAATGGGCAGTTGATATTGTGCCAGCCCCATGCTTAAGTGGGTGTGCATTTTCCCAATCAGGCCACTTAAGAGCATAGTAACGTTTGCAGTTCTAAATATTTATCGGCTGTTTTTTGGCTAATGTGTTTAGGCAGCGTTGGTGCTGGTGCTGTTTTGTTCCAATCCAATGTTTCTAAGTAATCTCTTACAATTTGTTTGTCAAAGCTTTTTGGGCTAGTGCCCACTTGGTATTCAGATTTTGACCAAAAGCGTGAGGAGTCTGGTGTTAGAACTTCATCCATTAGTGTGAGCGTGTTGTTTTCATCAAGGCCAAATTCAAATTTAGTATCGGCAATGATAATGCCACGTTCCAAGGCATAGTCGCTAGCAAATTGATAAAGCTTAAGGCTAGCCTCTTTCACTTGTGTTGCCATGTCTTTACCTAGGATATTAACGGTTTGTGCAAAATCAATGTTCGCATCGTGCCCACCAATGTCAGCCTTGGTGGAGGGTGTGTAAATCACACTGGGCAATTTTTCGGCCAGTTGTAGGTTTTTTTTCAGTTTGATGCCACACACTGAACCTGTTTTTAGATAGTCTTTCCAGCCCGAACCAATCAGATAGCCACGAACAATGGCCTCTACGGTCAGTGGTTTGAGTTTTTTGACAATAATGGCCCTGCCTTTAACCAGCTTTGCTTCATTAGCAGGCAAGACATCAGTAAGGCTTTCATGGGTTAAGTGGTTGGGGATAATGTGCTGAGTTTTATCAAACCAGAAGTTAGCCACACTGGTTAGTACGGCACCTTTCTTATGAATAGGCTCATCAAACACAACGTCAAAAGCACTAAGGCGATCGGTGGTAACAATCAGCATGCGCTTATCGTCAATGTTGTAGATGTCTCGTACTTTGCCTTTTTGTATGAGTGGCAGGCTGAGTGAGGTTTCAAATAGTGTTTCCACGCCATGTCCTTATTTTGTGTTGTTTGTATTTTAATCGATTGTACGAGTTATTTATTAACTGTGTGGTGGTAAAATTATGAGTAGTTAATAACGATGAATTTATGATCAACCTTTTCCTAATCATTACTCTGTTTGTTATACAGTCTGTATTTGCCTCGCCTTTGTCAGATGGTGCTTTGCGTTTAATCCAAGTGGGCAATGAGATCAGCTCACGCGATGTGGTTTTAAGAGGACAATCTTTGTTGCTTAAGGGTGCTTTCGATTTAAACGATATTGATGCTCTGTACGAGTCTTCTAAACAGGTTCGAGAAGGTAATGATTTAATGGAATACCCTCCTTTGGAGCGTGAAGCCAATGAGATTTTAATTAAATTGGTTAAGCAAAGTTACGATCCTGCTCTTTACGATTATGGTTTGTACTTGTTGGACGGTAAAGGCGGATTTGTAAGGAATGAGTTTTTAGCACTTAATCTGTTTGAAGAGTCTTTTAAAGTGCACGGCAATGCAGATTCTGCTTTTATTGCTGCCGTTATTAGAAACGAGTCGTTAGTGCCAGGCACTAAAAAACCTCAACGCATTGATGAACTGTTAACCTTTGCAATTTTGAATAAGGTTAAGGGGGCGCAAGAGTATCAAGACGAGCATGTAAAGAGTGGTTATTGGCGCAGTCTTTCAGTCAGCAATTGGAAAGATTGGCTTTTAGATCAATAGAGGTGTAAGCCGTTCAGAATTTTTTGCGCTTTATTTTTAAAGCGCCACAAATCTGCACGACGAACTTTTTTTTGTTTGGGTAGCGTGTGTTTTAGTGGGTTTTTACGTATGCCTTTGTAACGAAGCTCGTAATGCAGATGTGGCCCAGTTGAGCGCCCAGTTGAACCCACGTAACCAATGATCTGACCTTTTTTAACCTTTGACGAAGGCTTAAGACCACGAGCAAATTTGGACAAGTGCCCATAAACACTGGTGTAGTTACTGCCATGGTTTATATAGACAACATTGCCTAGCGCCCCCATTCTTTTTCGATGCTGAATCACACCACTGGCTACTGAATAAACAGGCGTGCCTCTTTTTGCAGCAAAATCAACCGCTCTGTGCGGTCTCCAAGTTTTTAAAATAGGGTGAAAGCGCTTTCTTTGAAATTTTGAACTGACTCGGTCGTACTTTAGTGGTGCTTTCAAAAAAGAGGGGTATAACGATTTGCCATTAATGTCGTAATAATTTGTTCGACCTTGTTTGTCCGTATAGGAAAAAACAGCCACTTTTTTATTTGTACCAAGATAAATAAGCGCACTTGGGTGAATACCACTGTTACCAACAATAATAAAACGATCACCTTTTTTTAAGTCCTTGTTAAAATCAATTTTCCATGAAAATACACGAATAATGGTGTCGACAATTTTTGGGTTAATGTTGGCCTTTTGCGCGTCATAATTTAGTGAACGAGTAATGTGAATGGTAGAGTGCTCAAGTGCGCTATCGCCATGTGCCAATGTATTGCCAACGTATAGAGACCCTAAAGCGGCGATTAAGAATAAAGCAAGTTTAAGCATGTTGTTTGACAATTTGTGTGGCAATTTCACGAGCACTTTGGTCATTAGCAATAATTGCATCTAGGTCACAGAGCGTTGTGTGTTGTGTCTGGCTAAGGGTTTTTTCAATAATAGTGGGGATATCTAAAAATTTAATCTGGTGATTTAAAAACGCATCAACGGCAATTTCGTTGGCAGCATTGATAGTGCCCATTGCACTTCCGCCTTGTTTAAGCGCATCGAATGCCAGCCCTAGACAGGCAAACTTATCAAGATCGGGCGTGTAGAATTCTAGCGGTGGATTATTGGCTAGGTCGAGCGGTGCTACGCCAGCGCTAATACGATTAGGGTAGGCCATGGCATAAGAAATCACGCTGCGCATGTCTGGATTGCCGAGTTGTGACAGGGTGGAGCCATCATCATAATACACCGAAGAGTGGACAATACTTTGTGGGTGTATCACTACATCAATTTGTTCGGGTTTAAGTGCAAACAAGTAATAAGCTTCAATCACCTCTAAGCCTTTGTTCATCATGGTGGCAGAATCAACTGAGATTTTCCTGCCCATACTCCAGTTCGGATGAGCACAGGCCTCATCAGGCGTGATTGATTGTAGCCCACTAATGGGCGTGTGTAAGAACGGACCACCACTAGCAGTTAGTTGAATTTTGCTCAAACCAGACTTGCCGCTTTGTAGGCATTGAAAAATAGCGCTGTGCTCCGAGTCAACAGGAATCAGTTTAGCGCCAGAATTTTTGACGGCTTCTATAAAGATGTCACCTGCTAAAACCAATGATTCTTTGTTAGCAAGCATAATGCGCTTGCCTGCTTTGGCAGCGGCTAGTGAGGAAGCCATACCCGCCGCACCAACAATGGCGGCCATGACATAGTCGGTTTGTTCGTGAGCGGCAATTTTGCATAACGCTTCAACGCCACTTAAAACCTGTGTGTCGTTGTCAAGAGCATTTTGTAATTCCAAGGCAGAGGCTTCATCGCGCATAACCGCAAAGTTGGGCTGGTACTTGTTGCACAGTTTGACCATTTGTTGCCAGTTGGTGTTGGCACTGAGCGCAAAAACATTGAACTGATCACGGTGTAAATCAATCACAGATAAGGTGCTTTTACCGATTGAGCCCGTCGCACCCAACAAGGTGATGTTCTTCATAATAGGTTAAGCCCTAGTAGAAAAAAAGGCGCAGCTGCGGTCAAAGAATCAATGCGATCCAAAACGCCGCCATGACCCGGCAACAGCTGTCCACTGTCTTTAATGTTTGAAACGCGTTTAAACAAGCTTTCAAATAGGTCTCCCAGTACAGACACGCTTGAAACCAACACGGTTAATAATAAGTAGCCGATGTACTGGTTTGCAGCAATGTTTTGATATTGTAAAAATAACAACATTACGACCAGTGCAAAGCCAATGCCACCAATCACACCCTCGATTGATTTACCTGGGCTGACCTTTGGTGAGAGTTTTCTCTTGCCAAAAGCTTTGCCAGTAAAGTAAGCGCCTGAATCTGCGCCCCAAATAATAAGTATGAGCAATAAAAACCACTCAGCACCGTGCTGTTGATGAAGCGTTATTAGCGCGATCCACATGGGCACTAGTAATAAAAAACTGCTAGCAAGGCGTACTGGTATAGGCTTAAACCACAAATTGGTTTTATGCGGATAGACCAAAATCCAGTACAAGTTAACCATCCACCATCCGACAGAAACGTAAAGCACCCAGGGCACCAACAAGGCGTTTTGGCTAATAAAAACAGCAACAACAACAACGCTAATGGTCAGCACTAATCGAGCAACGATATTTTGTAATTTAATGAGCACAGAAAACTCCCAAGCGCCCATCGCTATAAAAACCAACAGCAATTGTGCAAATGCATCGCCATCCATTTTAAAAATGGCCCAAATAAATAAAGGTGCTAGAATGAGAGAAGTGGCAATTCTTTGTATTAACACGCTTTGTCCTTGCGCGCTCCGAATCGACGGTCTCGATCAGTAAAGCTGTTAATGGCTTTATCCAGCTCAATACTGTTGAAATCAGGCCAGAGTGTGTCGGTAAAATAAAGCTCGCTGTAGGCAATGTCCCACAATAAGAAATTACTAATTCTTAGTTCACCGCTGGTACGAATCAACAAATCAACCCGGTGCTCATCTGCCAATGATAAATATTTTGAGAAGGTATCAACGTTAATGTCTTCTGCATTAATTTTTCCCTCTGCTGATAAGGAGGCAATTTTTTGTGCGGCTTGGGCAATGTCCCATTGTCCGCCGTAGTTAGCGGCAATAATCAAAGTCAACCCAGTATTTTTACTAAGTAGGGCCTGGGCTTCAATTGCAGTTTTTTGTACTTCTTTGGGAAAGAGGGATAACTCGCCAATAATCTTAAGTCTGACGTTGTGTTTGTTAAGCTTTTTTACCTCTTGTTTAAGCACACTAAGAAAAAGTTTAAACAGTAGTGACACTTCTTCATTAGAACGATTTTTGTTTTCACTGCTGAAAGCAAAAAGCGTTAGAGTTTTAACGCCGAGCTTGCCACAGTGTTTGACAATATTGCGCACCGCTTGAACTCCTTTTTGATGGCCCTTGATGCGTGGTAAAAAGCGTTTTTTTGCCCAGCGTCCATTGCCGTCCATAATAATCGCGATGTGTTTAGGTGTGTTCATAGGGTCTAATTATACCCATAGGGTGGCACAGCCTTTTGAAAGTATAAATACGGTAAAATTACTGTCATGAGTTTAGCGAAACGAATAATTCCTTGTCTTGATGTGCGTGATGGTCGCGTGGTTAAGGGCGTACAGTTTGTTAACATCAAGGACGCAGGAGACCCGGTTGAAGTGGCTAAGCGTTACGACGATGAAGGTGCTGATGAGATCACATTTTTAGACATCACCGCCTCACACGAGGGGCGCGACACTACGATCCACATGGTTGAAAGCATTGCTGAACAGGTGTTCATTCCACTAACTGTGGGTGGCGGTATTCGTAAGCCTGAAGACGTTCGTGTTATGCTGAATGCCGGCGCTGACAAAGTGGCGGTTAATTCAGCCGCTATTTCTAACCCTGATTTAATCAACCAACTTTGTGAAAAATTTGGTTCGCAATGTATTGTTATTGCCATTGATGCTAAGCAAGTGTCCAACAACCCACCAAAGTGGGAAATTTTTACCCACGGTGGGCGCAAACCAACCGGCATTGATGCGGTGCAGTGGGCTGTCAAAATGACTGAAGGTGAGCACGGTGCAGGTGAAGTGCTATTAACTTCGATGGATTGTGATGGTGTTAAAACCGGGTTTGATTTGGCGCTGACTCGAGCCGTGTCTGATGCAGTTGATGTGCCGGTAATTGCCTCTGGCGGTGTGGGTAATCTCGAACACCTGTCCGAAGGTGTGTTGCAAGGTGGTGCTGACGCAGTATTAGCAGCCAGCATTTTTCACTTTGGAGAATACACAGTGGAGCAAGCCAAGACGGCCATGCAGAAAAATGGTATAGAAGTCAGACTTTAAGATGATCAAAATTGATTTTTTAATACTTTGAGCGTATCATTGCGCGCTTTGAAAAACAAGGTTTTTTATGAATTCTAAAAAAGAATTGTGGGTACTGCTTGCCTCCTTTGTAATACCAATTGTATTGGGAGCTGCTTTTTTCTATTGGAACCCAACGGCCTTTACGGGCAGTACGGTTAATTACGGGCGATTCGTCAATCCCATCATAACCACAGAGGAACAAGACGTGGTTTTTGTAAAAGATACTGCAGGAGGATTACAAGGCTTGTGGACGCTTGCTTATGCGACCAGTCAGTGTGACAATGCCTGCACTAAAACACTCAAAGACATGAATACCGTTCGTATTCTCATGAATGAAGACATGCGCCGTATTCAAAGATTGTTGTTAATCAACAACACCACTGGTTTTCAAGAGCCGGGCGTACTCATTGCTAAACCCAGCAAGACACTGAACCAGCAACTAAGCAAGTTCCCAGCCAACACTTTGTTTTTAATTGACCCATTGGGCAACGTGATGCTTTATTACAATCCTCAAGATTTAGAAATCAAGCGCGTGATTAAAGACTTAAAGCGTTTGTTTAAATACTCGCGCATTGGTTAAACGGAGATAATCATGCCTTCATTTATTGATTTACTGGGTCTTTGCAAACTTAAGGTTGTGTCGCTGATTTTACTGACGGCTGTGGTGGGCATGCTTTTGGCAGTACCGGCACCTTATCTTCCTGATGGCTGGTTAGTAATCAGCGCCTCTATTGGCATTGGCATGGCCTCAGCCTCAGCCGCGGTGTTCAATCACATTGTCGATGAACAAATCGACATTCAAATGTCACGCACTGATCAACGCCCTTTGCCACAAGGCAAAGTAAGTCGCAACCAGGCCTTGGTTTGGGGCGTGTTTTTAGGCGTGGTTGGCTTAGGCACTTTGCAATTGTTTGTTAACACTATTACCATGTTGCTGACCTTTGCTTCACTGATCGGTTATGCGGTGGTCTATACCATGTATTTAAAACGTGCAACACCACAAAACATTGTCATTGGAGGGGCTGCTGGTGCAGCACCGCCGGTACTGGGTTGGACAGCAATTTCAGGCACACAGGGGATTGAACACGCCTTTCTTTTATTTTTAATTGTGTTTATCTGGACGCCTCCACATTTTTGGGCATTGGCCATTCACCGAGTTGAAGAATACAAAAAAGTAGACGTACCGATGTTACCAGTTACGCATGGTTTGGCTTATACTAGAGTGCAAATTTTGCTTTATACCGTGTTACTACTGTTGGTTACACTGTTGCCCTATCTGTCGGGAATGTCCGGCCTTATTTATTTGGCATCAGCCGTCGTGTTGGGTTTGATCTTCTTAATGTACGCCGTAAAGATTTACAAAAATCCTGACGACAATAAAATAGCTTGGACCACATTTATGTATTCAGTCAACTATTTAATGTTATTATTCATCGCATTGTTGGTTGACCATTACTGGTTATTTTTATTATAAAGGTGGGAGATCTTTATGAAGGGGTTGGGACAAGTATTTAAGGCGGTGGCTTCCGCTATGATTGGCGTAGGCAAAAGGGAAGACTTAAAAAAAGACTTTGAGCGCACCGAAAAACAAGGCCCTTGGCCTTATATCATCGTCGGTTTAGTCATGACAATCGTCTTTATTGGGCTAGTGGTTGTGGTGGTTAAGTCAGTACTGCCTTAATCAAGCGTTTCAATAATCAGGTCCAGCGCCCGGGCCATTTTATTAGCGTGGTGTGGATTGCTCAACAGGGCCGTTAGTTCAAGCTTTGGGCTAAGCAGTAAATAATTAGCCGTGTGATCAATTAAATAATCATCCTTTAAACTCGCACTTTTGTACCCAATCTTCTTTTTGATGGATTTTTGTTTAACTTGTTCCACCTCATGAGAAATGCCTAAAGCTTTGGTCATCTCGGACAAGGTGTTCTCTTTAGCGCTCAGCCCTATAAACTCAGTGTTGAATTTTTGAACGAAATTTGAAAGTTTGCCCACATCTCGTTTCGGATCAACCGATATAAAAACAACACCCAGTTTATTTTTATGCTTCATTAGGCTAAGCGCTTGATTCAATGTGGTTAGATCGGTTTGGCAAATATCTGGACACGAGGCATAACCAAAATATAGAATCGCCCATTTACTTTTAATCGCTTCAGAAAGACTAGTGATTTTACGTTCGTCATTAATCAGTGGGAATTTATCACCCAATGATTTAGGGTTTGAATACAAAGAGGCGGTTGGTTTGACCTGTGCTTGTAGATCTCTTAATTTATCGGCATCTGGAATTAATAAAAAATATGCCAGAACCAGCATGGCAAAGCCAAATAAAATCAACGAATTGCGTGTTTTTCTAATTTGACCGCAGTTATTTTTACCCGTGCAAGTTTCAAATTGTTCGTCACTGCACGAGTGCTCTTGTTCTATAAAATTTTTCACCGCTCTCTCCCTCGGTTTGTTTTTTGGCAACTAGGCTGGTTTTTGAAGTATTTTGTGTACCAAGCCAATAACACTCAGTAATAATAACAGAGCAACGGCGTTATGTAAAACCGCCACCAACATTGGCAATGAATACAACACGTTAACAATGCCAAGTGTGATTTGCAGGGTTAATAAAGCACTAATCAGTATTAAATTTATTTTTAGGTGCGCATACTCTTTAAATAAATACACCAACATCGCTATTGATAGTGTCACAACCAATGCCCCAATTCGATGCAGCATTTGTATAGCAGCACGCGCTGGATTGTCCAGCACGCCGTATTCGTAATCTACGCCTAATTGCCCCCAAGTGAATGCATTGGAAAAATCCATAGCGGGCCACCAAGCGCCCAAGCAGGTTGGGAATTCTTCTCCGCAAGACAGCGCTGCGTAGTTAGTACTGGTCCAACCGCCTAAAATAATTTGTAAGCTTAATAGCGCCAAAACAACCATAAGAAGTGACTTGTGCCTTTTTAAGATGTGTCGATAAATGGTAGGAGGCCTACCTTGGTTTAGCAGCATCCAAATAAGCAGAGCAGTGGTAACAAACCCCCCAATTAAATGAGTGGTAACGATGCCAGGGTGTACTAACAAAGTAACGGTCCACATGCCAAAAGCGCCTTGGAGCATTACAAAAAAAGCACTAAATCCAGGTAGTGTCATTGATTGATATCTCTTTGGTTTGCCTTTTAAGGTTAAAAAGAAAATTATTAGGATCACCAAACCAAGTGTTGAGGCGGCGTAACGATGCACCATCTCTTTCCAGCCCTTTGCTACTTCGAGCGGTCGGTCATAACCCTCAATCCTTGTACCGTCTTTGCCGTCAGGTACGCCCAGTTGCCCATAGCAAGTGGGCCAATCAGGACAGCCAAGCCCCGCATCAGCAAGTCGAGTATAGGCACCAAGCACGACGACGATGAGCGCTAATATGATTGACAGTTGCAGAAGCTTTTTAAACATAACTACCGAGTAGAGTTTGAACAAACAACTGCAATATTTTAACGACTTATAAAAAAGCCTTTTGCATAATTATGCAAAAGGCTTTTAAAAGATAAATAAAAGAAAGACTAGATTTTTATTATTCAAGTTTCCCGATCATGGCTTTGTACGCATGCCAAGTTGCGTGTGCCAATACAGGAATCACAACAACAAGACCAATAAAATAAGGCGTTATTAAGCCGATTAATACAAGAATGCCAACCAATGGCACCCACATCAGCATGATAATTTTATTAGCCATGGCTGCTCTTAGGCTAGTCATGGTGGCAGTGAATGGATCACAATCCGTGTCCAGTACCATTGGAAAAGAGAACCAACTGATCATAAATGCAATCAGACCAACAACAGCAGTAAACGAAAAATAAGCAACAACAAAGCCCATGTTGCTACCACTGGTAATTTCAGCCAAAATCGCTTGAATAATGGTTTGGTTTTCGTTAACAATGTTTAAAGACCCAGTATTGAAGACAGCATAAATCAACGGTGAAAACATCATCCATGCAATGGCAAGAACAACTAGGATAACCGAAAGAAAAATAGAAGGACAAGAGCCATTTGTTTTAAAGGCTGCTTTAACAACCGTGCCAATGCTCGGCTTTTCTCCGTTTGAAATTCGTCTGGAAGCATCGTACAAGCTCATGGCAGAAATTGGGCCCAGTACCAATATGATGACAGCTGTAATGGGAACCGCCACGTCATGCAGTGTTTGTGAGCCTTCTAGGAAGTTCCAAAGACTGAAAGTAACAACGGCAAATAAAACGCCATAAAATAAAGACAGTACTGGCACGGCCATCATGTCTCCAATGCCTTGTTTGAGCCAAGTGAAAGGCGCCTCTATTCCAACTTCGTTAAGCTTAGCAGTTTTGCTAAGGTTTTTCTCCATTCTTGCAGTTTGCGGTATAGCCATTTTGTAATCTCCTCACTAGATGTAATGTTATCTCCATATATTAAAACAGACCTTACTATTCTTGTCAAGAAAATATAGTTTTTTATAAAAAATTGATGCAAGTCAAATACTTTTTCGTTTATTTATGAATAGACGTTTTAAAAAAAGGGTATCATTTGCCACAGTTTTTAATGCAGTAAATGTATTAATGTACTGAACAGTACTAATTTATTTGGAGGTTTTATGAAAAGATTAACAGCTCTTTTGAGCACCCTTTTAGGCTCTACTAGCGCATTTTCAGCGTGGGAAGTCAACTTAAGAGAAGGCGTAACATCAATCAGTAACGATATTTACGATTTACACATGCTAATATTTTGGATTTGTGTAGTAATTGCAGTTGGCGTGTTTGGTGTGATGATTTATTCAATCTATGCGCACAGAAAATCAAAAGGCGCAGTTGCGGCAAATTTCCATGAAAGCACAACCGTTGAATTGGTTTGGACAATCGTTCCAATCATCATTTTAGTGTTGATGGCGATTCCAGCCACTAAAGTATTGATTGACTTAGAAGACACTTCTAAAGCCGACATGACCATTAAAATCACGGGGCATCAGTGGAAATGGCAGTACGATTATCCTAAAGAAGGCATTAGTTTTATCTCTAATTTAAAACAAACTTCTAAAGATGCAATCAATTCTGATGGCGACAAACCTGAAAACTATTTACTTGAAGTGGACAAAAATTTGGTTTTACCTGTTGGCACTTCCATTCGTTTCTTGATCACTTCAAACGATGTAATCCATAATTGGTGGGTACCTGATTTTGGTGTGAAGCAAGATGCTAACCCAGGTTTTATTAATGACGCATGGGCTCAAATTGATGAAATCGGTACGTACCGTGGTCAGTGTGCTGAGCTTTGTGGCAAGGACCACGGCTTTATGCCGATTGTGGTTGAGGTTGTTTCTAAAGCGGATTATGCCAAATGGGTGTCTAAGCAACAAGCAGCAGCAGCAGCAGCAGCAGAGAGCGCGACTAAAACATGGTCTAAGTCTGATCTAATGGCACAAGGTGAAAGTGTTTATAACACCAACTGTGCAAGCTGTCATAAGAAGGACGGCTCAGGTATGCCGCCAATCTTCCCAGCCATGAAAGGCTCACCGGTTGCAAACGGCGCAGCATCCGACCACATGAAGATTGTGCTTCATGGTAAGGGTGGCATGCCAACCTTTAAGATGTTAGGCGATGCTGATCTTGCAGCGGTAATTACTTACGAAAGAAATGCCTTTGGTAACACTGGCAGTGTTGTTCAACCTTCAGACGTTAAGTCTGCACGTTAATCAAAGCAATCAAGGAGAAATAAAATGACAACAGCAACAGCAGCTTCTCACGACGATCATCATCACGGCCCTGAAAAAGGTTTAATGAGATGGGTCAAGACAACAAACCATAAAGACATTGGTACATTGTATTTATGGTTTGCATTTACCATGGTACTAATCGGCGGCGCAATGGCGATGGTGATTCGTATGGAATTATTACAGCCGGGCATGCAAGTGGTGGACCCACATTTCTTTAACCAGATGACAACCATGCACGGTTTGATCATGGTATTTGGTGCGATTATGCCAGCCATGGTTGGTCTAGGCAACTGGCTCATTCCAATGATGATTGGTGCACCTGACATGGCACTACCGCGTATGAACAACTGGTCTTTCTGGATTCTGCCATTCGCTGGCGGTATTTTGATTAGTACCTTCTTTATGGAAGGCGGTGCACCAGCCTTTGGTTGGACGTTCTACGCGCCGTTATCAACAACGTTTGCGCCAGATAGTACGGACTTCTTTATTTTTGCTGTGCATTTGTTAGGCTTTTCATCCATCATGGGTGCGATTAACATTATTGCAACGGTATTGAACATGCGCGCACCAGAGATGAAACTCATGGATATGCCGTTGTTTGTATGGACTTGGTTAATCACCTCATTCCTATTAATTGGCGCGATGCCAGTATTAGCAGGTGCGGTAACGATGATGTTAACGGACCGTAATTTTGGCACTTCATTCTTCGATGCAACCGGTGGTGGCGACCCAGTGATGTTCCAGCATATTTTCTGGTTCTTTGGTCACCCTGAAGTTTACATTATGATTTTGCCGGCGTTTGGCGTAATCTCACACATCATTCCGAGTTTTGCACGTAAGCCATTATTTGGCTACTCATCAATGGTATACGCGGTAGCGGCAATTGCATTCTTATCCTACATTGTATGGGCGCATCACATGTTCCTAACCGGCATGCCAGTCGCGGGTGAGCTGTACTTTATGTACGCCACTATGATGATTGCAGTACCAACTGGTGTTAAAGTATTTAACTGGGTGGCAACCATGTGGAAAGGCTCAATGACGTTTGAGACGCCAATGCTATGGGCGTTGTCATTTGTATTTCTATTTACCATTGGTGGTTTTACCGGCCTAATGATGGGTATTGCACCTGCTGATATTCAGTATCACGATACTTACTTTATTGTGGCACATTTCCATTACGTACTGGTAACAGGCGCATTATGGGCAATTATTGCAGCAACATTCTATTGGTTGCCTAAGTGGACCGGCAAGATGTACAACGAAAAATTAGCCAAGATTCATTTCTGGTGGGCAGTGATTTCAGTTAACGTGTTGTTCTTCCCTCAGCACTTCTTAGGCCTTGCAGGTATGCCACGTCGTATCCCTGACTATTCGTTACAGTTTGCAGACTTTAACTATATTTCGTCAATCGGTGGTTTTGCATTTGGCGCATCGTTCATCTTGTTTACTTATATTGTAATTGACACTATTCGTAACGGTAAGCCTGCGCTTCAGCGCCCATGGGACGGCGCTAAAGGTTTAGAATGGACATTAGGTTCAGATGCTAGTGCTCAAGCTGAGTACCATACATTTAACACACCACCATCAAGAAAGTTGATTGAACAAGAGTCTCAAAATTCTTAATGGAAGATAAAGCAAACAAAAGCGTCATAATCACTGCGGTAATTGTAGGCGCCATAGCAATAGGAGTATATGTAGCGACCATCGTTTTTAATGGTTGATATGGAAAAACGAAAAATAACAAAAGGGTTCTGGATAAAGCTAGTCTCAGCGCCGATATTGATGTTTGCCTTTGCTTATGCAATGGTACCTATTTATGATGTCTTTTGTGAGATCACGGGTTTTAATGGTACAACGGGTAGAGTAGATACTGAACAGCAATATTTGGTTGATGAGAACCGCAAGGTTGAGGTGAGTTTTTTTGCCATGACCATGGGTGGCTTTCCAGTACAGTTTGGGCCGAAAGTAAGTTCAATGGAAATTGTTCCTGGTAAGTTCTACACTACCAGCTACATTGCCAAGAACAACACTGATGAAACAGTCATTGGCCAAGCGATTCCTAGTGTTGCACCCACGGATGCAGCACTTTATTTTAAGAAGTTAGAATGCTTCTGTTTTAACAGACAAGTGTTCAAACCGCATGAAGAGGTTGAGATGACTCTGAGATTTGTGGTGGAACCAGAGTTAGATAAGCGCATAAAAGACATAAGCTTATCTTATAATTTTTTTAAACTTGAAAGCTAAAAAGAGGAAGAAAATATGAGCGAACAAGAATATTACGTACCTAATGGTACTTACTGGCCAATCATTGGCTCAATCGGTATAGCAACACTGTTTATTGGCTTTGCTAACCAAATGCACGGCGTTAGTTGGGGCGGATCGGTGATGGCACTTGGTTTTGCGATTACTGTGTTTATGATGTTTGGCTGGTTCGGTCAAGTTGTGAATGAAAGCACAAACGGCATTTATAACAAGCAAGTGGATCGTTCGTTCCGCTGGGGTATGAGTTGGTTTATTTTTTCTGAAGTCATGTTTTTCGCAGCCTTTTTTGGCGCTTTATTCTACGCCAGAGCGTTGAGTGTTCCATGGTTGGGTGGTGCAGACAACAATATATTTACGCCAGATCTTTGGAATGCATTCAGTGCATCTTGGCACCAGATGGCCTTCTTAGCGCCAGGTACAGAACTGCAATCAGGCACATTGATGAGCTTCCCTGAAGTGCCTGCTACGGGTATTGAAACAGCAACACCAGCAATGGTAGTTGATCCATGGGGCTTGCCAGCACTTAATACGGCATTGCTATTAGCGTCAGGCGTAACTCTGACGTTTGCTCACCATGCACTACGTGCAGGGCACCGCAACCAAATTGTTGGCTGGTTGGTGGCAACGATTGCACTAGGCGCAGCATTCTTGGGCTTCCAGATTATGGAATACGGCCATGCTTACCAAGATGGCCTTAAGTTGACATCAGGTATTTATGGCTCAACTTTCTACATGCTAACAGGCTTCCACGGCTTCCACGTAACCGTGGGTGTAATCATGCTAACGGTTATTTTGTACCGCGTACAAAAAGGTCATTTTAATGCAGACAATCACTTTGGTTTCGAAGGTGTTGCTTGGTATTGGCACTTTGTAGACGTGGTATGGTTAGGGCTATTTGTATTTGTATACTGGCTATAATGACCAATTAGAACAATAAAAAGGCCCCTTTATTGGGGTCTTTTTTTCATCATTAAAATTTAGGAATGTTTATGACAGAAGTAGTGATTGTAATTATCATTATCGCCATTTTAGTAGCGTTAGGATTTGGCTTAATCGGAATGGTAAAAGGCGGAAAATCCGGCTCTGACAAAATGTTTAAATCACTCGTTACTCGTGTGTCGCTGTCAGTTCTATTATTTTTATTAGTGCTGTTTGCGGGCTACATGGGCTGGATTGAGCCTAATGTGGTGATGGTTGATGCGCCAGTGGCACAAGCGCCCGTACAAAAATGATTAAACGCAGTTTTATTCTGCCGGCAATTTTAATATTGCTCACTTTGTGGGGCTTAGTATCATTAGGGTTTTGGCAACTCGATCGGGCAGAGCAAAAACGCCAGATAGAAAGCGCAGTTTTAAACGCACAACAAGCCCCTGTGTTGTTAGTTGATAACTTAAAAGATTTACTCGATAAGGAGCATTACCAAGTTTTATTAAATGGTCATTATGACAATGATAAGCAGTTTATCTACGATAATCAGATTGTCAACGGCACGGCCGGTTATTACGTATTAACGCCTTTCGTTCTCAACAACAACACTTCGGCAATTTTGGTCAACCGTGGTTTTGTACCATGGTACAACGATCGTGCTAAGTTAGCCAATATTAATATTGGCATTGATAAAACCGCCATCAAGGTAAGTTTAATCAAGCCTAAGCAGCGCATTAAGTTAAAACATCAATCAATTGATCCAACATTTCCTATATTGATCCAATCTTTAGACATGAATAAGCTTTCAAAATTATCAAATTATCAAATTGTTCCAATGATTGCGCAATTGGACGTTGATCAAAAGGATGGTTTTTTTAGAAAGTGGCAGCCCTTCTATGGCAGCGTTAATAAGCATTTAGGCTATGCTGTGCAGTGGTTTTTGATGGCACTGGTGTTATCAATCATTGCTATTTATTTATGGATAAAAAATACAAAAAATTGACTCATATCAGTTTTTCATTATTTACTTGACGGTACCATCATGCCTCTGTAGAATTGCATCTATTCGAAAAAAGCTCATTAAGAATAAGGGTATTAATTATCAAACGAGGAGAGATTGATGAACATAACAGAAAAATATGACTTAAATGTCGTAAAGTGGTTTTCCATCATGTCGGTGGTTTACTTGGTGGTCGGCGCATTGGTCGGAGTTTATATTGCCGCAGAACTGGCTTGGCCTTTTCTTAATGACTTAGGTACTGACACTCCTTATCTTCAGTTTGGTCGTCTAAGACCACTACACACCAATGCAGTGATTTATGCTTTTGGTGGCTCGGCACTCATGGCATCGGCCTTCTACATCGTGCAACGAACCAACCAAACTCGACTTTGGTCCAACAAGATGGCTTGGTTTACTTTTATAATGTGGAATTTGATCATTGTTTCAGCGGTGGTTTCTTTTCCTTTAGGTATAACGCAATCAAAAGAATATGCTGAATTAGAATGGCCAATTGATATCCTTATTACGCTTGCGTGGGCTTCTTACATGTACAATTTTGTTATGACCATTCATATTCGTGATCGTAACAAAGTGCCACACGTGTACGTGGCCAACTGGTTCTTCTTAGGCATGATGGTGATGGTTACCTATCTTCATGTGGTTAACTCTCTGGTTATTCCGGTAGGTTGGTTTAAGTCTTATTCTATTTTCTCGGGCGTGCAAGATGCCATGATCCAATGGTGGTGGGGGCACAATGCAGTGGGCTTCTTCTTAACAGCAGGCTTCTTGGGCATGATGTATTACTTTGTGCCTAAACAGGCAGAACGCCCTGTTTATTCATACCGTTTATCGGTGATTCACTTTTGGGCATTGATGTTTGGTTACGTATGGTTAGGTGCACATCACCTGCAATACACAGCATTACCAGATTGGGCCGGCTCATTAGGAGCAACCATTTCTTTAGCGATGATCATTCCATCATGGGGTGGCGCACTTAACGGTATCTTAACTCTGTCTGGTGCGTGGGAGCGTTTGCGTGAAGACTACATCTTACGTTTCTTAATCATGTCATTAGCATTTTATGCTATGGGTACTTTTGAAGGCCCAGTGATGTCAGCGAAAACGGTTAATGCGCTGTCGCACTATACAGACTGGACCATTGGACACGTACATTCAGCCGCATTAGGCTGGAACGTTATGGTAGCTGCAGGTGCGCTTTATCACATGATTGAAAAAATTTACAACGTCAAAATGTCGCAAAAACTATTGGGCATTCATTTTTGGGTACACACCATTGGTACGGTTGTTTATATTGTTGCTATGTGGGTATCAGGCATTATGCAAGGCCTTATGTGGAGAGCGTACGATGAGTACGGCACATTGGCCTACACGTTTGCAGAATCAGTTTCTGCGATGCACCCTTACTACGCAATGAGAGCGGCGGGTGGCGCACTGGTGTTGTTAGGTGCAATTGTGATGCTGATCAATGTAATTATTACCATACGTAAAGCAGGCCAAGAGCAGACCTCTGCTCAAGCGGCAACGGCATAAAGAGGAGAGCACAATGGCAAATCAAAATGGAAAAGAAAGCTTACAGTCAAAACTAGAAAAGAATATTTTTGGCCTGTATCTGTTTATGGCGCTTGCGGCGTCGTTGGCAGGTATTGTGGAAATCGTACCTCTATTCACTAATCCTGATGCAGTAAAGGATGAAGTGGTTGCTGCTGATGGCTCAACCAAGAGTTTATTATGGCAGCGCGGAGATAAGAAGTTATCAGACTGGAAGCCAGGTGATGGCGTTCGCCCTAACACGGCATTAGAATTGGCAGGACGTGATATTTATGTGCGTGAAGGTTGTTACTTGTGCCATTCGCAAATGATTCGTCCGTTCAGAGATGAGAAGGAGCGTTACGGTCATTTTTCTTTAGCAGTGGAATCAAAATACGACCACCCGTTTCAATGGGGATCGAAAAGAACGGGCCCTGATTTAGCGCGCCTTGGTGGCAAGTATTCTGATGAGTGGCATATCCTACACATGCGCCACCCTCAAGCGGTGGTACCAGAATCAGTCATGCCTAAATATCGATTTTTAGACGATGCAATCATTGATGGTGAAAGCATTCAAGCACACATGGAAGGCATGAGAAAAGTGGGCGTGCCTTACACGGATGGCGACATTGCAGAAGCGGCAGGTTTGGTTGAAGGAAAAACTGAAATGGATGCCATGGTGGCGTATTTGCAATCATTAGGCAACATGATCAAGTTTGAAGATGGCGTTGTTTACCGCGAGTAAATGACACTAGTAGACACAATTGGGGCAGTTGTAGCGGTTGTAATATTTGTTTTATTGGCAGGGGCTTATTTTTATGCCTTTAGGCCTAAAAATAAAAAGCAATTTGAAGAATTACGTAACTTTGTAAACAAAGAAGAACAGTAGCGAGGAGAAGAGCAATGAGTAAACATAAGAATCCATATCCAGGTGAGAACAACACAGGGCATTTTTGGGATGATGATAGCGACATTAGAGAGTTAAACAATCGTCCACCAAGATGGTACATGTGGGCGCTCTACATGGGCACAATTTCGATTATAATTTATGCATTTTATTACCCATCTATTCCTTGGTTTGGCAATCATAATACGGGCAGTGCGAACTGGACACAAATTAGCGAGATGAAAGAAAGCGTTCAACAGCTTGAGGATTATCGTCAAACAAGATTTGCCGACCAAGAAAAGGCCATTCAAGAAAAATCATTAGAAGAAATTGTTCTTGATGAAGACTTAAGAGATTACGCGGTTAAAACTGCTAAAGTTCTTTTTGGCGACAACTGTGCGGCTTGTCACGGTGCTGGCGGTCAAGGCAACGTTGGCTTCCCAGTATTGGCTGATGACGACTGGCTGTATGGCGGCACATTGGCTCAGATTAACGCGACTGTGACTTACGGCAAGAAAGGCAACATGCCAGCTAAGGGCATGCTTGGTAACTTAAACGACCAAGAGATTGAAACACTTGCTGATTATGTAATGGACCTTAGTCAGGGTAAAGGTAAAGACAACGTCGCTGGAAAAGCACTTTATACAAAAGGCATGTGTATGGCTTGTCACGGTCCGAACGGCAAACCTCCGGCACCAACGGCAGCCAACCTAACAGACGGTATCTGGCGCTTTAGAGCTGATGATCAAAGAGCATCAGTTGTGCGCACTATTAAACACGGTGTTAATAAGATTGGTGATCTAAATACGCAAGATGCAGACATGCCAGCGTTTGGTAAATCTGGAGTTATTAATGCGGCCCAACTTAAAAAACTAGTGGTGTATGTGCATCAGCTAGGTGGTGGTGCAAAAGTCATACCGCCAACGCCACCTGAGTTCTTACCAGTGGCCACTAATGGCTCTTCATTTGATGCGGTTTTATCTGCAGCAGAGGCTAATTATAAGAAGGCTCTGTCGGCTAAAATGGCTTGGCGCGATACGGGTGCAATGATTAAAGAAGCAAAAAAACTGCATAAAGCAGGCAAGGATGATGCAGCAATTGCGTTGGCCAAAAAATCCAACACGCAAGCCGTGAATGCATTGGCTCAAGCAGCCGTTGCTGATTTTGCTGGCCCTAGATTTTAATTAAATCTTATCATTGAAAAAATGCCTCTTTTAAGAGGTATTTTTTTTGCCCGTTCAATGCTCTTTGATGCTAAATAAATACAATCATTTTATTTTTCTGACGTATAATTCTCACCTATGCCGAAGTAGCACAGTTGGTAGTGCAACTGATTTGTAATCAGTAGGTCGCCAGTTCGAGTCCGGCCTTCGGCACCATATTTAAAAGGGTTTTTCAGTGTTTACTGGTAAACCCTTTTTTGATGAATTTTAGTTTTTAATTTAAGATACAATCATTAAGTTATGAAATATTTAGTTTTATTATTCTCTCTCCTTGCGATTAGTGCTCAGGCTGGTTTCAGCATGCTTAAGAACGGCTTGTTGATCGATCAAAGTACAAATAAACCTTATACGGGTGTCTTAGAAATCTATAACAAAGACTGGGATAATCGTCAAGTTGAATTTGCTCAAGACTATGTTAATGGTGTTAAGCATGGCAATGAAAAGGGCTATTATCAGTCGGGCCGATTAAAATCCGTTGGTAAGTTTATTGAAGGGGAGATTGAAGGTACAACAGAGATTTATTACGAAGACGGTACTTTACGAGCAAGAGTGGACATAAAAAACAGCCTTAATGAAGGCAGAGCCGTTTCTTACCACCTTAACGGATACAAAGCATCAGAGCAATTTTATTTTAGGGGAAAATTGCAAGGCCTAGCCAGAACTTGGTATGAGAGTGGCATGCTGAAAACCAGGGTGTATTACAGTAATGGCATGAAAAACGGAGAATTCACTAGTTATCATGAAATTGGTTCAATATTTGAAGAAATAAAATACGACCATGACATGCCTAAGTTTAAGCGAGTGTATGCTGAGGATGGCTCCCTAATTGACGAGACTGGTTTTTTTGACAAGAAAGTTATTGATCAGATCCTAGGTTAATCGCATTAAACGAGAAGTTTTTATGAGAAATAAGGTGCTTTATTGTACTTTTCCTTGTACACACACAGATTTAGTGGTATATTGGACGTTCTTATTCAATAACAAGAGGAGCACAAGATGAAAAACGTAACAAAAGTAATCGCAATAGCGACAGTAGTAGCTTCAGCAGCAGCAAGTGCAGGTTGGGGTGGTAATAATAGCCCATGGGGTGGTAACAACAATTGGGGCCCGATGGACGGCGGCTCTAACATGGGACCATTCTCAGGCGGTAACAACATGGGACCATTCTCAGGCGGCAACAACTGGGGCCCGATGACTGGTGGCAACAACATGGGTCCATTCATGGGTGGTTCTAATGCCGGCCCTTTTACTGGTGCCCAAAATTGGGGTCCTTTTCAAGGTGGCAACAATTGGTTAAACAATACTGATTTTGGTACAAACTTCAACACTAAGAACACTTCGGGTGCTAACGCTTCTGGCGCAGCAGACGGTTCTGCTTCTGGTTCAGGTGATGCTAACGCTTCAGGCAAGGCTGATGCTTACGCTAAAGGCGCAGCTGATGGTTACGCTAAAGGTCAAGCCGATGCGTACTCTAAAGGCTATGCAGACGGTAAGTCTACTGGCACAGCGAGCGGTGCACAGTAAGCTTTAAGTTTTTGCTGATTAAGCAGTTAGTTAATCAGCGAAGTTCTTAATAAAAAAGCTACCCTTGGGTAGCTTTTTTTTGCATTAAAATTTATTTCGAACACGGTTGTGTCTTGTTGAGTTTGGGTGTATATTAATAACATCAATTAAGATAATAACGAATGGAGAACAACATGAAAACATTAGTAAAAACATTGGCAATTGCTACGGTAGTAGTGAGCGCATCCGCATCCGCATTTTTTCACAATGACGGCTACAACAATAACAATTGGGGTCCGTTTGACGGTGGCTCTAACATGGGACCATTCTCAGGCGGTAACAACATGGGCCCATTCTCAGGTGGCAACAATTGGGGCCCTTTCTCAGGTGGTTCTAATGCAGGTCCGTTTGACGGCGGCTCTAATTTTGGTCCTTTTAACGGCATGACTAACTGGGGCCCTTTTAAAGGCGCTAATAATTGGATGAACGATACGGATTTTGGTCTTAAATTTAATACCAAAAACACAACCGATACTTCGGCTTCTGGTCAAGCCGATGGATCTGCTTCTGGCAAAGCTGATGGTTATGCCAAAGGTCAAGCGGACGCATACGCCAAAGGACAAGCTGACGCTTATGCTAGAGGCAAAGCAGATGCATACTCTAAAGGTTATGCAGATGGTAGAGGCTCTGGTTTGATGAATAACGGTGGTTATTACAACCCTGTTCCCGTTAGATAATTAACCAAAGTATAAACATGGTTTAAAAAAGCACTTTAACGAGTGCTTTTTACAATGAGTTTAATTAATTTAATTAATACAAGGAGTTGTTAGATGCAATGTAATATTGGTGAATTGGATAAAAAAATACGCTTAACCGTTGGTTTTATTATTATCGCAGCAGGGTTTCAGCTTGGATCAATGTGGGGTGCAATAGGGTTTATTCCAATTTTGTCCGCATTATTGGGTTATTGTCCTGCTTATGCGATCTTTGGTACAACTACGTGCAAAGAAGATTGTAGCAGTTGTACAAAGTAGATTTTTTAAAAATATCTCTCTCTTTTCTTCGTATAAAAGTAGGTCTAGGTAAACTCGGTTGCGTTATATTCAGGCCTATAAAAACGGAAAACTCTGATTTTATTCCATGTCGTTGGGATGTAAACACAACGCTAACTGAATGTCCAGACAAGAAAATGACTGATTAATGCCTTAGCTTGATACTAATAGGCACATCGCCCGCGTTTTTAAAAGTAAGCACAAGATCAACAATTTTAAGATTGTTGATGGGCTTATTGAGACCCATAAACATAATATGATAGGACATAGGTTTTAGTACTAATGTCTGTCCAGGCGCAAATACTTTGTTAGACCGATGGACCATTTTTGCAAAACCATCTACAACCTGTGTTTCATGAAGTTGCGTCTTTTTAGCAATAGAGCTTGATATGCTTAATAATACGTCTTCTGCACCTGAAAGGTTGGTAATTTCCCCGTATGCAGCACCAGATTTAGCATTTTTTGCACTTTGCTTCATTCTGAAATTTTCAGTTTTAATTGGATTTTTTAGTAGTGACAATATACGGGCAATGAATTCTTTTTTTGGTGTACCAGTATAGCTAATATTACGAGTTTCACCATCTTGGTCGAGTAAATACAAAGTAACACTGTGACTATATAAACGCACTTTATCTTCAGTTTTATCCGAAGTTTTTTTATGTATCACTCTACGAACATTTTCAACATCAATATTATCGCCAATTTGTGTATAACGTGCCTTGAACAATTGAACTATGTTGTCAATTTGTTCTCTTGTTCCAGTAATGCCAAGAAAATTCTGGTTAAAATATGAAACAAACTCTTTCAAGTGTTTTGGTGTGTCGTATTCTGGATCAACAGTGACAAACATAATTTGTAGTTTTTCCTGGGCAAATTTTGGCAATTGCTCATACAGTTGTTTTAAATATCCTAGGGTGAAAGGACACACGTCAGCACAGTTGGTGTACCCAAATCCCAGTATAACGATTTTGCCTTTATAATCATCGAGCTGCATTGGTTTGTTGTGCATGTCCACTGCAGAAAAATTACCACCAACGCCGCTCAGAACAGAAAGGCCATTGTTACTATTTGCTAAGTTAGCCACACTAAATCCCAGTAACAAGCCCAGTATTATTTTTTTTAACATAGTATTTTCTCCCAAGGAGCAATGTCCGGCAATAGATGCTGCTCATTAACATCAATTATTTTATAAATGCCTCGATCGATTTTTTTAATCTCAATAATTTGCTTAATTTTTGCAATACTCCATTTATTATTGGCGGAAACGCCTTTCCAGTCAATAATCAAAGAAAGTTGAATTGTATTATTGGAAGTGTTGACGGCCTTAATACTGCGTAATAAGTGAGCACCCTTACCCATCCAGGCTGTGCGTTTTTTTAAGGTTTCGTGCACAGTTCCAGAGTAATTACGCGCACCAATAACAAGTTGATAATTGGCAGAATTGTCATCAAATAAATCAGAATGAGGCGTGTTATATCCATCTAGCAATAAAAGCCATGAATAAGCAAATTGTCGATTTAGATAATGGAGAGCATCAAATTCAGAGCCAATAATTCTTGAATTGAGCGCTTGTTGTAATTGAACAATTTGAACCAGTGGGTTATCTTTGTTGAGGTTGAAAATAAATGCTTCTTGAATTTGTTGGGTTTTGATTGTATGGTTTTCTAAATAGTTCAATTGAATGGTTACTGTAAACTCAGTTTGAATTTGTTGTTTTGGCTGGCTCGGGATGCCTTTAAGTTTTGCGTCAATAATCTGGATATTTTTAATATTTTTTGGATAATTGCCTAAGTGTGTGGACTGATTTTTGAGTAAATTTGCATAATGTCCCATGACTATAGTTGCTACTTGATTAAGCGTTTGAGCGTAATGTTTAGCTTGTTGGGATTTTTTTTGAATCGGATTGTATTCTACAAGAGCATTAACGCTTGTAGAATACAACCCAAGCAAGCACAATACTAAATACAAGCATTTTAGTGTATTTATATTTTGACTTGCTTTGGGTTGCATAATAGTCTTAATGTGGCGCTTCTATCTGCTCCATTAAGTCATTATTCCACTCACCCTCAACTGAGACGTGTGCAGCAGCACCAAGCATAATTGCTTCAATCAAGTTGTGATTCACGTAAGCGTAAAGTCCCGGCTGTTTGAAGGTATACATCATTGCAACCGCTTCACCAGCAAATACAGGCCATGTTTCACGATTGGTCATTGGTACATCGTTGAATGAGCCTCCGTGCCAAAATAAATCAGCATGTCCACCAATTAAGTGCACGCGAGAATCACGATTAGCTTGTGAATGAATAAATAAAACGGTATCACCCACGTTGGCTTTCATGGCATTATCGCCTGTTAATGAACCAACTTTACCGTTAAAAGTTAAATGACTTGGAATTAAGCCACGCATAACTTTCATAGTATCGCCCATTGCAACTACTGGAGATTCATAGCGTTTGAACTTTCCATCGGCACCTTTCATAACATACCAGTCTTGTTCACCAATGTAGAATCCTTTATCGTAAGAAGTTGCATTTCCTTTTTCATCCTTAAGGCCGTCACGAGGCAACACCATGATTGCGCCGTTCATGCCAGCCACTACGTGGTAAGGAATCATTGTTCCACCAGGCGCACAATGGTAAACAAAAGTACCTGTTTTATCTGCCTTCCAACGAATGACCACCTCTTCACCAGGAGCAACGTGTGTCAATGCTCCAGCTCCTAAGGCACCTGTAGATGAATGGAAATCAATGTTGTGTTCTAGAGAGTTTGTTTTTGGATTTTTAAGGGTTAGCTCAACATAATCTCCTTCATGTACAATGATCATTGGCCCAGGGTTGGATCCGTTAAACGTCATGGCTTGTACAAAGACACCAGGCGCAATTTCCATTTCTTTTTCAATCACAGTCATTTCAATCTCGACAATTTTCGGCCCTCCTACAGCAACTTGGTTGTGTTTTGGCAAAAAAGGTGGAGCAACAAGATCTTGCCTAACTCTGGGTAGATTGTCTACGTTCGAGTTAATACCAATATTGAATCCTTTTAGACCGCCACCTGTTTCTGGGTGTGAATGTGTTGCAAAAGCAAAACTACTAGTGATGAGCGTGGTCATTGCTAGTAGTTTCAATAATTTTATTTTTTTATATATATTATTTTTCATAATGTTTATCCTTTTTTGATTAATAAAATTTACTATTGACCGATACTGTTAATATTAGGTTTTTCAACACCCTCCTTTTGTGTTGTTGTATCGACATTGAGGATATTAAACCAAGATAATATTATTGTTCATTGATATAGATCAATAAATTTAAAATAAATAATATAAGCTTAACTTTAGTCAACTTTTCGTTGATTTATCTTCGCAAGGTTTAAAAAATAGCAAGTATTTATAGAATTAATAAATTTATGAAATTTATTTAAATGCACGAATAAAACGCATAAATTACTTGATAAATGGACAATTTTGGCTAAAAATTGTGGTTTTTAAGGTGTTTTTATCTATATTTTAAGGAAAATTTGATTTTTTTGGATATTTTGAGGCCTTTGCATAAATAGGAATAATCAGCAAAAATTGAACTTTGTTAATCATTCCTATTTATGCAAAGGCCTCATTTTATTATTTAGAAGTTAGCCAATAGTAGTGCTGTTATTA
>Ga0257123_1000281_pt1 | contig 43932 bp, 43 predicted proteins | sample SI106_135metaG_FD_190185 | JGI IMG/M metagenome (GOLD analysis project Ga0257123, IMG submission 190185) | Marine microbial communities from Saanich Inlet, British Columbia, Canada - SI106_135 | ecosystem: Environmental > Aquatic > Marine > Inlet | place: Canada: British Columbia | collected...
CAAAGCGTAAACAGGTTCTTTGTGCAAGCACTACAACTTGATGCATTTACAATGGAGCTTGAAGCCTTGCCTGATGCGGCTTGAGGGGGCTGAATGCATGATTTTGAACTCCGAAACTTGAGTTAATAAAATGCGTTTTCAACAGACCGTGTTTTACGTATTATTGGTGTTGATGTCATTCTGTAGCGTAGCAGAAAACCAGAGAGTCTGGATGGATCCCTCAGCTGATAGTCGGGATATCTACTTCGCGCTATTTGGTGAACTGAACTATAAGACACGTAGTATCAAAGTCATGATGGGAGGTGGCCAGAATGGCACGAATAAGGTGCAGAGTGCTGGAGACCGTCATACCGTTATCTTGCCGGTTGAATTTACCTTTGACTCCAGAAAAGTGACTACAGAGAGTGAACAGTTTCTTGAACAGTTGGCAAATGCGGTTCAGGAGAAGCGGAAGAAGCTATTGCGTGCAGGAAGCAAGGAGCGGGTTATCTTGTCTATCGACAGCCATACCGATGCAGTAGGGCCGGATGAATACAATCGGATTCTTTCTGAAATTCGGGCAGAGACGGTGCGTGATGTTCTGGTGAATCTGGGTATTGAGTCGAGTGAGGTTGAGGTTCAGGGATATGGGGAAGAGCGGCTGTTGGTAGCCAGTCGTTCCAATTCGAGAAATCGCCGGGTGGAGGTGAGTGCTAGGGTTGTGGCAGCCGGTGAGTGATCGGTTGCAACCATGAGAGAGTGTTTCCAGAGACTGTTGTTCTGTGGGATCTTTTTTTCATGGGGATTAGCGAGTGCGGCTGGGCAGATTAATATCTCGGTTGGTGGTCAGGAGTATACGGTCACAAATAAACAAGAGGCCAAGGTTAACCTGAAACGCCAGCATGGGGAACAGGTTACTCGTCATCGTCCCGGTTCACTACGGACAATGGATCAGGGGTCTGCTATTCACACCAATCGAAAGGAGTTTTCTGGAAAAGTTCGTAGCGTAATGGTAGAGGGCGATGAGCTCCATCTGAAAGTTATCATCAGTCCAGGAATTGGTCGAGGATATACTGTTATGAAATCGGAAAGTCGCAACTCATTGAGTCGGCTTTCAGTACGGCAACAGCCGAATCACACGGTAATGATTAAAAGCAGGAACAGCGCCCTGTCACGTTTAGTATCGGAGATTCGGATGTATTTGCCGAAGCTAGAGAAGCTTCATGTGAGTGGGGCCTCCGATGTATCGGTAGAGGGTGTAACTGGTCGTCGATTTGATCTTGAGCTGGAGGGAAATGGAGATGTGGTGGTTACAGGAGAGGTTCACCAGTTGAAGTTAGTGAAGCGTGGAGCTGGGAGTTTGGATGCCTCAAGGCTGCTTGCTAACTATGTTGTTGTCACTCAATCGGGTAATGGAGACAGTTTGATTAACCCGCAACAGAAAGTTGAAGGTACTCATGAAGGTGCAGGAGAACTGTTTTTATTTGAGCGTAATTATACAGTAAATGTGAGCGTGAAGGGAGAGGTGAACCGGATGGTGGGCCCTGTGATTCGGTAACAGTGTAAGAAAAAAATGGGGTCCTCGTATGAAAAAGGAAAAAAGGGACCACTCATTAGCCCCTTGTCTCGCTCCATCTAGCCTGCCATAAACTGGAGACATAAAAAAAGCGCCCATCGGGGCGACGGCGCTCTTTGCGTCTTGAGTGATTCGGGGGGGGCTAATCTCGGCCGCTGATTTTGCAGCGACAGGAATACTGTAATCCCCCATGATGGACACCTCAAGCCAGTATACGTTGGCATAGAATTTGGATGATTGTTGGAGGTTCGTATCTGCATGCGAACACTTGGTTACCCAATGTGTTAGTTATTATATAATCCTATTGTACGTGGCATACACGACTCACGTTGTATTCTGCTCTCAAGAGCACCATGTATGACCAAACATATGAGTAAACATTTGGGACATGACTGAGCAGCTTAAAAATTTCTTTGGAGGGATAGGAAGTGTTTTGAATCTCACTCCATCTGAGGGGGATTTTAATCAGCGTCTGCAACAGATTCATCCCTATCAAAGTGATAGAGAAGCCATGCAATCCGACTTTGAGAAAATCGGTTCTGATCTCTATGGCGCCATGCATGAAGTAGATGATGAGCAAAGAGAACACGCCTGAAGTCATTCCTGAAATGGTCTGACTGCATATGCTGCTGAGGTCAAACGTGGAGGTTTTTGGCTTGTGATTGTAGCTGCAATCACCATTGGAGCAGCTATACTGGCTATTCTGAATGGTATGGAGACCGCAGCATCGGTGATTGGCGGTACCACAGTAGTCAGCTTGGCAGCAGTATTCATTACTGGCCGCCAGAAGAACGATTCTAAGTAACATCATACCCTTAACCCCACCCCTTTGCCGCCACCTCTAAGGCTTTCCTTATTTTTTGGGTCATTTACGATGTTGTGCTACGATTAATGGATAGAGCATGATGAATAATCAGGGGAGAATGGAAGATGATTGAAGTAGCGTTGGCATCTCATGGGCAAATTCGACAGTCTGCAGATATCTCCTCTCTGGGGGCACCCAAACAGGGGCAGGGTGAGCAGGCTGTTGAACAGCAGCAAAAAGAGAGTACTAACGTACAGGCAGATTTTGGGAAACGTCTTCTGGAGCAAGATCGTGTCACCCTTTCAGATGAGAGTAGTGCTCAACTTCAACAGTTACAGCAGCGAGATCAAGAGGTTAAGAGTCATGAGCAGGCCCATATTACGGCTGGAGGCTCTCATGTTGTGGGTGGGGCTAGCTTCAGCTACCAAAAAGGGCCGGATGGGCAGCAGTATGCGGTAGGTGGAGAGGTGCAGATTTCAACCGGTGCTGTTCCGGGGGACCCTGCGGCAACTCTTGAAAAGGCAAGTACTGTGATGAGAAGTGCGTTGGCACCCTCCAACCCTTCAGCACAGGATATGGCAGTTGCTGCTTCAGCAGCTCAGACTATTGCTACAGCCCGTTTGGAGCTGGCTCAACAGCAGTCTGCAACTACAGAGCAGGTGGGTGAGGGTAGGTTACGGAGCCAGCAGTCTGCGCTTGCGACAGAGTACGCGCTGCATGGTCAGGGTTTGGCTGCGGAGAGAAACCGTACAGAGACTGCGATTAATCAGTTTGTGTGAGATGCTTCACCTCACCGGACAACCATTCTGGCAGCGGTTGAGTGAAACAGTTGTTGAGGAGTGTGTGAAGGTGGCGCAGTTTTTGGAGAATGGGGAAGTCGAACAGCCGTTTACTCTGTGAGTGTTCTGACCCATAGGCCAGATCCTATTCAACCCTCCGTTATGGAGGTTCCAGATTCTGGGTTTAAGACTACCCTTGCAACAGCTTTTTACTGAGTTTGATAAAGTCTACCTCGGTCACGATACCCACCAGTCGTCCGTCTATCAGTACGGGCAGACAGCTGTAGTTGTGTTTGAGGAAATGGTCAGCCACTTCGGTAACATCAGAGTCTTCGTAGACCATCTCTAAACTGGTGGTCATCACTTCACGCACCGGGATACCCTGCTCAATTTCATTCTGAGTCTCTTGGTCGACATCAGCAAGAATAGAGACGGTACAGGCCAGCAGGTCACTCTGGGTAAACATACCGACCAGTGCACCATCGGAATTGGTGACCGGGAGGTGACGAATGTGGTTGCTACCCATCATGTTGCGGGCATCATACAGAGAGGCATCTTCATCAATGACCAGCGGGTTTGCAGTCATGATTTCATGAATTTGTACCATTTAAAAAATCCTTTTTTTCGCTTTATCGCACGTTGATGTCAATATCAACAGAGTGGCACTGCTTCATCTGCTCCTCTTCGGAGCGTCCATTAAAAAAATTCCGCTTAATGATCGGGTAGAGTGCCCGGCTGATAAACCAGCCGGCGTAGCTCAACGCAATGGTTACGGTAAAGTAGTCCCAGAAGCCCATTATACTATGCTTCGTTCTCTTCCAGATCTTTTGCTTCCATAAAGACCTTCTCACCTGCACTGATACAGCCCAGAGGAATTACAATCAGTGTCAGCAGGGTTGAGATAAAGACACCGAACAGCAGTGATACCGCCATTCCCTGGAAGATTGGGTCCAGAAGAATGACTGAGGAGCCGAGCACCAGTGCCAAAGCAGTGATCAGGATTGGCCGTGTTCTGGACTTGGCAGAGAGGATAACCGCCTCTTGCAGCGGGGTACCGGTGCGGAAAGAGTGCATGGTAAAGTCAACCATCAGGATCGAGTTACGCACAATAATACCGGCCAGAGCAATCCAGCCAATCATTGAGGTCGCAGTGAACTCGGCACCGAGAACCCAGTGGCCGGGCACAATACCCAACAGAGTGAGTGGGATCGGTGACATGATGATGGCAGGAATGACAAAGTTACCAAAGGCCCAGACCACCAGCATATAGATCCCGACCAGCGCGACCGCAAAGGCGATACCCATATCACGGAAGGTTTCATAGGTTACCGTCCACTCACCGCCCCACTCAAAGCCGGTCTGCTTATCGTTGGCTGGGGCGCCAGTGTATTCACCACTTCGCAATACAACACCATCAGGAGTGGTGTAGCCCTTCTCTTCGAGAATACGCTCTACATCCAGCATTGCATAGATAGGTGCACCCAAGCGGCCAACCGCATCTCCGACCACAAACTCAACAGAACGCAGGTCTTTATGGAAGATGATGGGGTCACGCTGTACCTTGACAAATTTGCCCAGCTCAGAGAGTGGAATGGTGCGCTGGTCCATTGTCATGACAGGCAGATCGCCAAGACGGTGAAGGTGTGAGCGCTTCTCGATGGGAATGGTCATCACGATATAGGTGGGCTCCAGAATCAGCGACTGGAAGATTGTTGCCGCCTCAAACTCACCCATAACCATTGCCAGGTGCTGGTTGATGGTTTGAACCGAGATTCCCTGACGAGAGGCCTTTTCACGGTTGATCTCAAAGCGCCAGGTTTCCATATTACTACGCATCAGGTTGTCTACATCGGAGATGACGCCCGATTCCCGGAACATTTCAGTCAGGTCATCAGCCACTTTACGGCGTGTTTCAGCATCCGGGCCATGGACCTCTGCAACAACTGTTTGCAGTACAGGAGGGCCGGGTGGCATCTCTACCACGGTAATGGCAGCACCGGATTCGAGTGCAATGGGTTGTAGACGTTCACGCACCATGCTGGCGATCTGGTGGCTGGTGCGTTCACGCAGAGTTTTGTCTATTAACTGGATGGCAATCTCAGACTGCCATGCGAACTGACGTAGATAGTAGTGACGAACCAGGCCATTGAAGTCGAAAGGTTGAGCGGCACCAATATAGTTCTGGCTGGCGACAATCTCCTCAATATCCGTAAGTTCTGCAGCTACACGACGGGTGAAGTTGGCCGTTGTGGGGAGCGCGGTACCATCAGGCATATCAATGACAATGCTGAAGTTTGCCTTGTTATCGAAAGGCAGCATCTTGACCGGAACTGCGGTGTTATAGAAGAGGTACATTGCAGCGAAGAAGCTGGCGATCAGTCCTAATAGGAAGCCCCATCCCAATAACTTATTGTTGACCAGTGAGAGGATGGTTTTGCGGAAGAAGACGTCGAGCTTCTCATCAATTTTTTCATCACGCTCTTCCATCGCGCGCAGCTTCTCCATGCTGGGCACAATGCGCATGGCAAGCCAGGGAGCAAAAATCAGTGCGGCAAACAGAGAGAGCAGCATGGCGACAGAGCCTAATGCAGGGATTGGCTCCATGTAGGGCCCCATCATTCCAGAGACAAAGCCCATTGGGATGAGTGCTGCGACCACCGTGTAGGTGGCAAGGACCGTCGGGTTGCCCACTTCACGTACCGCATCGACTGCAGTGCGGGTATCCATGGTGCCGGCCATCAGCCAGCGGCGGTAGATATTCTCTACAATCACGATGGCGTTATCGACCAGGAAACCGATGGAGAAGATCAGTGCAAAGAGGCTGACCCGGTCGATGGTGTAACCCATCAACATGGCGACAAATACGGTGCCGACCAGAACTACTGGAATGGTCAGTAGTACAACAATTGAGGGTTTGATACCGAGGCTGAGCCAGACCAGGAAGGTGACTGCACCGGTTGCAACAAAGAGTTTAAACAGCAGGTCGTTCACCTTGTCGTTTGCGCTCTTGCCATAGTTACGGGTCACCTCAATGTGGACATTATCCGGGATCAGGTACCCTTTCAGGTTGTTTTCCAGCTCATCCAGAATGCTGTTAACAACCGATACGCCATTGGCGCCGCGTTGTTTTGCCAGTGCAATTGTGACCGCAGCAGCGTCTTTAACCTGTTTTTCATGAGGACTTGCAGGGCCGGTTGAGAAGGTGACAATTTGCTTGGTCTCCTGCGGGCCTTCAACAACATGTGCAACGTCGCGCAGGAAGACTGGGGTGCCACGATGTTGACCGACAACCAGTTGCTTAATCTCGTCTGTTTTTGAGAGGAAGCCACCAGATTCAACATAGTAGAAGCGGTCTTGCATCTCAATAGAGCCTACAGTATGGCCTGTATTGGCGGTCTGGATTGCGTGGGCAATCTGCCCAGGGCTAACGCCAAAGCCGGCCAGGCGTTCTGGTAGAACTTCAATACGGACCTGTCTGGAGCGTCCGCCCGTGACAAAGCCAACACCGGTATGGGGCAGTTGTTTCAGGTGCTGTAATACGCTGACGCCGAGTGTTCTCAGATGCTCGTCATCAACCTCTTCAGACCAGAGAGTCAGGGTGACAGAGGGGGCATCATCCACCTCTTTTGGTTTCACCGCAGGGGGGTTGATTCCTTTCGGTAACAGATCAAGATTGGACTGAATTTTACTGTGGGCCTGAAGAATAGAGGGGCCCATGGGCTCTCCCACCTTGAACTGCAGGGTGATGATTCCATGCTCTCGGTCACTGGCAGAGTAGATATGTTTCAGACCGGGAATCTCACTCAGTACCCGCTCAAAGGGGTCAATAATCTGGTTTGCAACCTCACTGGACGAGAGTCCGGGTGCAGGGAAGAAGATATCGATCATTGGTACCGAAATCTGTGGGTCCTCTTGGCGTGGGGTTGCGATCAACCCCCAGACTCCAACCGCCATCATTGCGATGAAGAGCAGTGGTGAGAGTGGAGAGTGGATGAAGGAGTCGGCAAGTCTGCCGGCAAATCCAAGTTCAGCCTCTTTATGGGTGGCTTTTTGCAGAACCTGTTCAGGAATATCCTGTAACTCTACCGGCTTAGGTGCCTGTTCTACAGTTGTGAGGTCTTGAGAATTTTCCTTTTCATCGGAGGGCTTGTTATCGTCAGTCATGATCTACTCGGGGTAAAAAACGGTTCACCATAAGACAAAAAGCCACTGGTATGGATACCAGTGGCTTTCGAGAGTGTTTAGTGGCTGGATGTGGTCGTGGAAGAGGGGTTTACCAGTATATCTTCACCGGGCTGTATGCCGGAAAGAATGCTGGTCCAGCCGTTGTCTGCAGCGTCACCAACACGAACCAGGCGCATCTCGACGTTGTTGTCACCTTTGCGCACAAACAGTGCAGGCAGACTGCCGCGCCATACAATGGCAGATTGAGGTACGGTAACCAGTTCAGTAGCGGCTGTGCTTGGGTCAGGGATCATGACCTCACTATACATGCCGGGGGCTGCACTGCTCTGTGATGGCAGATCAAATTTAACGGTAACCGTGTGTCCCATCATGTCAGCCATCGGGAAAATTCTGGCAACGGTAATAGGCAGAACTTCGTCACTCTGGTCAAGACGTGCATTTAACTGCATGCCGGTGCTTAGTCCATTAATAAGTCGGGCAGGAACCTCTGCGCGAAGCTGTAGTTTGCTGGTGTCCCCAAAGAGGAAGAGCGGAACGCCAGGCTGAGCAGGTTGCCCTACTTCAACCATTTTGCGCAAAATAACACCATCAAAAGGGGCGAGGATGGTTGCGTTATCGATGTTCTCATCCAATTCACGAATCGCTGCTGCCGCCTGATTGTAAGAGTTTGTGGCCGTCTCTACCTGAACATTCATTCCGTAGAGGTTGGTCTGGCGTTGTGTGCTTGAGTCACCGCGACCACTCATGTTTCTCATTGGGTTTGAGAACATTGTCATCATGCTGGGTAGCCCTCCCATCATCGCATTGGGCTGAGAATTCGGGTTTTCAACCTCATTGCGCAGTTGCATCTGTGCGTTGCGGATACCGGCATCGGCACTGGCGAGTTGCGCTTCGGCTTGTTCTCGCTTGGCCATCATCGAATCGACGTCCTGAGAGGCGAGCTTGTCTCCCTTACTGAAACGGTCTCCCTCTTCTCCGGCTATAAAGAGCACGTCACCCGGTAATTTTGCAACCAGGTTGACTTCACGGTGAGGAATAATGGTGCCGCCGAGAGAGACAGTCGCACCGACACGACTGCTTTTTGCGGCTACAAAATGTTCACCTGATGTGCCTTCGGCTACGACTAAAGTAGAAGCCGAAAGTATAAAAATAGGTGCAATTACTCGATTTAAAAAAGTTTTTTTCATGTTACAGAGTCCCTGCGCTGTACGATCAAAGATGCCTCTATTGTATTCTTGCAAATACTTGATTGTCAACTGGTGTAGGTCAATTGAGCAGAATAAACAGTTTATGAATCAGCGGCGGAAAGCCCTGTGGCGAAGGTGGTATGGAATCCCTTGCGCAGTTGCTGGTCTCGTAGCGTGAGCAGCGCCTGCTCTGCATCCTCACGGCACTCGTAGTGTGTCTTTTTAAAGCTGTTGCTACGGTTGCCCTGTATCCCTGATTCACGTATCAATGTCCATCCATCGATCATGTCTTCCTGGATCTGCAGTTGATAAAAGCGGGGAGGGATGCCATCAAGGGGCGGAGTTTGCATGTAGATTCGCATTGAAAATATCTACACGCTGAGTGGGTGATCGCGGTGCCACATGAGTATCTTGCGGAATACTTCGGGATCTTTAGTGTGTGTCATCTCTCCGGCCCGTGGGAAGTGGAGGTCCAGCAATCGTGAGAGCCAGAAGCGCAGTGCTGCCGCCCTTAACATGGCCGACCAGGACTCTTTTTCACGGCCGCTGATGGGGCGCTGCTGTTGATAGTGATCGAGCAGTGACTGGTAGCGAACAGGGTCAACAGAGCCGTCCGGGCTGATACACCAGTCATTGAGGGTGACGGCCAGATCGTAGAGTAATGCATCATTGCAGGCGTAATAGAAGTCGATAATGCCGGTGAGTTGCTCATCAACAAAAAGGGCGTTATCACGAAACAGGTCAGCATGAATCACCCCTTGAGGCAGATTTTCCCGGTCTGTTTTTGACTGAAAGTGCAGCTCTTCAGAGAGCAGTTGTTGCTGCTCGCTGCTCAGTTGACTACTGAGTTGATCAATCGACTGCTGACACCAGTGAATATTGCGTGGATTTTGTCGTTGGCCGGAAAACTGGTGCGCCATCGCATGCATTCGACCCAACGCTGACCCCAGTGCTGCACATTGTGTGGTGGTGGGTTGATCTACACTGCTTCCGTTGAGCCGCTCCACCAGTGCTGCCGGTTTTTGGTTGAGCCATCTCAGATAGTCTCCGTTGCGGTCTGCGATGGGGTGGGCGCTTGGTACCTGATGCTCTGCCAGAAAGGCCATGATATCGAGGAAGTAGGGGAGCTCATCCCAGCCAAGTTGCTCAAACAGGGTGAGTACATACTCCCCCTGATCGGTGGTTACAAAATAGTTGGTATTTTCAATACCTGCAAGGATGCCTTCAAACTTGATAAGCGTACCGGCTTGGTAGTGGCTCAGAAAGTTATGCAGCTCCTCTTCAGTAATGGTGGTATAGACAGACATTATGGGTTGCCGTCAGATGATTTCCAGCGGAAAAGCTCCCATTGTGGTGTCAGATAGTCCTGGTGTAGGTCATCTTGTCGTAGATCGCTGTAAGCAGGTGTGTTTGGGCCTTCCAGGGAAAAGCTCGCCTTTCTCTGCTGAGAGAGGGGGGATGGCTTAGAGAGTGACTCCTGCAGTGATTGAGCCTTCGGGAGTTCTGGCGGCAATATCGGCACCATAACATCCGGAGCGGCCTGTAGCGAAGAGGCGATTACCAGTAGAGAAAGAGAGAGATATGTTTGTAGTGACTTCATGGTTTGGTTTAGTTGAGCAGTTACTGAGCTGTTATGATAATACGACCCAACCAATTATTCAGCATAATGTGTCTGTTTGACCTCTTTTGACCCCTTAGTATCATGAAAAAAACACCCCAATTGATTCTTGTGGACGGCTCTTCCTATCTGTTTCGAGCCTTCCACGCGATGCCACCACTCACTAACTCCAGGGGACAACCTACAGGGGCGGTCTACGGAGTGGTTAATATGTTGAAGAGCCTGCTGGATGAGTATCGTCCAGAGCAGGTAGCGATGGTGTTTGATGCCAAAGGAAAGACCTTTCGCAATGATCTCTATCCTGCCTATAAGGCGAATCGTCCGCCAATGCCGGAAGATCTGCGCAGCCAGATCGCCCCGTTGCATGAGATTATCGTAGCGTTGGGGATTCCGATGATTGTTCATGAGGGGGTTGAGGCGGATGATGTGATCGGCACATTGGCGCAACAAGCGGCGGAAGCCGGGGTGTCGGTATTGATCTCCACCGGGGATAAAGATATGGCACAACTGGTGGGGCCGTTGGTGACGCTGATCAACACCATGAACCGGGACCCGAAGTCGGACAGTGCGTCAATTATGGGTCCACAAGGGGTGGAAGCCAAGTTTGGGGTACGTCCAGACCAGATAATCGATTATCTGGCCCTGATGGGGGATACCTCGGATAACGTACCGGGGGTGCCCAAGGTAGGGCCCAAAACAGCAGTTAAATGGCTTGATCAGTTTGGGTCGCTGGATGAGATCATGGCGCGTGCCGATGAAGTGGGCGGTAAGGTTGGAGAAAATCTGCGTAATACGCTGCAGCAGCTACCGCTCTCAAAAGATCTGGTAACGATCCGTTGCGATGTGGCACTAGAGCAGAAAGTGGGAGAGTTGTTCCCGGCAGAACCCGATTGGGAGAAGTTGCAGCAGCTCTACCGGGATATGGAGTTCAAGCGCTGGCTCTCGGAGCTGCTGGGTGAAGAGTCTGAAGCTGAAGAGCAAGCTGCTGACAAACTGCAGGAGCTAGAGGTTGATACGATCTTTACGCAGCAACAGCTCGATCAGTGGCTTGAACAGTTGCAGCAGGCTGAGCTATTTGCGATTGATACCGAGACCACCAGTCTGCGGGCGATGGAGGCGGATCTGGTGGGTATTTCGTTTGCAATTCATCCTGGCAAAGCGGCTTATCTGCCGCTTGCACATCAGGATCTGGAGGCACCTCCACAGCTCAATCGTGAGCAGGCATTGGAGCAGCTACGTCCGCTTCTGGAGGACCCGGAGCAGAAAAAGGTGGGGCAGAATCTGAAATACGATGCTGCTGTTTTTGCCAACCACGGTATCCGGCTGCGTGGTATTCACTATGACACGATGCTGGAGTCCTATGTCATTGACAGTACGGCAACCCGTCACGATATGGATTCACTGGCGTTGAAATATTTGGGGCATAAAAATATCTCTTTTGAAGAGGTGGCCGGTAAGGGCAAGAAGCAGCTTCGCTTTGATGAGGTACCGATAGCGCAGGCGGCCCCCTATGCTGCAGAGGATGCAGAGGTCACCTTGCGGTTGCACCAGACACTGTGGCCACGACTACTGGAGGAGTCAGAGCGGGAGCAGCTGTTCCGTCAGGTAGAGATGCCACTGTTGGAGGTGTTGGGAAAGATCGAGCGCAACGGAGTTAAAGTGGATGTGTCGATGCTGCAACGGCAGAGCCAGGAGTTGGCGCTCAAAATAGAGGAAATTGAGAAGAAGGCATTTGCCGAGGCGGGAGACCCGTTTAACCTCTCATCCCCCAAACAGATTCAGGAGATTCTTTACGGTAAACTCGAGTTGCCGGTGTTAAAAAAGACCCCGAAGGGGCAGCCCTCAACCGCAGAGGCGGTGCTGCAAGAGTTGGCACAGGACTATCCTCTGCCACAGTTGATTCTGCAACATCGCAGTATGAGCAAACTTAAATCGACCTATACCGACAAACTGCCTAAAGAGATTAATCCCGCAACAGGGCGTATCCACACCTCCTACCATCAGGCGGTTGCGGTAACGGGAAGACTCTCCTCCTCCGATCCCAACTTGCAAAATATCCCCATTCGCAGTGAAGAGGGGCGGCGTATACGTCAGGCCTTTATTGCCGGGGAGGGCAAGGTGCTGTTGGCGGCGGACTATTCACAGATCGAGTTGCGTATCATGGCGCACCTCTCGGGCGATGAGGGGCTGTTGCAGGCTTTCCGCAGTGGAGAGGATGTTCATCGTGCCACTGCAGCAGAGGTGTTTGAGGTAGAGCCGGGAGAGGTTACGACTGAACAGCGACGCAGTGCAAAGGCGATCAATTTTGGGTTGATCTACGGGATGTCCGCATTTGGTCTCGCCAAACAGCTCAGTACCACCCGTAATGTGGCGCAAACTTATGTGGATCTCTACTTTGAGCGCTATCCGGGGGTGAAAAAATATATGGAGGAGACTCAGGAGCAGGCGCGGCAGCAGGGATATGTTGAGACCCTGTTCGGGCGCAGACTCTACCTACCCGAGATCAACTCTCGCAACGGTCAGCGTAGACAGTATGCTGAGCGTACCGCGATCAATGCACCGATGCAGGGGACTGCAGCTGATATTATCAAGCGGGCGATGATTACCGTTGAAGGTGAGCTTACCTCCGGTGGGTTAGATGCGATGATGATTATGCAGGTACACGATGAACTGGTGTTTGAGGTGGCCGAGCGTGACCTGGAGCTACTGACTACACAGGTGAAGGAGCAGATGGAGGGGGCCGCAACGCTGGATGTTCCCTTAATTGTTGACGTGGGTACAGGTACTAACTGGGATGATGCGCACTAAAGAGTTCTCTAAAAAGAAAATTTTGGAACTTTCTCACACAACCTCTGTCATACCCGGTAACTGTATAGTTGTGATCATTACAGTGCCCCGCTCAGGTGTCTCCTCCCTTACCTGAACGGGGCTTTTTTTGTGGCTAATTTTATTGTAGCTACTCAAGGGGAGATACTGTCGGGGGCTGTTGTCTGCTCTTCTTCTCTCTGTAACCACTGAAGAATGGTTTGACGGGCCTCATCGACCCCTGTTCCCTTGGTTGCAGAGAAGATCTGGGCGGTAATGCAGGGGAACTCCTGTTTCAAAATAGCGCGCACCTTGTGCAGAGAGTTCATGGCGGCCCCGCGCTTCAGTTTATCGGCCTTGGTCAATAAAATATGGATCGGTAGATTGATATGGTGGCTCCACTCCACCATTTGGCGGTCGTTATCGGTCATGGGATGGCGGATATCCATCAAGATAATTAACCCATGTAGTGCCTCCCGCCCTCTTAAATACTCTCCAAGGCTCTGTTCCCACTGTTGCCTCACTTTGATCGGCACCTTGGCAAAGCCATAGCCGGGCAGATCAACCAAAAAGTGCTGTTCATCCAGTTCAAAATAGTTGATAAGCTGTGTGCGTCCCGGTGTTTTGCTGGTTCTGGCAAGCCCGTTAATCCCTGTTAAACGGTTGAGGGCGCTGGATTTTCCGGCATTGGAGCGTCCTGCAAAGGCAACCTCTGCAAGGCTCCCCTTCGGGCAGCGTGAGAGGTTGGGAGCACTGGTGGTGAATGTGGCCTGATTTAGATTCATTCTGCCATTATACGGCCTCTTTCAGGGTAAAAACGAGAGTCATTCACTGGCGGGTACTGGAGCTTTAGATGGGTACAACTTGCAGTTCGAGCAATTGCGAATATAATTGCCAATCTTCTATTACTTGTGCGGATACTCTCTGTACGTCAATGTGGACTGGATCCACTATAGAAATTAAGGAACAGACAATGAAGAAGGTCGTTTGGACGCAAACTTGGGTTGCAGCACTGGCACTGACCGTATCCGGATCAGTATTGGCTGCAGGTGATGTAAATGCGGGTAAGGCAAGAGCCGCTGTCTGCGGTGCCTGTCATGGCATGAATGGTGAGGGAAATCCGGCATTTCCTGATCCGATGAACCCAGGAAAAACCAAAGCAGTCCCTTCTCTGGCCGGCCAGAATAGCGGCTATATGGCCAAACAGTTGCAGGATTTCAAGTCCGGTGCTCGTAAAGATGTATTGATGACAGGTCAGGCGCTGGGGTTGAGCGATGCAGATATAGCAAACCTCGCCGCGTATTATCCAACCGTTGCTGGCAAGGCAGCTACCAGTGTTGATGCAGATCTTGCAGCCAAGGGCAAGAGCCTTTATCAGGGTGGTGATATGGCGCGTGGCATAACGGCCTGTATGGCTTGTCATGGTCCCGATGCGGCGGGTAATGATTTGGCGAAATGGCCGGCACTGAGTGGTCAGCTGAATGATTACACGGTTGCACAGCTCAACGCCTTCCGTTCAGGTGCGCGTGAGAATGACCCGAACAAGATGATGCGTGAGGTCGCAAGTCGCCTGACGGATGATGATGTTGCTGCGATTACGGTCTATCTGCAATCCGTTTCAGGTGTTGCTGCTAAAGCCGTCCCGGCACCTGTAGCAGTGGCAGCCCCGGTTGCTGCGGCACCGGCTCCAGCTCCGGCTGTAGCTACAGCCCCTGCAGCGAGTGGTGGAGCAGCGGATGGTGCAGCACTATTTCAGGCAAGCTGTTTTGCCTGTCATGGTCCTGCAGCCCCGGCACTGAATGCCCCGCAGTCTGGCATGAAGGCCAACTGGGAACCTCGTCTGCAGAAGACAGGGGGGCTTGATGGGTTGGTAGCCAGTTCGATTGCAGGTGTTGCGGGTACCGCGATGGCACCTCGTGGAGGTTCTTCTCTGAGTGATGCAGAGATGAAGGCTGCGATTGGTTATATGTTGTCACAGTCGGGCCTTTAATGACTAAGGCGCGTTGAGTGCGATGAAAAAGGCCGCTTTATGTGGCCTTTTTTGTACCTGCATTTTTGTACAGCAGGAAGGAACCGAGTTAACATTGCCGTTGTCAAAGCGACTTGAGCGATAACAATTAAGGAGTGGTGTGATGAAAAAAGGATGGATTGCGGTAGTGGCTCTGGTAGCCGGACTGATTACTGGTACAGTATCTGTGGCTGAAGAGTTTATGGATGGCGTAGAATACACCACCATTAGCAAGCCGCTACGCACAGTCAGTGAGTCAGGCAAGATCGAGGTACGTGAATACTTTTGGTATGGCTGCCCCCACTGTTTTCGACTGGAGCCATTTGTCCAGCGTTGGCTGGATGGGAATCCGCAGAATGTGAATTTTCAGATGCAACCCGCCATTTTAGGTGAGAGTTGGGCTCCTGCAGCGCAGGCATTTTATACAGCGGCGCTGCTTGGTGTGTTGGATAAGGTTCATCCGGCATTTTTCGATGAGATTCATGTGAAGGGGAACCGTAATTTAGCCAAAAATGAGTTGGCGATTGAGCTGCTTTTCGAACAGTCTGGAGTGACTCCGGAGCAGTTTCGTAAAACTTGGGGTTCATTCGGTGTTCAATCGAGAGTGAAGCAAGCCTACCGGATGACGCGTCAGGCCAATTTGCAGGGGGTTCCTGCAGTTGTTGTGAATGGAAAATATCTGACAGATCCGGGCTCTGCAGGCAGTTATGAACAGATGTTTAAGGTGATTGAATTTCTGGTTGCCAAGGAGATGGCAGCAGCGAAGTGACGACAACCATTCAGCAGCAGCTGCTCCAGCTGCTGACGGATGGTGAGACCCATAGCGGAACGGCTTTGGGGGAGCAGTTAGGGGTGGGCCGGGCTGCTGTCTGGAAGCAGATCCAGGCCTTGCAGGCGATGGGGGTTGAGATTCAATCCCTGCCTCGCCAGGGCTACCAAATCAGCCACCCGATATCACTGCTGGACGGTTCTACTATACGTTCAGCACTAGCCACTTCAATCGCTGAACGGTTACCGGTGATCGAACCCCTCTGGAGTTGTGACTCCACCAATAGTGAACTGATGCGGCGCTTACGTGGAGAGTATTCATCCTCCGGTACTGTGCTGCTGGCCGAGCATCAATCGGGTGGTCGTGGAAGGAGGGGTAAGCAGTGGGTTTCACCCTTTGGAGGGAGCCTCTATCTCTCCCTGCAGTGGCGATTTTCATCTGGAATGATGGCACTGAGTGGGTTGGGGATTGTGGTTGGAATTGCCATGGCTAAGGCGATAGAGCAGTTGGGGATTGAAGGGGTGATGTTGAAATGGCCGAATGATCTGCACCTGAATGACAAGAAGCTGGGTGGAATATTGATTGAGCTGGAGGGGGAGAGCGAAGGGCCGACCGATGTGGTGATTGGTGTTGGAATTAACGTTGCAGCAAACTCACTCAGTAGTTCAGAGATTGATCAGCCCTGGACAGCGCTTTCAGAGCATCAATCCGTAATGCCTTCTCGCAATCAGCTGGCTGCTCTGTTGCTCAGTCAATTGATACCACGCCTGGATCACTTTGAACAGCAAGGGCTGGGGGGGCTGATGTCAGAGTGGGATGCACTGGACCGTATCCGTGACTGCCCGGTCTGGATTGATCAGGAGGGCGCTAGAGAGTCGGGGGTTGCACGAGGAATTACCGCAATAGGAGCGCTTCAAGTGGAGTTAAATGGAGGCTTGTGCACCTATTATAGTGGTGATGTTTCGTTACGTCTCCGCTAGCAATTTCTTATGCTTTCCAATCCATCACTGTTGCTGGTCGATTCCGGAAACAGCCGAATTAAATGGGTCGAAGCGGAAGTTAAAAGTAAAGTGGCTCACTGTGGTGATGTCACAAGTTCAGACATGGATGCTGGTGAGACGCGGCTGCTTGAACAGTGGAGATGCCTAAAGCCTCCGATGGCAGTCTGGTTGTCAAATAGTGCCGGAACCGCCCGCCAGCAACAGCTTGAACAGTGGGTGATGCTGTTGTGGGGGCAGAAGCCGCATTGTGTCTCTACAATGGATCGGTATCAGGGGTTAGTGAATGGCTACGACCAGCCACAGCAGCTGGGCGTGGATCGTTGGCTGGGTCTGCTGGCCCTCTATCTGCGGGGGCTGCAACCCTTTATTTTGATTGATTGTGGAACGGCTACCACTCTTGATCGGGTCGACCAAAATGGAGTTCATCAGGGGGGGGTTATCTTGCCGGCAATAGACTCAAATTTTGAGACCTTGATGGCACGGGCACCTCACCTGCAAGTGGAGCTAAATAAGAAGCCGTCAACACTGTTGGGGCATACCACAGCAGAGGGCTTAAGAGGTTGTGAAAAGGGGGTGGTCAACTACCTGGAGCAGTTGATCAAACAGTTACAAGATCAATACGGGGTTTGTCAGATTATTTTAACAGGGGGGAGTGCGGAACGACTGGTTGCCGGTGGTGTGCGCTATGACCTGCAGATTCAGGAGCTGATTTTTGAAGGGCTTCTGGCTGTTGCCAGCGAGGGTGATTTTAGAGGTTCCTTAGCATTGCGGTGAATTCAACGGCTGGAACAGGGAGGTAGAGATCATCCATTACGAGTGTATGTGGCAGTATTTATATGTTTTTTGTTATACTGAAAATTATACATAGAAAAAAGTAAGAGGTAATTATGTAGGTGCTTAGTCGGTTTTTCTTACTCTATCAGTTGAGAGCCGTTACAGAGGTACAGCAATCTCCTCTAGTACTCGAACAACATTGGTTGTTCATATTTAGGGCAGTAATAGACCAATAACATACACTTTTTTATGTGGAATAATTATGAATCTAGTTGAACAGCTGAGTAGTGTTTATTCAAAAACTACCCGTAATAATTACAAAATAGTTGGCGACATATCAAAGCTTGCAAATCAAATTATCAATATGCTGGATAGCAATGTCGATATGCTGGTTGGCCTTGTACATCTTCGTACAAAACATGCTAATTATGCGCTTGTGCGGATCATACAAAATACTATTTTTTCTGTGCTTGTAGCAAAGCGCTCAAATTGGGAAGCAGAACGTATTCATATACTTACATGTGCCTGTTTGACGGAAAATATTTCACTATTCCAGCTGCAGAATGAGTTGGCTGAAATGAAGCAAGAAAAGCTGACTGAAGAGCAAGTCAAACAAATCCGTAGTCACCCAACACAGAGTGCAAAAATGCTAGCCGCTTTGGGGGTTACTGATAAAAAATGGTTATCTGCAGTTGCACTTCACCATGAAAAACTGGATGGACGCGGTTATCCACACGGCTTTATGCACGGTAGAATACCTGATGAGGCCCGTTTAATGTCGATTGCAGACCGGTATGGCTCAATGATTACGCCTCGTGCCAACCGGGAGGCTGGCAACCCCAGTCAGATTATGAGATATTTTCTTTCCTCTAAACGGGGTGAGTTTGACAAAAAGCTATCCCATACACTCATTACTGAACTGGGAGTTTATCCATCAGGGTCTACAGTGGTGTTACATTCTGGAGAGGTTGCATTAGTGACTTACCAAGGAAAAGACCATTTCCACCCACAGGTCTCAGCAATTTGTAGTCCCACAGATGAGTTGTATATACAGCCAATCCCGCGTGATACGAATGATGACGAGTACACGATCTCCCGTCTGGTCGACTTTCCTGAAGTAAAACAGTTCAACGCAAACCTTTTCTGGGGGGATGCCGCCAATAAGATCCAGGATGAGTTATTGTCTAGTGTAGAGGATATTCCCATCGAGACAGATATAGAGATAGAGAATGCTGCAAAGGATATCTGGTATTAGGGAACCTCTGAACAAGTCTGGACGTAATTCAAATTACCCAGACTTGTTCAGAGGTTCCATAGGTATAAATAAAAGAGGTATTATGAATAAACACCATAAAAAATTTTTTTATATAATAAAAATTACAATCATTAATGCTATTTAATTGTTGTAACGATAAATATATATAATATTTTTTATAGTCCTTGTGGCCGAACTCGGCGTGTTATTTCATTAATAGATTTAATGATGTAGGAAGGAAGTTATTCGGGGTGCTCCGGCAGCTCAATCAGCGGTTGGTGCATATTGGTTGGGTTATAAGGTTTATTGCCTCTGCTGCATTTTATTATAAAAAAATGATTGACATAATATTATTTCCCCCTCAGTCTGTGCCTTCTGTTTGGGTTATTAAGCATGTTCTGAGGGGTATGTAATGGCACTTCAATTTCAGGCTGTCTGGAATGAGTGAACAATAGAACCATATCTTGCACAACAGGTTGCTGGTTCGTTTTGTGATTGAATGCGCAGCAATTGTTCATGACTTATTCAGGGGTTCCTTAGTTGATCTATTCAAAATAGTGGGAGGTAAATGGAAATGTCATGGGAGGGAATTGTATTACTGGTTCTGGGGGGAGCTTTAGTTGTGATTGTTACGCTGCATCTGCGCTATCGATCTCAAGTTGATCAGTGGAACTCTTCTGTAACCACAGCCATATCGCGCATTCTGGAAGAGGGCGACTATAGTGTCCGAATCAACAGTGGTGTTGAGTTGTGTAGTGAAGCAGAGCAGGTGCTTAATCATCTTATTGAAAGCAAGGCACAGGTTCTACAGGATATACAAGGTATGGTAGAAAGTGTCTCTGGGAAAGAGAAATGTGAGGCACTTCAAAAGCAAAACCAATGGGACCTGCATGCGTTGAGGGCAGGGGTTGATTTAGCTACAGATCATGCACAGAACAATATGCAACTGCTACATAAAGTGGTGAGTGCGATTGGAGCATCAGATTTTGGGATGGATCTGGAGGATGCAGCGGAGCATGAACTGGCTGATTTTGTCTCTGACTCCATGTCGGCAGTTGAGAAAATGTTTGAACAAATTTCTGCCGTGATGAACCATGTTGCGCATGGTAACTTCAGTCACAGAATAACGATGGAGGCACAGGGTGATCTACTTGAGCTGAAAGAGGTGATTAACCAATCCATGGCTAAGATTGAGCACTCCATCATATTTACCACCAACAATATTACCCGTATCGGCGATGGTGATTTTACTTCTGAACTGGAAGGCAGCTACAGTGGTCAGTTAGCAGCATTAAAGGATGCCGTTAATGCCATGCAACGAAACCTGTCCCATATTGTCTCCAAAGTACGTTCAGCAGCACACAGTGTTCGTCTGGAGTCTGAAGAGCTCACATCCGGTACACACCGACTTTCAAGTAGAACAGGTCAGCAGGCTTCAGCGTTAGAAGAAAGTGCAGCAAGTATGGAACAGATGAACAGCACCGTTCAACTCAATGCACAGCATGCCAAAAATGCGGAAGAACTCTCTCAAGTTTCCAGGGCGGAGGCGGTTGAGGGGACCGCTGTAGTGCAACGAGCTGTTGAAGCAATGAGCCGTATCAATGAGTCCAGTGACAAGATATCCGAGATTATAGAGCTGATTGATGGTATCGCCTTTCAGACTAACCTACTTGCGCTTAATGCGGCTGTTGAAGCAGCACGTGCAGGAGATCACGGTCGAGGGTTTGCCGTTGTTGCTGGAGAGGTGAGGAGTCTGGCGCAACGTTCGGCAGATGCGGCCAAGGAGATTGCTGCATTGATCAGTGAAACCAGTGATCGAATTAGTGACGGCAATGCATTGGTCAATGAAAGTGGCGAATCTCTTGAGTCAATTGTAGAGTCTATTGGTAAGGTCTCAGTAGTTGCAAAAGAGATCTCTTCAGCCGCACATGAGCAGGGTATCGGCATTGAGCAGGTCAACAGAGCAATTACAGAGATTGATCAGGTTAACCAGCAAAATTCTGCGCTGGTGGATGAGACGGCAGAGACAACATCTGTATTGAAAGAACAAGCAACAGCACTGGCTTCACTGATGGAAATTTTTGCCCTCGATGAGACTGTACATCCAAAGGATCTGCATCGTGCGCTCTCCAACGAGACTGTTGTACTGGATAAAGCACGCTCAGCTCATTTAGCCTGGAAGGGAAAAATTCGTGGGTTTTTGGACGGATTTATAGAGATGGATATTAATCAGGCTGTTTCCCATCATGATTGCGTGTTGGGAAAATGGCTGGACTCAGAAGGGCGAGAAAAATATAAAAACTTTCATGAGATGAGCAGTCTTGATGATGTACATGCCAAGATGCATGCGGTGGTAAAGAAGGTAATTGAGTTGAAAAAGGATGGGAAAAAGGGAGAGGCTGAACAGGAGTTTCTCAAGATCTCGCCTTACTCAAAACAGGTAGTGGAGTATATTGATGAGCTGGAGAATGACTTGCTTTAAACGTGGAAACTACAAGGTGATTTAGATCTTTCAGAAGTTGGCTTCAAAGTCGTTGGTCTCAGGAATTCTCTCAGGTGATCATAAGATAACAAAGATATCTGTCATCAACTTAGATTCTCAACTGTAGACTTCTTCAGCCAGTCAACAACTTCAGCCCCTTAAGCTTGCTCGAATGACAGGTTGACCCTGTTCAGTCAGCATATAGCTTGTATTATTACCTGAATCCGTGACTTCCAATTTGAAGTCAGCCATATCCGAAGCAAACCTGCCCAATTTTTCTTAATCCAGCCTACTTGTTTGGCTGGACACCTGTTTTTTACCAAGCTGAGTGCTTGTCGTGCCATCTGCTCGATTCAATTGACTCTATTTTACTCAATCAGCGCATGCTGACTCCTCAGCATTGCTGATCAATCAATATTCTTGCTCTCAGTCACCTCATTTGAGTGCTATCCATAGGCTAGCTGCTGGTAAACCAATCGGTATGCCTCAAACCCCGGGCAATAGCTGCTGAACTTGAGCTTAAGCCGGTGGCCACTTTCAACCACTCTGGCTGCAAGATACATCAGCTCTTGCATCACTGTACGGATTCTCCTTCGCTTGGCTGGATGGCGTACTGGAGAGAGTTCACCAGTCAGCCCCATCAAGCCTATCCAGCGCAGGATGTTGTAGGTCAATGCACCAAGCGTGAGTACCAGATCATTGGTATCGAACTTTCCAGAGGGAAGCCGTTCTAGATCAAGATCAGTTTTCAGCTCACTGTGGAACTGTTCTGAGGTGGCGTGATCCTTGTAAAGATTGATGATGGCCTGATTGTCTTGCTCTGTCTCATCCAGTGTGGTCCACCACCCCTCCAGGGTAATATCTGGTATCAGTAGCTTCTGCCCGGTTTTATCGATAGTTCGTTCAGTGATGCGGATCACTCTGCGCACTGTGTAGTGACCTTCTTGGCTCTGTTGTGTGGTTTGGCTATAGTCTTCAGTCAGATATTGAGTGAGTAGGGCGATCCGTTTCCCGTCACGGGGTTGCTGCCACTCAACCTTCCATTGCGCCGACTCATCATCGGATTGCTTTTCGACTCGCTCAATCCAAGTCTCAGGGCTCTCTTTGCGAGGATTCCATTTAATCAGGAAGTCGGTGCCGGGCTCTTGAGCCAGCCTCTCCCGATTCTCTTTGGCATCATGACCACCATCCAGCCTTAGCAGGAGCTTTCCCTCTCTTCCGATCAGTTTGTGAGCACGGGGTAGCACACGATCCAGCACATAGCCAAATTCTTTCTGACCATGCCAGCTCCCCTCCCGCAACTCCATTCCAATACACCAACCCTCCTTACCCAGGTAGGCGGACATCGGTACATAACCATCATGCCCCTTATAGGTTCTGGAGACACCTTCTTTCTTGGTGCCACTGTTATCCATTGGAAAACCATCCATATCCAGCGCGACATGTCCTGTTGATAATGGAGTGATGGGGGCGTTGGTGCTCTTGATGAAGTCTATCTTGGCCTCATCAATGATTGGGATCAGAGCGCGGGCATCCTCATCAAAGCGCTGTCTCAGGCGTGCTGAAGAGGGCATCTGCTTGATATCCAGTGCTTGTTTGAAGTATCGGTCCTTGCGTACATTCTCCACAGCATCAAAGTCGCTTTTACCAACAGAGAGCTGACCCACATAGGTGCGAATCAATTCGATATTGGGGATGCCATGCCGTTTAACGATGCTGCGCGTGCCTTTTATCAACGAGGTGTGACGATTAAGCGCCAAACCGACCAAAGCAAGGCCGGAGTGAGAGGTGTAGAATTCGGTGGCTGATTGTACGAGCTGGAAATGACGCATCTTTTTCACCTACGGAGTGAGCTTGTGATAAGCTCTATTATACTGCGAATTATTATTTAAATCAGATAGTTGATCGAATAATAAAGGAGTTTAAGTCACGGATTCAGGATTAAATATATTATCTTCACCATATAACCTCATTGCATCAATTACCACTTGATCAGACAGAAACTCATCCAGTCTACTGGATATTTTATCGCTCATAGAAACTCCCTTATAAATATAAATCTAATGTGTAACCAAGCTGGCATGCACCACTCTTCCACCAATATGACCATATGAATAAACCAGAGTCAAACTTCTCTGCTTTCCACTTGATGCTGTAATGGTTGACTGTGCTTCACACACAACCTGCCCCTCACTCTTTCCCGCTCCTCTGCGGGTAATGTCGCTCAGCTCATACTGTAAGCCATAGGCCACACCATTTGCCATTCCCCCAAAGTGCTTACTGATCTTTCTCTGCGACTGTGATGTTAACTTTTGTAACAGCATCTCCTGTACTACCGGATCATCACATCCATACTGCTTAAACAGTGTCTTCATATCGATGGGGCCAGATGCTGCTTGCGCTTGTGGATTCTGCGGGGCTACCTTTACCTCTTTTGAATCAAAAATGTCGCTATACAATTGAACCAAGACCACCGAACCAGCTACCAATAATGTCTTAATTATTTTCATGCTCTGCCCTACCCTTGATAACCACTAGAGTGCTTGATGGTCTCACGATTACTCAACTTAATCCATGACATCACATCTTCTCTCACGTTTTGCATGACGTTCACTATTGATGTGGAATCCTTGTTGCTCACAGACTCATCAATCTGAAATTTCACTATCGAATTTTTGATCATCGCATACCCATGTACAGCCACCACAATTGTAGCCCCGCCTCTGCGACCTGTTCTGTACGTCAGATTTGCTGTAACTACTGCTTTGCTTGAGCTATCCATGATTGCCAATGGAACCGTCTGATTTGGGATTACACCATCTACTAACAGGTCGATACTCAGATCCTGGAGTACCTGCTTCACAGCTTGATGCAGTGCGTTGTCTTTGAGTTCAGCTCCATAGATCTCTTCCAGCTCTGATCTTTTCTTATTGAGCGCCTTTTTTCTATCTCTTCCTTTTCTGAAGTATGTGTCTTTACTGATTGTGGCAACCCCAGTATCTCCCGACTTAGCACCACCTCTCTGTCTGCACTTAGCCATCAGCATCAGTAGCTTCGTTGGAGTTGCACTCTCCTCCTCTAATAGACTTTGCTGCTCTTCAAGAACCATCTCTCCTCTATCAGTCTCATCACTGACATAGCAGTACCCTGATGGTGCTGTCAGATAGATATAGTATCCCTTCCAATCGACCCGTATCGCATCCTGTACAGCATAGGCACTGCTAGACAGAGCCATCCAGATAACGAAAACCATGCTGATCTTCTTCACATCCTCTCCTCACTCAGATTAACGCCGTTAGATTCTATTCTTAACCCACTACTATCACCATCTACTGCGCTCTTCAGGTTCAGCCACTCTACTGTGGCACAAAATCCTACTGTTGCTACTGAAATCATCGCTTTTATCTCTCTCTGACTATTCGCCCTTTTTCTTCGCACCCTAGGTTTTGATGGCTTGTATTTAACCGCCACATGATTACCTACTATACTCCGTACGCAACTACTGGCACCTGCAATATTCATGGATCAACCTCACTCTCATTCAAAATCTAAGGTAACTCAGACCTGTGCAAATCAACCCAGTTCTGACCTAAGCCAGCTAGGACTTATAACCTCAACCTGCCCTCCATAACTTCTCAACCATGCTCTAAGCTGCATGGTGTCCTCTACGGTCATTTTGAAGTGGGTACGCTCTTCCTCTTCACGGTATTCGATGATCTCTTGATCAAGAGAGAGAGGGCTCTCTTCCAGTGATATTGAGGGCCCATACTCCATCAGCAGCTCTAATGTGAATTTCTTATCACTCAAGCGGAACTGGAAATTGCCCCCCTCTTGATTGACAAAGTACTCTAGACTGAACTCCTTTGGGCAGTTGTACGGCTTATCAACGAACTCCACACCTTCAATGCGGTGCATTGCAAAGATGTTAGGGTGATTCGTGTAGGACTTAATAAACCCAACCAGATAAACCGTCTGATCTCTCTGTATCACCCCAACTGGCGAGACTAGGTACTCTTTCTCCTCTTCAAGGTCAGGCTTCCAGTACTGGATCAATATCGCCTTCTCTTCCATCAAAGCGGTATAGACCAGGTCTGTAATCTCACTATCAACCTCGGGGGGGTATCGTTTGATTCCGGATGGAATCGTAATGACTTTATCGATCCAACGACTCTGTTTCTCTGCACTGCGACCACGCAAGACCTCTTTTGCCTTATTGAAATGGTGCTCTAGGGCCATCATTGCATCTGGTGGCAGCAATGATGAAAGGTGCTGCTCCGCCATAAAGAATGCCAATGCTGTTTGTGCAGTCATTCCAGGAAGGTCCACCATCTCCGCCTCAGCCCTCCAGAACCAATGGTTGCTTCGACCAATCAACTCAGACTGTATTGGGAACATCCCAGAGAGGATCTCAAGGTCATTCTGGAGCGTGCGGACTGTGATCTCTTCTCCAGATGCTTCTAACCGATTTCTAATTTCGCTAGTTGATACTCGACCAGGATCTCTAGGGATCTGCTGCAATATCTGGATTCGCCTTAGTGATGTGCTCTCCATGACGACTACTCCTCATCTATTTCTGTTCTAAGCATGGATAGCATTATAGCGCCTCTATACGCAACCTAGTTGCGCATTAACTTGTGCGTCTGTTGATCAACTGAAGCTGGGGATAGCCCATCTATACGAAAATAGCTTGCGTATAAGAGATTTATCATAGCCACTCCAATCAACGCATGGAGAGAGCAATGCCATCACGACAGAAAAAAAGTGCAGTACAGAAACTACAGACTCATGCGCTCAACAAACTCTATCAACAGAATCAGCCAATGGGGATCAAGGCACTCTTCTATGCCAAGAATCTACTGTTGAACGGAGAATTGGTTGACGTAATCTTTAATGAGGACTCATCTGGCGGCATATTTCAAAACACCTTGTTTGAATATGAGCCGATTTTACGCTCAATGGGGCTGAGTGAGTACGCCGAGGATGTCTATGATAGAGAGGATCGAATTGAGGCGGTTATTGAGCTACTCCTGGAAGGCCCTGACTACAAACGGCTGGAAAAACGCCCCTCTTCTCATGCCAATCTGAAGAGGCTGGGAAAGCAGTTTGGATTGGATACAATCAGCCTATCCATCATCGCCTTCCTTGTTGAACATAAAATTGAAAAAGGGTTAAAGGCGATTACTGAGGTTCTCGGTGAGATCAATATTCAGCAATGCGCAAAGCTGATTGCTGTGGCTGCTGAGCTGGACAGTAGTAGCGTAGAGAAGGCGCTTCAGCCACACAGTAAATTGGTAAGCTCAGGACTGGTCAGCCTCGAAAATCAGATGGTAATGGTTGGGGAAACATTCTCTGACAAAATCAATCTGCTGAGTGGTCTTGCTGAGCACCTCTACACAAAACGGGACCTAATGAGCAGCATGCAACATCTGGTACACCCATCAGCTGTAGCCAAACTCGAAGTGCATCAATTTCAATATCTCGACCCACTCTATAGTGACCTGTCTTGCTTATGCCAAACATCACGCCCACTCAATATCTTGCTCCATGGTAAGCCGGGCGTTGGTAAAAGCGAATTGGTTCGCACGCTCGCCCACGCCATGGATAAAAACCTCTACGAGGTCACTAGCACCGATGAGGACGGTGATCCGATCCAAGGGCATCATCGACTGCGCGCCTACCAGATCAGCCAACAGCTACTAAAGCACCCTGACAATAAGAACCTCCTCTGTTTTGATGAGATAGAAGACCTATTCCCTGTAGATAGCCTGTACCAATTTTTTGGAAGAAGTACATCCAGCCGCTCCTCTCTAGGAAAAGCGCATATCAATCGTATTTTGGAAGCACCCAGTGTCACCACCTTCTGGGTTAGCAATCAGGTTGAGCAGATTGATCCCGCATACCTGCGACGATTTGATCTGGTCACTGAAGTAAAAGGCCCCACTCAGGAAGCACGTACAAAGATCATTAAAAATCTAGCCTCTGACCTTCCCCTGTCTGAACCATGGATTAAGCAACTTGCAAAACATCATCAACTCCAACCTGGGCATATTGAACAGGCGGCTAAATCGGTCACCGAGATGATGAATCTATACAAGGGCAATGAGCAGCAGCGATGTGTTGAGAGTGAGCGACTGATGGGATTCTTCCTGAAAGGTACGCAGCAGGCTACCGGAACCACACTCACAATTAGCACACAAAACACCCATGCTGAGCCGCCTTACAGCTTGAAGCACCTCAACAGCACGACAGACATCAAACGGATGGTACAGGGGCTTAAGAGAAGTCATGAGGGGCGTATCGCGCTATATGGCCCACCTGGAACTGGGAAAAGTGCGCTCGGGAAATATGTTGCAGAGCAGTTGGGGCGTCCTCTACTGCTACGCAAGGCTTCTGATCTGATCGATATGTATGTAGGTGAGAGTGAAAAAAATATTGCCGCCATGTTTGAGCAGGCACGGCAAGAACGCGCCGTACTGTTGCTTGATGAAGGGGACAGTTTCCTCAGAAGTCGAGAGGGAGCCCATAGCACTTGGGAGGTTACACAGGTCAATGAACTGCTCACACAGATGGAGTCCTTCGATGGAATCTTTATCCTCTCTACCAATCTGATGGATACATTGGATAGCGCTGCATTGCGACGCTTTGATTTCAAAATCCATCTCGACCACATGAAACCACAGCAGAGTTGGTCACTGTTTAATGAGGCATCCAAGCAGCTCAACCTGAAGCGACAACAGATTTCGAAGGTAAAGCAGCAGGTCGAGCAGCTGGAACTCCTTACACCGGGTGACTTTCAGGCTGTCATGAGGCGTGACCACGTCATGCAATCTCTTGTGACAATCCAGGATCTTTCAGAGGCACTGAAAGAGGAGTGTATGGCCAAGCCTGGTGCTCAACATAACCCGATCGGCTTTGTATAGGGAAACCATCATGACTCTATATGCCTCACAAGTAGACCTCTCCTCACTCCCTCATCAGTCGACTGTTGACCGTGCCAAATCTATTCTGGACGGTTTAAGTCGAGGTGAAAATCACAATACCTATCGTGGTAAGAGAATGCACTATGACCGTTGTGTGATCTCGATTCCTGTAGGATACCGCTATCGACTGCTGCTCTTAGCGGAGCGTGGCAGCTATGTTGTTATCGATGTTATGAGCCATGAACGCTACAACAACATCAAGACGATTCAGAAACGTGTTAAACAGGTCAAACGAAACTGGATCCATTAAGTGAACAATAGATACTGGTGGAAACAATCATTTTTTGAGCAACACTTTGACCATCTGTTTGGTCGCTTCATACAATATGAGGGCATTATTAATTTTTTACTAACCATCCGCAAATTATTAAACTGGAAAATAGTTAGGGTGATCATCAGCTATAAAGCTTTATACTACACTGAAGAAGAAAGAAAAATACTTGAATCTCCTCCAGTCTCATCTAAACAAAATACTGTAATTCATCTAAGTGATGTAGAGCCAGCTTGGGTTACTGATGAGTGGATGACCCTAGATGTACCTGCAATTGTAAGGAAACATCGAGACATCAACAGCTATAGCTGTATGCACAAAGATCTTGCTCTATTTTACAAGAAGTAACTCTCAACATTTACCACTCCACTAAAGAGATATACTCATGAAACCTACCTTTTGGAAACTTTTACAAGGCGCTGAAAAATCCCGCCATGATGAAATCATCGACTCTATCCACACGCAGCTCGTCTATGTCCATAAAACTGCATCAAGAAAGACTAAATCACTAAATTCTCAAACAGAGGACTTTATCAATGCTGAGATCGGTGATTACTTCTATCTCTGTCATGGCAACCAACGCATCTATCTGCTGGGCCAATTTACAGGCCCCGTCAATCTATTCTCTGAATATGGCCAAGGCTGGCTAGACAGACCATTTCGATTCATACGTTCATCAATCAGCAATAAGGTTTTTAAAGAAAAGCAACGCCGCTGGACTCCTAATGATGCTTCAACCTTCATCAAAGTTCCTGAAGATCAAATTGATGACTTTGCAAAAAAGGGACAGATTTATTTTTCACCCTTCTTCCTTGGCCTACCCTGTTTCCGACTCTCGATTCTCAGGCCAAGTATAGATTCAACCTCATCCACAAAACGATCACTTCCCGTCAACTGCCCTCGCTGTAAGGCCCCTCTAATCAACGCCAACTCCGCTTTGGGAATCCCGTCCTCGACAAACATGCCATACGCCTCACTATGACGTTGATCGTCTGTTGCAAGATCAAGATAGTAAGGGTTGGTATCGACCCAGGAAAGCACCTCGTTCCCAGCATGGTGGTTGTAGCTTGACCACCTGTAATCACCTGGATACCCTACCATCCGTGCCCGCACCGGATTTAGCTCAATGTATTAATCGTTCCATATATATGGCAGTTTCTACCCCCTCCCCAACCCTCCCCCTGCAAGGAGGAGGGAGCTTGAGCTGCAATTACTTTTGGAACGATTAATATAACGACTTTCCCACAATGTGCCACTACGACCTTCCAGACGGTTACGATAGCGCGTCTGCCGACCGGATAATCGTTTCATAACAAAAAGGGGACAGATTTATTTATCATCTTTCTTCCTTATACTCATCGTTCGCAGCCATAGCCCATATCGTTACCCACTTCTCTGCAAATATAGCCAGTTCAGTGGGTTACAGACCGCATTTTGGTCGCTATTAGGTATTGCTAGCGGCCCCATATTGTGCAGAATCAGTGCGTTACGAGGATAGATTTGTCATGTTGCTGGAGAAGTGGGTAACGATATGGCCATAGCCATTCGGACCGTTCCCTGTACTCTGTACTCTGTACTCTGTACTGCCGTTTATTCTATCACCTCTGGCCACTGCTGACGGCCATGCAACACTCTGATCACTTGAGGGCCTGAATTCTGTACTCGATAGACTAGGATATAGCTGGTTCCTGAAAGTACTAATTCTCGGGTTCCTTGGACTCTACCCTTTTTCCCCAGTTTTGGTTGAGCAAGAAGAATACGTGCTCGATCTAGAATTGCCTCTTTAAGCTTGAATGCCGCTTGCGGATTATGTTTCGCAATATAGGTAACGATTGCAATCAGGTCATTGAGTGCTGTTTCACTGAAACACTTCAAGTCGTCTGTCATTTTGAAGCGGCATGGATATGTTGATCAAGTTGCTCTGCTACCTCTGCCTCACTAAACCATTTGGCGTCTGACTTATCGGCCTCAATCAAACCCTGCTCAACCTGTTTCTTGAACCAGCGATCATGTTCTCCTTTATCCATTGGAGAAGTGGGTGACTGATCTGGTAGATAGCGCTCCTCCAGTTCATCAATATGCTTAAGTATGGCCTCTTTTGCATAGAAACTTTTGGTTCTACCTGTTGTTCTTGCAAGAGTGGTTAACCGTGTTTCAATTGTTTCTGGTAATCGTAATGATAGCAATCTGATCTCTCCACACTTGGTTAATCGGCCTATTTGTCATACAAGTATAGCATTCGTAAACCATAAACAAAAGAGACCTACAAGCATGAAAAAGGGGACAGATTTATTTATCATCTTTCTTCCTTGGCCTACCCTGTTTTCAGCTCTCAATATCTCAGGCCAAGTATAGATTCAACCTCATCCACAAAACGATCACTTCCCGTCAACTGCACTCCTCATCAATCAGCCAGTACATAAAAATAAATCTTCCCCCTTTTTGCTGCCTATAAAATAAATCTGTCCCCTTTATCAGTTCACGCCTCGCAACTCTTTCATGGCAAGGGCATCGAGCAGACCCTGCAGAGCCTGCCCCTACTGTTCAGCATCTGTAGCACCGCACAAGCCACCGCTGCGGTACGTGCTTGTGAGCAGGCGTTAGGGGGCAAACCAGTAACAGCGGTTGAACAGCGAAGAGAGCAGCTGTTGATGATGGAGACCATCCGTGAACACCTCTGGAGGGTTCTATTGGGGTGGAGTGAACTACTGGGAAAGGCACCCGTAGAGGCGGCAATGGCGGGAGTGATGTTGATTCAACAACAGCTTCAACAGACGCTTACTGCGGGCACCTCCCTCTCTCTTCTAGCACCAGTGCTACCACAACCAGCATCGATCACCCCTCAGCAACAGCAGCTGAAGAAGGTTTTGGAGGAGGCGCTGTTTGGCTCCTCCCCAGAGGCGTGGTTAGAGATGGAGCAGATCGATCAACTACTGGCGTGGAGCAGACAGCACGAGAGCGTGGCAACCCAATTTATCCGGTACTTGGAGCGTAACCAATGGAGTCAACTGGGGCGTAGTGACAGCATCCACCTACCTGAGCTAGAGAGCATCATCCTTGAGCAGCAGCTACAACAGTCCAACTTTGTAGCACAACCACTCTGGAACGGCACCGCCTGCGAGACCTCCCCACTCACCCGCACCCACACCCCACTGCTGGATCGACTACAGCACCACTACGGAAGCGGCCTACTGACACGTAGCGTTGCCCGTCTTACAGAACTGGCACAGCTGGTGTTACAGCTGGACACCCCTACGCTATCCACAGCGGTCACCGCCACCCAGCCGAACACCGGGTTTGGAGTCGCTCAAGCAGCTCGCGGGCAGCTACTGCACCATGTCACCGTGGATGGAGATCATATTCAGCGTTACCAGATCCTCGCCCCCACCGAGTGGAACTTCCACCCACAAGGGGCTGTTGCCCAGTCCCTCAGCCAATTAGACACCCAATCGATTGATGTGGAACAACAGGCTAGGCTGATCATCCATGCAATCGATCCCTGTGTTGGTTATGATCTAACCATCCACCACTGAAACACACCACTGAAACAATTCGCTCATGTGCCTTGCCCTCCCCATCCAGATCATTGAAATCAGCGACGATCAGCAAAATGCCACCGTCTCACTCGACGGTATCCGCAAAGAGATCTCACTGGCACTGGTTGAGGGGGTCGAGGTGGGCAACTATGTGCTGCTCCATGTCGGCTATGCACTGAGCAAGGTCGATGAGGCAGAGGCAGAGAAGACGCTGGCACTGTTTGCAGAGATGGGGACTCTGGAGGAGGGATGAAATATATCGACGAGTTCCGCTCTGGTGAACTGGCGCAGAAGCTCGCCACCAAGATCGCCCACGCCACCGATCCCGCCCGCAGCTACAACCTGATGGAGTTCTGCGGTGGTCACACCCACGCCATCTTCCGCTATGGGGTGCAAGATCTGATGCCGGAGAACGTCAACTTCGTCCACGGCCCCGGCTGCCCCGTCTGCGTACTGCCGACAGCGCGCATCGATCAGGCGATCCACCTGCTGGAGCATGAGAACGTCATCCTCTGTAGCTACGGTGATCTATTGCGGGTCCCTGCCAGCAACCGAAACAGCCTTCTCAAGGCCAAGGCGAGTGGCGCCGATGTGCGCATGATCTACTCAACTCAGGATGCGCTAAAAATCGCCCATGACAACCCTGATCGTGAGGTGGTCTTCTTCGCCATCGGTTTTGAGACCACCACCCCACCCACCGCTGTCGCCATTCAACAAGCAGCCGCAGAGGGGCTGAAAAACTTCTCCGTCTTCTGCAACCACGTCCTCACCCCCGCTGCGATCCAGAATATTCTCGAATCCCCAGAGGTGCGAGAGATCGGTACGGTGTCGATTGATGGCTTCTTCGGCCCCTCCCATGTCAGCGCCATCATCGGCAGTCGGCCCTATGAGTTCTTTGCCGAAGAGTTCCAGCGCCCCGTGGTGATTGCCGGATTTGAGCCACTGGATGTAATGCAGTCTGCGCTGATGTTGATTCAGCAGCTCAACCAGGGGCGCTACGAGGTGGAAAATGAGTACCACCGTGTGGTGAGCCGTGACGGCAACCAGAAGGCGCAGAGACTGGTGGCCGAGGTGTTTGAGTTGCGCCCCATCTTCGAGTGGCGCGGACTGGGCCAAGTCCCCTACAGCGCACTACGGATCAAGCAGAACCTTAGCCACTTCGACAGCGAACAGCGCTTCACCATCCCCCCCATTGAGTCGAAAGAGATCAAAGGGTGTGAGTGCCCCGCCATCCTGCGCGGAGCCAAACGCCCCAGCGACTGCAAACTATTCGGCACCGTATGCACCCCGGAAAACCCGATGGGTTCCTGCATGGTCTCCTCCGAGGGGGCCTGCGCCGCCTACTGGAGCTATGGCCGTTTTAGAGAGAGAGCATGAGACCTTACAGTACAAAACTAGACCTGAAAAACGGCCACGTCGACATGACCCACGGCAGCGGTGGTCGCGCCATGGCACAACTGATCGACGAACTGTTTGTTGAGCACTTTGACAATGAGCTACTGCGGCAGGCCAACGACCAAGCCACCTTTGACATCCCTGCTGGACGCATGTCGATCAGCACCGATGGTCACGTCATCTCCCCCCTCTTCTTCCCCGGTGGTGATATTGGTTCGCTGTCTGTCCACGGCACCCTCAATGATGTATCTATGTCTGGAGCCAAACCGCTCTACCTCTCCGCCGGTTTTATCTTAGAGGAGGGATTCCCTCTGGCCGACCTCGACCGCATCATCCAATCGATGGCGGCTGCCAGCAAAAAGGCAGGGGTACCGGTTGTGACTGGGGATACCAAAGTGGTTGAGCGTGGCAAGGGGGATGGCATCTTTATCACCACCACTGCCGTTGGCACCATACCCGATGGGCTCAACATCTCAGGTGACCGCGCCACAGCCGGGGATGCCATTCTGGTGAGTGGTACCCTGGGAGACCACGGGGTAGCGATTCTCTCCAGCCGAGAGCATCTGGAGTTTGAGACCACCATCGAGTCGGACTCTGCCGCCCTGCACGGGATGATTGCCGACCTGGTAGAGGCGGTACCAGAGATCCACTGCCTGCGTGACCCTACACGCGGTGGATTGGCCACCACACTCAACGAGCTGGCACGACAGTCGGGCACCGGCATGCGCATTCGAGAGCGCGCACTACCGATTCAGCCTGCGGTGCATGCCGCCTGTGAACTGCTGGGGCTAGACCCGCTCTACGTTGCCAATGAGGGGAAGTTGATCTGTATTGCGCCCGCCACGCATGCAGAGACCCTGCTCTCGATCATGCAGCAACACCCCCTGGGCCACAACGCCGCCATCATCGGAGGGGTGGTCGAGGATGAGATGGGCTTTGTGCAGATGGAGACCACACTGGGCGGTAGTCGGGTGATTGACTGGCTGACTGGAGAGCAGCTACCGAGAATCTGTTAAGGTCGCTTAAACCGTCCCAGTGGTTCCCGGGCTTGGGGCGGCAGTCATCCTCTGAATCAAAAACAACCTGCCGATTATGTCCTCGTTGAACAATATGATGCGGATAATTAGGCAATACAACCCTACCAACCCTTGGCATTACTACACTCCTCGTCAATCAGCCAGCACATAAAAATAAATCTGTCCCCTTTTTGGTCCTTATGGTATTGGCCCCCTCACAGATTTTTTATGGTGCTTATTTTCATTGTATTGGTGTCACTTTATGGTATCATTTGACAATGAAGGCCAAACACCGCAAGGCTCTGCAACTGATCTTCAAGCGCCCGGTGAGTGGCAACGTAAAATGGAGCGACACAATTGCCATGCTGAACTCAATTGGTGCCGAACTTGAAGAACGTGAGGGATCGCTGGTAGCAATCCATCTGAGCAACGATATTCAGATTCAGCACCGACCACACCCTTCTCCCTGCATGGACAAAGGAGCAGTGGCTGCATTGAGAAAATTTCTGGAGACCAATGGAGTAAAACCATGAGTAACCTGATTCGATATAATGGCTTTATCGCCAAAGTGGAGGTAGATACCGATACCAATCTGCTATGCGGCACCGTAATCAACTCCTCACCGCACGTTTTCTACGGAGAAAACGTGGGGAAGCTGAAAAAGCAGTTCGAGATTGTGATTCAGGAATACCTGAAGGTTTGCGAGGAGCGCGGCATTGAGCCTCGTAAAAGCTACTCTGGGGAGTTGCGACTACGACTCCCCCCTGAGCTGCACGCCGAGGTGGCAGCAATGGCAACTCAAGAGGGGCAAAGCATCAACAAGTGGATTACCCACACCGTGGATCAGGCTGTGCATGCGTAAAATGTTGCAGTGTTAGCGTCCCAGCTGCGGGCACGGCCTCCATCTATAAATCAACCATTTATAAATATTGACTTGGAAGAACCCCCGATTACCCCTACCAACCCTTGGCATTACTACACTCCTCGTCAATCAGCCAGCACATAAAATAAATCTGTCCCCTTTTCTCCTCGGAAGAACTGCCCCCTATTACTTGTGCAGATGGAAACCACACTGGGCGGTAGCCGAGTGATCGACTGGCTGACTGGAGAGCAGCTGCCCAGGATCTGCTGACACCATCTACTCCGCCGCACGCTGAACGTGCGCTTTATACTGCATATCCTCAACCAGAATATGCTGTATCAACCAGTGCGCCAAGAACTCAGTCAGTTGGGGCAGATCCTGTAGATTCAGACGTGTGGTATAACCCACGATCTTATCTACAAACTTGGTATGTTCAGCCTCCTGCCCATCCAGATTGGGATATTCAATTTGCGCCAACATCCTCTCCTCCTGGCTGAAATGGAAATTCACAAAATCTGACAGCGCTACCAGCGCATTAAAGTAGTCAATTTTGCTGGGGTCCGGTTGGCAATAAAGCTCCACAAACCGATTCACCTGATCAAACAACACTTGATGGTGCTCATCCATCAACGGGTGTCCCACACTGTGTACTGCCTCATTCCATACAATCGCATCCATCATCACTCTCCTTGTCACAGTTACATATCACTACCTGAACAGATAGATTTGATCGTTTGTTGCAAAGCATCAACCCCATCTTTTAAAGCATCCCACTGCTCAGACAGCAGACACTCCTCCGCCTCTTTTGCCAGCGCAGTGATCTCCGGAAAACCAAAGGTGGCAGCCGTCCCTTTCAAGGTATGGACGACTCTCCGCAGCTCATCCCATGCACCATCTTCGTAGTACTGCTTCAGCTCCTGGGCTGCCTCTTGCAAGCGCCTCAGAAAAACCTCCATCATCTCTGGATCAACCACATCATCAAGCGAACCAGATGCGGCCTGCTCTATAGCAGAACCTTCCCGATCATCCGCTTCAAGATGAGCTCGCAACACCTCAAGCAGGGCAAATCGATCAATCGGCTTGGTCAAGAACCCATCACACCCCGCATCATCAAACTGATCACGATGGTGCTGCATGGCGTTGGCAGTCAGCGCATAGATCGGAGTCTCCAGACCTGTAGAACGCAGCAGCCTGGTCGCCTCCACACCATCCATCTTAGGCATCAGCATATCCATTAGCACCAGGTCATAAGGCTGCTCTAGTGCCATCGCAACCGCCTCCTCACCGTCATTGGCGAACTCCACATCCGCCCCTGTTGACTCAATCAGCTTGCGCTCCAGCAGCTGCAGCTCCGGGGTATCTTCTGCCACTAACACCCGCCCTTGCAGACGGCTCTCCAACTGCTGCTGCCTTGATGCACGTACTATTACAGGCTGATCAGTGACCACCAATGGAATCACCAGATCGAAGGTGGAACCTTCCCCTTCCACACTGCTCACTACAATTGTTCCACCCATCAGCTCAGCCAGCTTCCAGGAGATATGTAACCCCAGCCCCGTTCCACCAAAACGGCTGGAGATGGTGTTATCCGCCTGCTCATACGCCTTAAACAGACGGCTCTGCGCTTCCGGACTCATGCCAATACCAGAGTCATTGACTGAAAAATGGTAGAGCACTACCTGCTGCCCCGCGACCTCTTGAGGCGGCTCCGTTGTAACCTTGAGGGTGATCCCGCCTACTGATGTAAACTTAACCGCATTGCCGATCAAGTTGATCAAAACCTGTGCAATTCGTCTTCCATCCCCCTCCAGCATCGTCGCACACGCCACATCTCCCTCCAACCCAAACTGTAGATGATGCATCTCTGCTTTCTGTTTAAACATCATCTTCATCTCTTGAGTCACATCACTTAAATCAAACAGTGCACGGTCAATCTCAAATTTTCCGGATGAAATTTTAGATAGATCAAGGATGTCATTCACCAGTGCAAGCAGGCTCTTGCCTGCCAGGTTCATAGAGCTGATCATCTTCTCTTGTTCAGCATTGAGTGGCGTATCTCGCAGAACTTCACCATAACCAATGATGCTAGAGAGCGGTGTGCGTAGCTCATGGCTCATACTGGAAAGGAAATCATCCTTGGCACTGACCTCGTCATAGGCCTGATTGACCGATGCCTGCATCACTTTATGGCGCTTCTGCGCAGGACGAACCAGCTTCGACCAGAGCAACAAGGACATCACTGCCGCAAATGAGAGCACCACCAGCAAGATAATGATCTGCATCATCTCTTCAAATTCATCATCTGCCTTAGAGATCATCTGCTCTGTCTGAATCAGATCCAACTCCGCCTCCAAGCCTGCAACAACCACGCCTTGATAGGAGACCGGCACAATAATATCCGCTGTCCGACTGTTGCTTTCCGTGCCGCCTTTCAACCCTAAGTAGGGGGTTCCCTCAACCAGCACCTGTTGATATTTCCCCTTGATCTCTTTGGGGGGGTGAGCCGTCCCGTCTGAATGGGCGACCACTCTGCCATCACGATCATACAGATAGATCTCATTCACCAGAAAGGTGTAGTGCTGCTTACTCTCCTCAATCACCTGCTGAAACAGCAACTCCATCACCCCCGATTCAAGGCGGACATCATCAACATAGAGCTGGCGGTTCACTCCGATCAGCATCACCTCAGCCTGCTTCTGCACCTGATCCAAGATTATCTGCTCAACCAACTTCTCAGAAAAGACAAACATGCTGTATGAACCCAGTGACAACACCAGCACCAGCGGTAATACAATTCGAGTTAGAAAATTCTGTAACGAGAGGCTGACACTCCACTCTTGAGCACTCAATCCAGATTGTATGTTTCGTTCTTCAGACATTACATCATGCTCCCTAGAACTCAAGGCATCGCCTCTTATCAGGCGGCTCTAAATTAGACATCGATACCCCCTTTAACCAACAACAGTGATGGGGCTGAGAGAAGAATCATAGTAATGACACCTTAAGAGAGACTTAAGATGGTGACTAATGCGGCAATGATTACCGTTATACCGACCAAACGTAGGCCTGCGGAATCTTTCCCGCCCACTACAGCAGTCAAGATCTCACCACTCAGCACAAACAACCCATTGATACATATAGCACACTAGAATATCCTCACCGATAGATAAGAGATCCCTTAGAGAGTGGCACCCCTCTTGCTGTAACCCTTCTATATAGCCACTGCACCATGCAGTGACATACAGCCAGGGAGTCTATTTATGAACAAGATTGAAAAGAGAGTTATCTACACCTTAAGTTCACTCACAGGCGTTGTGGTAGTCGCAGCAATGATCAATCTGGGTGTCGCCCTAAATTCTAATGCCAGCGCTGCATCTTCTGCCCCCGCTTCTGTGCCTGACTGCACAGAGGGGACAAAAATTGAGCGGTTTCACTGTGGACTGCAGTATCGTTGAGCATCGTTGAGCATCTTTAACACCCCTACTCAGCCAACACCTGATAACGCTGGAAGCGTTCATCCACCTCCTCCTGCGCCTGCTGTTGCAGTGCGGTAGCCACCTCTGGCTCACTACGCATGAGCGCACTGAAACGCCCCTCCCCTTTCATAAAATCAGCATAGGGGAGCGTAGGTTTTTTGGAGTCGAGTTGCATTGGGTTCTTACCCTGCACTCGCCGACGCGGATCATAACGGAACAGTGGCCAGTGACCACTCTCTACCGCCATTCTTTGGCGACTGTGGTTCTCCGTCATATCTACACCCTGTGCGATACAGGGGGCATAGGCGATGATGATTGAGGTACCGAGGTAGGACTCCGCCTCAAGGAATGTCTTCAGGGTCTGCATATCCTTGGCCCCGTAGGCGACCTGTCCGACGTAAACATTGCCGTAACTGATCGCAATATCGGCGAGGTTCTTCTTGGCTGAGGTTTTCCCCCCAGCAGAGAATTTGGCCACCGCACCACGTGGTGTCGCCTTGGAGGTCTGTCCACCAGTATTGGAGTAGACCTCGGTATCGAGCACCAGAATATTGACATCACGCCCAGAGGCCAACGCATGGTCTACCCCACCAAAGCCGATATCATAGGCCCAGCCATCGCCACCAATGATCCAGACACTGCGCCGTACCAGCACCTCAATTAACTCACTCAGTGCATGCGCGTCATCACTATCGATCTGATGGAGACGATCACTCAGTGCTGCAACCATCTGGCGCTGTTGGTAGATCCCACTCTCACTGCTCTGCTCTGCACTCAGCAGTTGATCCACCAGCTCCGCGCCAAGCTGCTCACGCATCGCCTGTAGCCGCTCTGTCACCTCATCGAGCTGGTGATCCAGTGCTGCCCGCATCCCCATACCAAACTCAGCATTATCCTCAAACAGCGAGTTGTTCCAGGCCGGCCCACGCCCCTCGGTAGTGACGGTCCACGGGGTGGTCGGCAGATTGCCGCCATAGATAGAGGAGCAGCCAGTCGCATTCGCTACCACCATACGCTCACCAAAGAGCTGGCTGGTAAGACGCACATAGGGGGTCTCGGCACAGCCGGTACAGGCACCAGAGAACTCAAACAGCGGCTGGAACAGCATCGCCCCTTTCAAGGTAGAGGCGCGCACCAAGGTGCGGTCATACTCGGGAAGACCCTTGAAAAATGCCCAACTACACTTCTCCTGCGCTAACAGGACGGGTTCCAGCGGCACCATATCCAGCGCCTTATGCTCTGGGTTCACCTTGTCATGAACCGGACAGATCTCCACACAGAGGCCGCAACCGGTGCAGTCCTCTGGGGCGACCTGATAGCTGATCTGGGTCTCTGCGGCAAACTCCTTACCCTTCACAGGAGCGTACTTGAACCCCTCAGGTGAGGCCGCAGCATGCTCCAAGTCAAACACCTTGCTACGAATCGCCGCATGCGGGCAGACAAACGGGCATTTTCCGCAGTCGATACAGATACCCTCATCCCACACAGGAATCTCAAAGGCGAGATTGCGCTTCTCCCACTGCGTGGTACCCACCGGCCAGGTACCATCCAGCGGAAAGGCGCTGACTGGCAGCTGATCCCCCTCTCCGGCAATCAGACGTCCTGTCACCTGCTGCACAAACTCTGGGGCCTGCGCTGGAACGGGGGCAGGCAGGGTGATGGTGGAGGTCGCCTGCTCTGGCACCTCAACCCGATAGAGGTGGTTGAGCGCCGCATCAATCGCACCAAAGTTCTGCTGCACCACCGCCTCCCCCTTCTTGCCATAACTGTCACGCACCGCCTGTTTCATCGCTGCAATCGCCGCCTCCCGTGGCAGCACCTCAGAGATCGCAAAGAAGCAGCTCTGCATTACGGTATTGATGCGCTTACCCATCCCCGCATCTGCTGCCACCTGCACGGCATCGATCACATAGAAGCGTAGCTGTTTCTCAATGATGGTCTGCTGCACACTGCGCGGCAGTGTGTCCCACACCTGGTCTGCAGGCTGGTTGGAGTTCAACAGAAAAACCGCACCCAGCTTTGCCATCTCCACCATCTTGTAACGGATCAGAAAACGCTCTTGGTGACAGGCGACAAAATCCGCCTCACCGGGGGTAATCAGGTAGGAGGAACGAATGGGTTCAGCACCAAAACGGAGGTGCGAGACGGTCACCGCACCGGTCTTCTTGGAGTCGTAGACGAAGTAGCCCTGTCCATAGTGGTCGGAGTGCTCCCCGATGATCTTGATCGCGTTGCGGTTGGCGCTGACGGTACCGTCACTCCCCAGACCATAGAAGAGCGCCTTGAACTGCTGCGCTACCGCATCAGGGCGGAAGCTGTTGTCCCACGACAGGCTACTGCCACTGACATCATCCTCAATACCGATGGTGAACGAGGGTTTGGGCTGCATCACCAACATATCAAAGATCGCCTTCACCATGCCAGGGGTAAACTCCTTGGAGGAGATGCCATAACGACCACCCACAATTTTTGGCATCGGTTGCGGCCAGAGCGCCCCAGAGCCACTGTGCATCGCCAATGCAGTCACAATATCTTTATAGAGTGGCTCGCCATCGGCTCCCGGCTCTTTGATGCGATCCAGTACCGCAATCTGCTTCACGGTTTCGGGCAGCACCGCCAACAGGTGATTCGGAGAGAAGGGACGATAGAGCCGCACCTTGATCACCCCCACCTTCTCCCCTCTTGCGAGCAGGTGCTCTACGGTCTCCTCTACCGCACCGACACCGGAACCCATCAGGATAATCACCCGATCTGCATCCGCTGCACCAAGGTACTCAAAGGGGCGATAGTGGCGCCCCGTTAGCAGGGCAAAGCGCTCCATAGTCGCCTCAACGATATTGGGGGCCTGTTGGTACCATGGGGTGATCGATTCGCGTTGCTGGAAAAAGGTATCCGGGTTTTGTGAGGTTCCCCGTACCACAGGGTGGTCAGGGTTCATTGCACGCTGTCGATGTTGCTGGACCCGCGCCTCCCCCATCATTGCGTGGATCGCCTCCAGCCCGATTTCATCAACCTGGTTGATCTCATGCGAGGTACGGAAACCATCGAAGAAGTGGAGAAATGGAATTCGGGAAGAGAGTGAAGCCGACTGCGCAATCAGCGCAAAGTCATGCGCCTCCTGCACCGAACTGGCCGCCAACATCGCAAATCCAGTACCACGCACCGCCATCACATCACTGTGGTCACCAAAGATCGAGAGCGCATGGGTAGCGATAGTACGAGCGGAGACATGAAACACCGTTGGAGTGAGCTCTCCGGCAATCTTATACATATTGGGGATCATCAGAAGCAGCCCCTGCGAGGCTGTAAAGGTGGTAGACAGTGCCCCGCTCTGCAACGCACCGTGGATGGCACCAGCGGCACCCGCCTCACTCTGCATCTCGATCACCTTAGGCACACTGCCCCAGATATTCTCTCGTCCTGCGGCAGACCAGGCATCGGATAGCTCCCCCATAGGTGATGCTGGAGTAATGGGATAGATCGCAATCACCTCATTGGTCTGGTGTGCAATCCGTGCTGCCGCCTCGTTTCCATCCATCATTGCCATCACTCATGCTCCTTGGTTTAATCTATTGCCAACCATATTCACCCATTACAGTGAGGTCAATCAGAAGTATCGATCCAATTGTTGCTACTACATGATCCTAACAGAGTGGTTGACACACAATTCAACCGGTATAGACTGGTCTAAATAAAGAATTTCAGGAGACCAGTCATGCTAACTATGCAATCGAACGAGGCAAAAACCCACTTTGCCGGAGTCCTTCGAGAAGTGGAGGAGGGACAGGAGATACTGATTACCAAACACAAAAAGGTGATCGCAAAGATCATCCCTTACAGCGAAGAGTCTACGGATCCAAAAGCTGCCGTTGAGGCCGTCAAAGCACTGAAAAAACTCAACTTGACCCAGAAAGAGATTGGCGAATACCGCACTACAGGTCGTCTCTAATGTTTGTACTCGACTGCTCCGTTACACTGGCTTGGTGCCTGCCAGATGAAGAGGATCACTACGCTGGGCGCGTACTGGATCTACTGATCGAACAGCAGGCTATTGTCCCTCCACTCTGGCACCTAGAGGTGATGAATGTACTACTGATAGCGCAACGGAAGAAGCAAATAAGCGAACAGCAAGTGTCTCATATTCTGCAAACCATCAGCCCACTCAACATCACCACCTACAACAAACACCCATTGATCAACAACCATGAGCTGTTGCTATTTTCACAGCAACACCAAGTCACCAGCTACGATGCGACCTATCTCTATCTTGCACAGAGTGAGAACCTGCCACTCGCAACACTGGATAAAAAGATGCGCAGTGCTGCTGAGCAACTGGGTGTTTGTCTCGAGGTGTAAGCCGTAATAACTGACATAGATGTGGAGCAGTCTTAATTTACCCCCAGCGCCTTAAACGCCGCGTCCACTGGATCAGAAAAGAAACTAATCTGAAACTTGGACATCAATTCTGGCGGCACAGTAACCAAATCCGCTGATGAGGTCATGGGGATCAGCACCTTTGCTGCCCCACTATCAACTGCCACCTGCAAACTCCCAGCAAGGTCTTCTACTGGGTTGATGACCCCACCCAGCGTCATATTGCCAAGCACTACCATCTGGCTCTGTACCGATTTCCCCATTAATATCGAACAGAACGCGACAAAGGCCGCCAGACTTGTTTCTGTGCTGGGCCCTGTATTGTGAAGCTCTACCGCCTGCAGATGGAACTGAAAGTCTGAGAAGTGTGCAGCAGCGCTGACCCGCGACAAATTTCCTCTAAGATAATCAAAACCCACCTTGATTGCCTCCTTAGCAGCAGTATTCGAACCAAAGCCCGAGGTCGTATGCTTACCTGTACCTGGTGTAGTTTGTGTTTCGAAGCGATAGAGTCCTAACTGCCCCGAACCACCTCTTGTCACAAAATAAAGCACACCAGGATGTAGCTCCCCTTCGGGGATCAGTTTGCTTCCCCCCTGCTCCGGCACATTAATGTAATGCTCTTCCAGACTGTCATTGTCAATATAGCTAAAATGGACATCATAGAACTCCATTCCACCCAGCTTCTTCAACTGCTCTTTAATCCTGCGCCTTAACTCCAACGCATAGATCAGGCACTGACGAACATCCTCTTTCTCAAAGCTTCCATCAGGATAGAGCAGCTTCAATAAACCGGAAA
>Ga0257123_1000289_pt1 | contig 43164 bp, 51 predicted proteins | sample SI106_135metaG_FD_190185 | JGI IMG/M metagenome (GOLD analysis project Ga0257123, IMG submission 190185) | Marine microbial communities from Saanich Inlet, British Columbia, Canada - SI106_135 | ecosystem: Environmental > Aquatic > Marine > Inlet | place: Canada: British Columbia | collected...
TTGCTTGTCCACCTGCTGCAATTGCAGTATCAGTTTCACCTTCTTTAGCTGAAAGTACTAAAATGGCTGCATCTGCTTCAGAAGCACCAGTAATCATATTTTTAATAAAGTCCCTGTGACCAGGAGCATCAATTAATGTGAAGAAGTATTTTGCTGATTCGAACTTTTGGAAAGCAAGATCAATTGTAATACCTCTTTCTCTTTCGTCTTTAATATTATCCATAACCCAAGCATACTTGAAAGTATCACCTTTTCCGGTCTTTTCGGATTCGGCTCCGTGTGCTGCAATAGTTCTCTCATCTACAACACCAAGATCCATTAAGAAATGACCCATTGTTGTTGATTTACCGTTATCAATATGACCTGTTACAATCATGTTTAGGTGGGGTTTGTCTGCCATATGACACCAGCCATAAAAGGGATTTATAACAGTTTAGAAATTTTTGAAAAAAAATGTACTTTTCTTCAAATTATTTTAGATCAAAAAAAATTCTAAAAGCACATAAATCAAGGTGGTAATGATCGAAGATATGAAAATTACAGTTTCAGTTATCAAAGCAGATGTTGGCGGAGTAGGCGGACATACAAAACCAAGTGATGCATTAATTCAAGCAATCAGAGATGTTGTAAAAGAAAGATCAGAATTACTAATTGATTATTACATTGGCTATTGTGGAGATGACACTCACATTGTAATGTCTCACACACATGGTGTAGATAATGAACAAATTCACAAAATGGCATGGGATGCTTTCATGGCAGGAACTCAAGTTGCAAAAGATGAAGGATTGTATGGTGCAGGTCAAGACTTGCTAAAAGATTCTTTTTCAGGAAATGTAAAAGGAATGGGTCCGGGAGTTGCCGAAATGGAATTTGAAGAAAGAGCAAATGAAGCATTTACAGTATTTGCAGCAGACAAAACAGAGCCGGGCGCATTTAATTATCCAATTTACAGAATGTTTGTAGATTCACTTAGTAACACAGGATTAATTGTAAATCAAAATCTTGCAGGTGGAGTAATTATGAATATCATGGATGTAGAAGAAGGTAAAGTTGCATCACTTGAATTATGGAAAGATAAACCAACAATTGAAGCAGCACTAATGTATCCTAGCAGATATGTTGTAGATACAGTTACTACCAAAGACGGAGAACCAATTCTTGCAGCATCAACTGACAGACTACACAATATCGCAGGAACCTATGTAGGAAAAGATGATCCAATTTGTCTAGTTAGAACACAAAAAATGTTCCCAGCAACTGAAGAAGTAGGAAGTGTATTTAACAATCCACATTACGTTGCAGGAAATACCAGAGGTAGTCACAACATGCCATTAATGCCTGTAAAACTAAATTCTGCTGCAACAATTAATTTCTGTATTCCAATTGTAGAAGCATTAGTGTTTAGTATGCATAATGGAAAGTTTACAGGACCATTTGATGGATTCTCAACTCCAGACTGGGATTACATTAGAGAGATTGCAACAAAGAAAGCAATGGCAATGAGAAGTCAAGGATTCTTCCATCCAGCAACACTAGTTCCATCTGAATTAGAATATGCAGAAGGATACAAAGCAAGAATGAGTGTTCTTGAAAGTAAAATGAAACCAATAGAAGGTAACACATCTAGTGGTGAAAAGAAAGAAAACTATGAAGATCCAGATTAGGGATTTTCATATTATAAGAAATAGTTAAATCAAAAAAGCAGTTATTCTAATTACATGAAAAATGCTTTTCAAATAGTATTTGATTGGAAAACATACATCATTACAGGGTTAGCAGTAATTTCATTTTCAAATTTCATGATAGTTTTATTTGGACATACAATTCCAGGAGTGATTTTAACATTTTTCAAACTGGCAGGAGAGTATGTCATACTTGGTGCAGTCTTTGTCTTTGCATTTGCATGGCTTTTAAAAGCAAAACCACGCAATCGGCCTAAACAATACACAATTGTACCCATTGATGTGTATGGTAAAAAAAGTCAGATTGATGGGATTAGAACTCAATTCAAAACACATGATGTGGCATGGAGTTTTATGAAACAATACAAAAAAGCACATCCATTATACAATTTTGCGCTAGTATCTGATCTTCCAAAGTCAGATAAACCAACTATTTTCAGATACATTTGAAATTCAGACTTTTATTCAGGATTATGTAGAGGATTAGAATGGAGTTTTCTATTTTAGCTGATTCATTTAACAAAATGGAATCAACTAGAAAACGACTAGAATTAACTCAGTATTTAGTAGAATTATTTGAAAAAACACCTCAAGATGTAATTGCAAAAATAGTATATTTACTACAAGGAAAACTTCGACCAGACTTTGAAGGTGTAGAGTTAGGGGTTGCAGAAAGATTAGCAATAGGCGCAATTGCAAAATCAGCTGGAACTGATGAGGCAATAAAAAAAATTGAAAATGAGTACAAAAAATGTGGCGACTTAGGTCATGCAGCTTCTATAATTTTAGAGCAAAAAGAGCAAACCACATTCATGGTACAAGATATTACAGTTGAGCGTGTCTATGATACTTTATTCACAATTGCAGAACTAGAAGGAATGAAAACTCAGAATAGAAAAATGGTACATATTGCAGGATTACTAAATGATGCATCACCAGTGGAGGCAAAATTTATCCTAAAACTATTACTTGGAACTCTAAGATTAGGCGTTGCTGAAAATACAGTAATGGATGCATTAGCAGTTGCATTTTCAGGAGATAAAGAAAATAGAAAAATATTACAACACGCATACAATGTCTCAAGTGACTTAGGTAAAGTTGCAGAAACAATTGCCAATAAAGGAATCGAGGGAATTAAAGAATTTGAAATAATTTTATTTAATCCAATTAGACCAATGCTTGCAGACAGAATAAAAAGTGAAAAAGAAGCAATAGAGAAAATTGGAAATGAATTTGCAGCAGAATACAAACTAGATGGGGAGAGAGTACAACTTCACATTGAAGGGGACAAAGTAATTTTATTTTCAAGGAGTTTAGAAAATATTTCAAGTTATTATCCAGATATAATTGAAAAAATTCCTAAAACAATTCATGCAGATAATGTAATTTTAGAAGCAGAAGCTGTAGCAATTAATGAAAACACAGGAGACTTTTTACCATTTCAAGAGTTGATGCATAGACGAAGAAAATACAAAATAGAAAAAGCAGTTACACAGTATCCTATTACAGTTAATTTTTTTGATATCCTATATTGTAATGGAAAGAGTTGTCTAGAATTAAACTACAAAGAGAGAAGGGAGAAGTTAGAAAAAACTGTCAGTGAGGATGAGTATGCAAAATACATTCCAATGAGTATAGTAAAAAATGAAAATGATATTGAAGAATTTTTTGAAAATAGTATTAATGCTGGAAGTGAAGGTTTGATGCTAAAAATACTAGATAAACCATACCAGGCAGGTTCCAGAGGAAGTCACTGGTTAAAACTAAAACGAGAATATCAAAATGAGTTGGGAGATAGTTTAGACTTGGTAGTAATCGGGGGTTATTTTGGAAAGGGTAGAAGAACAGGAAATTATGGAACACTATTGCTTGCAACATATGAAGAGGACGAGGATACATTCACAAGTATTTGTAAAGTTGGAACTGGGTTTTCTGATGAGAGTCTAGATCAATTGTATCAGATATTACATCCAAAAGTTACAATCAAAAAAAATCCACGAATTGATAGTGAAATGGAGGCAGATGTATGGTTTGAACCAGAATTAGTAATTGAAATTGTTGCATCAGATATCACCCTTAGTCCAATTCACCAAGCAGCAAAAAACAAAATCAGAAAGGATGCAGGTCTTGCATTAAGATTTCCAAAATTTACTGGAAAAATTAGAGTAGAGAAAGCAGTAGAGGATGCATCTACAAATGAGGAATTGATCACACTATTCAAAGGTCAAAATAAAATTGCGCATGACAAAAATTTGATGTGATCGTGCTTAAAAAATATCAAAAAGTATAGAGGATTTAAATTACCTGAGCGTAGTTTGGCTTTTGTTATGTATAGCGGAGAACTTGAAGTTCAAGCAAAAAGAAAGGCCATAGCAGTATTACAAGACGAAATTAACAGAATTCTAAATGCTGCAAGAGAACTTGCAACACTACCTGATCTATTAATGAAAAAAGAAAAGAAAGGTATCAAAAACGCTTTAGAACAAATTTCAACAATAGAGGAAGAAGTTGAAAATCTAAGAAGAAAAATTACACGAGAGGTAGCAGATGTAGGAGGATTAATCATGAATAGAGAGAATCTTCTAAACACAGCATATACCATGGATGAAATTGCAGGTTACATTACAGGCATTGCATTCAAACTCTCAAACGTAAAACCAGCCACATTAAAAAGTGCAAATCTTGACAAAGACATTACAAAATTAATTGAATTAGTAGTAGACGAGGTATACAAACTCAATGAAATTATTAGAAGTTTGACTACAAACACTGCAAATGCAATTGAATTAGCTCAAGAGACACAAACAATCGAAAGAGAAATTGACATCAAATACAGAGAGGCAACACTAAAGCTACTATCTGAAGTATCAAATACAAAAGAACTACTGTTAATCAAAGATGTAATTGAAGGAATTGAAGAGATGGCAGATAAATGTCAAAAAGTTTCAGATTCTTTCATACTATTAGCATTAAGCCTATAACCAAAAAATACAATTCTATTTTTACATTATTTTTAATACACTCAACTAGAGAATTCATATACGTTTACTAGTTTACAAATTTATGAAAAGTGAACTAGTAGAGAATAGAATTATTGTTTGGAATATTGAGGATTCTCGTAAACTTTTCAGTCAAGGATATTATGGAAAGCCAATCGGAATACCAAAACCAAAAATTGAAGAAATTGATGCGCCATTAATTTTAGATTTAATTGAAGGATTGTATCTTTTAGAGAAAAAGAAAATTAGTATTACAAAATTAAAAAATAAAGTAACAGTTGAGCAAATGATTGAAATTTGTAAAAAAGAGGTTCACGAATTTGATAAAAAATATCTAGTTTACAAAAACTTTAGAGATAAAGGATACATAATTAATCCTGGAATAAAATTTGGTTGTGATTTTGCAGTTTATGAAAAAGGACCAGGAATTGATCATGCCCCGTTTTTGATTCAAGTGTATAATAGAAGTGAATCAATAACATCAACTGGAATTGTACTTGCAGGAAGACTAGCAAGTTCTGTTAAAAAACAATTCATCTTGGCAATTCCAAAAGGAAAAGATAACGTAGATTTTCTTGCGTTAGACTGGTGGAAAGCCTAAACTGCCTTTATGTGTCCAGCAATTTTATCATAAATTTCAAAAAGTTCTTTTGAAATTCCAAAAGCAAGATGATTATCCCATTTGCTTCTAATTCTAATTGCACCGTTTGTAGGTTCAACATAGATTGTTGCATCTTTGATTGATTGTTTTGCAATCATTTCGTTTAACTCAGAATCTTCATTTAATTTTTGAGATAATCCATCGCCACCATCCCATTGAACTTTAACTACTTTTTTGGAACCAAAATGACCACTGGTTGTGAGTTTAGTTTTTGCAGTATATTGAATATCATTTGAACCTGAATCTTTTTTCACAATAAAATGTGCTTGAAATCTATCTTGTGCGCCCCAAGGAAGTGGATTTGGATCTTGCATCATTATCCCTTTTGAATTATTTGTATGACATCAATGTTTGAATTTTTGACATCAAGACATCCCTTGTTGGTTACCATTCTTGGAGTTTGAGAAAAATATCTACTGTAATAATCACCTTTTTCAATTTCATCAGTTCCAATTTCTTTTGATTGAGAATCGATTCCGATATTTTTTAACATAACACTAAATTTCTCAGGCCATGTTTGATAGACAAAAGTGTCAGGCTCTGAATCATGCATAAAAAATCATGAATCTTACCTACAAATAAAGATAATGTAGTTAATGGTGAATAATTCAAATATTTTCTAACTTCTTTGAATAATCAAAGAGGTATCAAAACAGTCACATTTGTAACAAATGAACAAACAGAGTTTTGTAAATAAGCAAGCAAACTAGGAATATGTCAAAAACAGGGATTTTGATAATAAATGATTCAAAATCAATGAGAATATTTCTTGAAAAGATTGTAAAATCATTTACAGATTGTGAATTATTGGATTCTTGTTTTGATGGAGATGATGCAATAAATCACATTCGAGTCAAAAAACCAAATGTGATACTGTTAGATTTAGAAATGCCACACATGGATGGGTTGACATTTCTTGAAATGTTACCCGAAAATGAAAGAATTCCTACAATCATTATCAGTAATTATGGAAAAGATGATTCGGACATCATTTCTGATGCAATGAATTTGGGGGCAATTGATTCACTTTTGCCACCTCAGTCTCAGAAAGATGAAGAAATAGAAAAATTTAGCATTAGCCTATACCAGAAAATAATGAAAGCGTCTCTCAAATCAAATAAATTCGCATGTTATTCATGATAAGGAATCAAAAATAAACCATAATTCAAAAATCATTTAAAGGATATAGCATAATTCCAAAAATGGGATTAATGAATACAGTATTAGAAAATGCACCAAAGGAATCAAGTTCTCAAAAAACAAAATCAGTGCTAATAGTAGATGATGATTTTGAAATATGTGATATGATGTCATATATGGTTGAGAATTTAGGAATGCAAGTAATAGTTGCAAGAAATGGATATGAGGCAATTGAAAAATACAAACAAAATATGCCAGATATTGTATTCATGGATGTCAGAATGCCTGAAAAAGATGGTTGTGAAACATTAAAAGAAATAGAAGGCTTTGACAGAAATGCAAATATCGTATTACTAACAGCGTTTTCAGCAGACAAGTGTATTATAGAATTAAAAAAAATACAGCAAGTCAGAATAGTTGAAAAACCATTTGAAATGACTGAAATTGTTAGTATTCTAAAATCAATGTAAAATCATAGTCCATTAGAATATCCACCAATCCAATTAAATATCATAAATGATTTGACATTTTATCGATGTCAAAATTTCAAGGTAAAATTGCCCTAATTACAGGTAGTGGAACAGGGATTGGTAAAGCCATTGCAACAAAATTTGTAGAACAAGGGGCCAGTGTAATCATTCTTGGAAGAAGAAATGGACCATTAGAAGATGCAGCAAAAGAATTACAAGAAATAATTTCACAAAATAACAGCGGAGCTACAGTTAGAATTTTTGCAGGAGTAGATGTTGCTGATGAAACAGCAATGACTGAAATGTTTGAGGTATTAAAAAAGGACAACGTAAATGTAGATTATGTAATTAATAATGCAGGAGTTTCAGGGCCTGTAACTTGTTTTGGCAATGCACCATTAGATGAATTCAAAAGTACAATTGGAATTCATCTTACTGGAACATTTTGGGGATCAGTTCAAGCACTAAAGGTAATGAAAGAGGGAGGAAAAATTATTACAATTTCAACATTTTTCACAGAAGAAAGACCGCTAGAACAAAGACCATACAGATTTAGAAGTCCATACACAGCATCGCAAGGTGCTAAAAACAGACTAGCAGAAGCAATGTCATGGGAATTAACAGATAAAGGAATCATATCTATTGCAACAAATCCAGGACCAGTTCATTCAGATAGAATTTACAAAACAGTTTATCCAAAAGCTGCATCAGAATTTATGAGAGTAAGTGGATTTGAAGATCTAACTCCAGTGGAAGTTGAAGAAGCAAAAGATGATTTGCTAGAATGCATACTAGCAGATGGAATAGACAAAGAAGGAATTGCAAAGACTGCAGAAAAATTAGCAAATGGAAAAGATGTTGCCAAATTAACTGAAACATTTACACGATTATTAGAACAAATTCAAAAACTTGCAGGGAAAATTCAAAACAACACATCACATATGATTGCAGACCAAGAATTTCTAAAACAAACACAAGTTGCAGAATCAGTTCTAAATTTGTGTGATGATGAGATAGCAAAAATTCTAAATGGTAAAGTAATACCAGGAGACAGAGTATTTTATCCAGTCAGACCACATATTGGAAATGCAACTCCAGGAGTGCATCAACCAGACTTTACAGGTAAAGCAATAGTATTTACAATTGATGCAACAGATAAGGCAGATGCAGAACGAGTGGAATTTTTGGCAGCACATGTTGAGAAAAATGGCGGCAAAGTAGCATGTTTTATTTCACAATCAACACCAACAGAACTTCAAGAACAAATTAGTAGTAAATTCCATTCACATGTTGTAGATATTAAAAATCCTGATGAAGTCCAAAGATGGTTAAACACAGCAAATACCAACCTAGGAGAAATCCTATCAGTAGTACACATTACAGGAAAACTTCCAGAAATATCAAAATTAACAGAATTATCAAGAAATGCATGGGAAGAACTCACTGAGAAATTCATTTCAACTCCTGCAACAGTAGCTCAGAGAGCATTAGAGCAATTTGTTCCAGGAGGTAGTAAAGACCCACGATTATACAAAGATGCAAAGGGTGCAATCATGATTATTGGTCCAGATTTACCAATGGGAAGAAAAGTTTCAGGTACTCAAAGAGCTCAAGTTGAAGTGTTTAGAGGAGCACTAAGACCATTTACAACTACAGTTAATCAGGAATTATCCGATGTCCTAAAATCACAAATTAGATTATTTACCATATTTCCAGGAACAGTTACAGGTGCAGAACCTAATAACCAAAACATTGCAGATGCATTAAATTTCCTAGTGTCTGATAGTTCAAATTCATCAGCAGAAATAGTGTTCTGCGTTGATGAATCAAGATAAGGATGCTAAAATTTTCAGAATTCAAAATAGGTGATTCATTTTTTTCCACATGTAGTATTTCAGAAAAAGAACTAGAAGAGTATCTTAAATTTTCTAGAGTAAAAAATGTATTTTTAGAAAATAAACAAAAAGGAGAGCAAAAACTAGTTTCAGGTAGAGCAATACTATCAAGAATGGAGGGAGAATTTACAAGATTAAGTCAAATTTATGGAAATGATATTATTTTTCTAGGGACCGATGGAGATTCAGAATGGGGGAACAGAAATACTAGATTTCTAAAACCACTTTATACAAACCAAATTTTAAAATTAAAATTTTCAGTATCAAATAAAAATGATAATGACAAAGAATATGGGAAAATTACAATAGACTATGAAGGAACTAATCAAGATGGAGAAATCATAGTTTTATCAAAGAAAAATATCTATAGAATAAAAAAATGATTTAAAAAATTTTTAATTGGATTATTTTCTAAATGATGCAGCAGATAATTGGTCTCCAATATAACTAACAATTACAGTGTACACACCAGGTATCCATTGTTCACTGTGAACTACAGGTGATTCAAATTCTCCAGATACAGATAGTGTTGCAGATAATGCTACTGAAGTATTATCAGGACGAATTATCTTTACATCAATTGGAATACTAGAATCAAGATTCTCAAAGTCGCCTGCAATAGTAATCATGATTGGAGAAGATAGAATTTCATCATCTGATTCAACTGATGCACAGTTACTAGTTGGACAATCTGCAGTAGTTGAGATATCAGATTTAATTTCACCAATATAGAAGGTTAATTCAGAAACAGTATTTCCTTCATGAGATACATGTAAAGTGTAATCTCCAGACATCCAAGATTCTATAAGGATAGTCTCATAATTACCATCTTTTGTCAAGATTGTAGTTAATTCTTCAATATCACCATCAGGTTTCACCAAAGTCATTTCAACCAAATTACTGATTCCCTCTAATGTAGTTCTAGTGATAGTTCCAAAGATATCAAGTGTACTTTGTGCAAGTTTTGTGTCAGGTCTAATCACATGTACTGTTCCAAATTCAGATTCACTTGAGAATTCATCAATTTGCTCAAAGTAATCAGAATCAAGTAAGATTACTTCAGTCTTAACATTGTTGAGTATTACTGGGGCATCTTCTTTTGATGATTCAAATGCCAATTCTAGTTGAGATTTTTCCTTTTCTGCTTCACGTATAGTAAATGATTCAGATGTAAATTCTACGGATTCATCAGAAACAGTTACAGTGTAATCACCAACTAACCAATTATCTCGAATTAATGGTAAGGAATACTTGTTCTTTGCATTCAAAACTAACTTATATTCATCTATTGTTGCATCTGGGTTTTCAACAGATACCGTAATTCTAGAGTATGAGGAATCAACTTGACCTTCTGCAATTAACAAGTTACCGCCATGTCCCAATGTAGAAGTATGCAATAATGTCAATTCAACTGTTGCAATTTCTGCAATAGTTTCAGCATTTGCTACAACTGAAGTACTTGGAGTAAATAGTGGTAATATCTTACCAGATACCAGTTTAAAGTAAATTGATGAAATATGTTTCTGAGTTACTCCAAATGAAACAGTGTAAACTCCATCTTCCCAATCATCAGGGATTGTTTGAATTGTGGAGAAGTGTCCTTCAGAACCAGTAGATAACTTGAGGTGGACTATAGTTCCATCTGGTTGTGTAATATCTAACAACACAGCTTGTCTTGTATCAACATCATACACATCACCAAATGCTCTAATGGTTCCTGGAAGAGATACATCTAGTGCAAATATTCCAGAGGATGAGCCAGAGACAATCTTAGTGGCACTATGATCAAATGGCATTGTTGGTTTTTCCAATAGTCTTGCATCACTAATTGGATCTCCACTTACCTCAACAATCATTGCACTGTGGTATTGTTCTTCTAACAAGTCATACATTGAATAGTATCCAGTGTTTTCAATTGGGGTAGAATAAGAATTATCTTGGAAGATAAAGTTACTCTTAAAGAAGCCATCAAATCCTCCAATTGGATCACCACTAATTATAGTCCTAATAGATTCATCAAGATTTGCCCATTCAATTTCATTTTCATTTACTGTAATTTCAAATGGAGAATAACATGCAACATCACAAGTTTCAGTTACAGATTCTACAATATAGAAACTGTTATCAACACTACCACTACCACTGCCACCTGCAGCACTTCCAGTAGAACCAGAAATCTTTTCTAGTTCTGGAATTAAATCAGATACTTTCAATATCTCATAAGCGACTGTTTCTGCTCTTGCTCTATGATAGTTCCAGGCATTAACATTGATGTTTGATGTATCCATATTATCCTCAAACGTCATATCAAATAGTACCCAGAGGATTTCATTTTCTACTCTTGGAGTGACATTAACATTAGATAGTAATCCATGAGGATCAACTACGGTAAAGTCCTCACCCTTTTCATAGTGAATGTAAGTATCACTATCTTCAGACTCATATGCAATTCCGTGTAAGTTCAGATGTAATCCAACATGCTCGACTGCATCAGGTCCATTATAATCAAATAGTCTAACTGCAATTTGTGATGGCTCTCCAACTTTGAGTGTGGTAGTTGGTAAAGTCTGACTATATTCAGGTAATGATTGGTAACTACCAGTCTTTGCAAATACTAGCTGTCCATCTTCATTGAGTGTTGGGGCTCCAAATGAATACATTGCAAGTCCGGTGATAATTGGAGGGATTGGGTATTAGATTTGATTGGAAGTACAATCAATATTTGTTCTAAAATAAATCACAAATGTATTAAAAATGAAATGGTGATTGGAGATGATTTATACAAACAAGTAAAAAATGTTAAAGAATACAAATTCAATAAAAATGGAGAGTGTGAATTAAATCTTAAACACTCATACCAAATTCATTCAGTGAAAAGAAAATCTCCAAAACTAAAAATTTTAAATTAAATAAAAAATTATTTAAAATTTACACCACAGTAATTAAAAGTAAAATACCGGAGAGCCGACTGGTCTCTCCAGCCATTAGATCAAATGACCTAACAACACCATTAATCACAAAATTAGTATAAAAACACACAAAAACTATCGAGGCTAAATTCCAAAGAAATTAGAATTTCCCATTAGGGAATCAATGAATAATTTTCCTGCAGCAATTACTATTACAACAGATATCAGAATTTGCAAATATCTTTCTTTGATATCTATAGATAATCTAGCTCCAACTAATCCGCCAATAAAAGCACCAATTGCTAAAAATCCTGCTTGAAGGAAATCAGGATGCCCCAAAATACTATGAACAATTACACCAGATAAAGATGCAAATAATAAAATCAATTGTGATGTAGGGGCAGCTCGTTTCATAGTCATCCCCATTCCGACTACCATTAGAGGAACAAAGATAATTCCACCCCCTATTCCAAAAAATGATGAAATAATTCCGGCAAAGAAACTAGCCCCAATTGCAAAAACCATCATCTGTTTTGATAATGTTTTTTCTTTATCCTCAATTTTTTTTCTAAGAAAAATATAAGCTGCTGATGCTATCAATACAAATCCAAACAAGAATTTAAAAAGATCAGGAGAGTCATCTGTTGAAATTATTGCACCAAGAATAGTTCCAGGAATTGTCAATAATCCAAGTTTTAATCCTAATGAGAATTCAATTCGTTTTTGTCGGGAATATGAAATTGTAGATGCAATTGAATTACTTAATGCGGCAAATAGACTATTACTTGCAGCAACAGTAGGCGGAAATCCTAAAAATGTTAAAGCAGGAACAACTATAATTCCACCACCCACCCCAATCATAGAACCTAAAACACCAGCTGCAAATCCTAAAAATATCAGCCATAATTGATCAATCATAGTAATCGCCAATCAAAGAATTTTGTACTATATAATGAAACTACTTTACCACAATTAGTGTCCACAAATAAGATTTTTCAGTAGCTGTGATTTCCAAAATTAATTGTTTTTGAGCCAATCCATCAATTTTTGATTTTAGAGTTGTTTGAGTAGATTCAGAGTATTTATTCTGGGCTGCATCAAGCCAGGCAGAAATTGATTCAAATCCACCAGGATGTTGTTCAGCCCAACAATCACATACCAAATTCTCAATCATGGTTTGAAAAATAAAGTCAATTTTGTCTCTTTTTGATTCAGGATTGGGAGATACTTCAAGAATAGCCAAAGCCATGCTTGGAGAAATAGGGTTTCCACCCATATTGAGATTCCCCAATGGTTCACCATCAGAGTCAACTAGTGCAGTAGTCACACAATACTGAACAAATCTTTGAACATTATCATTATCAAAATATGTGCAATATTGCCCCACAGTATCATCAGAAATTACATTGGGATTAGACATGGAAATATTTTCAGATATGAGAATTTTTTGAATTTCATCAACATCAGAATAAATAAAATCAATTTTTGGAGTGTTAAGTGCATCTGATGAATCATCAACATAAAATACAAGAATAGGAATAATCGCAATGCCAATTAAAATTGGAATAAAAAATTTCTTATTCATTAAAATAATTTTAAAATATTATAAAATAAGGTTTTGCAATTCTAAATAGATATAATATCAAGAATTGAATCAGCAGTGATATTATTTTCATCAACAAATCCAGCAGTAACTTCCAAAACATATACTGCCATTCCTTCAGGGATTATACTTTGACAAGCAGCAATTTCCAATGGCGTTTTACAAGGAGGAACGTCTTTTTCTATATGTACAACTTTACCGTCTTGATCAAACCAAATCATGTCAAGTGAAAATTGCATATTTAACATCCAGAGCGAATACAATCCAGGTTTATCAAACACAAAGATCATTCCTTGATCAAGAGGGAGTTGATCTTGAAACATTAAACCTCTAATACGTAAAGGTTCATTGTCTGCAATTTGTACTTCAAGAGGGATACCATCAACCATTATTGTTCCTCGTGGGAATTCAACTGATTCTAATTTACTTTCACTTGGAATTGACATCAATCCAGCAACCCCAATGATTACTGCCGCAATGAAAATTGGAACTAGTGCTTGAGTTCTAGTAGTCACAAAATAATTTGGGCTTATCCTTTTAAAAACTAAGAGTCACAATACAGATGATTTAAAATCATTAATGGATGAAATTGTATTTTTTGTTTCATGTCCAATATCATGAAGAGTAGCACCATTGTATTTTTTGTCAAGATATCTACCTGCAACAATCATCGGGCCACCAATGGCAACAGTAACTCCAGTGGGTTCAGGAACCCACAACATCATAAATCCAAGTTTTTGGAGTTTTTTACCAGGTGCAGATGCTTTTTGTAATGCACTCAATGGTCTAGTACTACGATTATCATCAATTTTTACAACATCTGAATACAAATTTGCTCGACGTTTGGCAGATTCTGAGACTTTTTTTAATTTATCTAGTCGTGCCTTTAGGGGATCATCCATTCTAACTGTGATTTTGAAAAAAAATAGTTAAGATTCAAAGATCAATTCCAGTCACAGGCAGGTCAATAAAGAATAACTAAAATCAACAGAAGAGACACCCAATTATACTAGATTATTCACAGTTACAAAGATAACATGAAGTCTAAAAATTCCAAAAGATTAGAGTCAATCAAAGCTGCCCATCAATCAGAAAAAACTAGTGCCAGTACAAGAATGGAGGATTATTTGGAAATAATCTCAGAACTAGTAGAATTGAAAGGATATGCAACAACACTTGATATTTCAAGATACATGACAGTAAGTGCTCCAAGTGTTACCAAAATGCTGCAAAGATTAGATGAGAATGGATTTTTAGAATACGAAAAATATCATGGAATCAATCTAACAAAAAAAGGGATTCAGGTGGCAGAAGGAATTAGACAAAAGCACGGGATTTTGTTAGAATTTTTTGAGATTTTAGGGGTAGGGTATGATACGGCAAATCAAGATACAGAAGGAATAGAACATCATCTAAATCCAAAAACAATAAAACAATTAAGAAAATTCATTACTTTTCTTAAAGCAAATCCCAAAATTATTGAAAATTTTAAAAATCTTTAAGATGTAATTTAATATCATTTTGTGATGAAGACTCTTGTAAAATAGTTCTTCCAACATCAGAACGTTTTGGAATTTTGATTTGTCCTTTTTTTCCAATTCTTATAGATGAAACATAACTATCATTGACAGAAATATCGGCATGCATAGATGTGAATTCTCTACTAACGGTTAAAAGAAGCGTAGTTTTTGATTCTGAAAAAGTAAAAGGTAAGTCATCTGATGAATGAAATGATTCAGAGTCTTTTGGAACTACATCAATGTGAACTTGGAGACGTTTTTCAATTTCATTAATGTTTGAACCACCTCTACCAATTATTGACGCAATGCATTGTTCATCAACTATTACTTTGACTCGATTATCAGATAAAATTTCAACTTGTGCTCTAGGATCATAATTTTGAAAAGTCTCTCTAATTTTATCTTCAGCCAATTTTTCTATCCCTACTTTTTCAGTTTTTTTGGAAACAGGTACAATTACATTTTCTTCTCCAAAGGTGTAAATTTCATATGCCAAGATACCATCAGCAAAATTTTTGATTTCAATTACGGGTCTAGCCAAGTCAGATTCAGTCATGCCAGTAGGCACTTTGACCTTTAATTCCAAATCATATACAGTGTTAATTTCCCCATCTTTTACAAAAACTACTGTATCCAAAACACTTGGGATTATTCCAAGTTCAATTTTTCCAATAAAACGCTGAATTGCATCAATTGGGGAATTTGCATGCACCACTCCAACCATGCCGACTCCAGTTAATCGTAAATCAGCAAAAGTTCTAAAATCTTCTTGTCGACGTACTTCATCAAAAATTGTATAATCTGGACGAACCAACAACAAAATATCTGCAGTATTATCAAAACTTCCATCAAGTTTACCATATTGAGTAATTCCAGAATTAACTTGTAAATCACGTGGAGATTCAAAAGTTTTAACAATTTTTCCCCCAGATTGATAAAAATTAGCAAGACCTGATGCCAAAGTACTTTTTCCAGAACCAGGAGAGCCAGAAATTAAAATTCCTTCAGCCCTATCAGAAAAACGCTCCATTAATTTTTCAGAAAGATCATAATCATCAAGAGATAATTGTACAATTGGGTGAACAATTGTAATTTCAAAAGAGTCTGAAAAAGGAGGAAAAGTTATTGCGATTCTATAATCTCCATGTTGAATTACAGTTGCACCATTCTTAGATATTTCAAGAGTGCTTGAATCAGAAATTCCAACAACATTTGATATTTGAGAAGAAATCATTTTCAAATAATCCCTAGTAAGTATTTCATCGCTAATATCGGTCAATACAAAGGTTCCAGGTTTGCCTTTTTTTGCTAATGGTTTTTGATTTTCTTTAAGATGTACACTCATAGTTTGATCATCAAAAAATTTCAAAAATTCTAATGTTTCATTTTTTACAATCGGTTGGAGAAAGACAGTCTCAAGATCTTTTGCCTGAGCCACAAGATATTGGACATTATCTGAGGTGTAAAGAATAGCATCATTTTCTTTTGCTACATCAGTAATGAGTGCATCAATTCGTCCACTGGAAGCAAATTTAATATCATCAATAGAGGGATGTGCTCCTTTTGTTACAATAATCAAGCCAAAACTACCAGATAGTTCTTTGAGTTTTTTAATTTTTTCCAGCCCTACAAAACCTTGCTCTTTTTTACTAGATGCTTGAGATTGTAATTCATCAAAAACAGCTTGAGGAATAATGATTTCAGAATTTCTAACAGAACCTGCTTCGATCTGATCAATTAATTGACCATTAATTATAACACTAGTATCAGCAACAATTTTTGACAAATTCTCTATCTATTTTGGTACAAGGATTACCCTAAATTAATTTTCCATTACTTCAGTAATAGTTTTCAATACAACTTTGAAATCAAAAGGTTTTGTAACCATAGTGGCAGCACCGTTATCAATACATTCCTGAATAATTTTTTTATCATCACTTGCAGTAATTAAAATTATTTTTGCATTTGGATCAATTGCAATTACCTCTTTGACTACTTGAAGACCGTCTTTGTTGGGCATTGAAAAATCAGTCATGAGAAGTTGAGGTTTATGTTTTTGATAAAAATCAACAGCTTCTGCACCGTCAGTTGCCTCAGCAACTACATTATGCTCCCCAATTATCAAAATTTCTTTTAAAACTAGGCGAATTGCATCTGAATCATCTGCAATTAAAATATCCACCATAATGTATCATAAAAATATCCTTTTATAAAATATTATTATCATAACTTTGACAAAATATCTTTGATGTGACTAGTAATCAAATCCTGATCATTTGGAGAATTATCCAGTGAGAGATTCATAGCAGGAAGTGATTTTGTTAAAATATCAAAAACACCTTCAATTTTATTTCCTTCAACAATTTTTTTTAACATGAGATCAAGGGATGCAGACAAATTTCCAAGATCCTCTTTTTCCATCATTGGAGATAATCCTTTGATTTTATGAGTATGTTTTTTGAGTTCAGCTGCAACATCATAAACATTAATGTCGTTTTGGCATGAATTCATAATATTAGACATTCCTAAAACATCATCACGAATTTCTTGTGTTGCAACTACAATGAACTCATCAGACATTATCTTACAATGTAAAGAAATACATCATTTTTATATCATTCACAAAATGATTTTTTGATTAGAATGAAATCATATTAAAATCAAAGTTAATTTCATCAGTTCACAAATTACTAGTCATATTTACTTAAAGAAAACAAACAGCCAGAACTAAAAATTCTCACTCTCTTTAAAAAATGAGTATTTTGATAGCGATATCATGGAAGAAGAAAATATAGAATTTTACGAAAATTGTTCAGAATATTTTGAATTCTTACGAAGAACAAATTCTACAGATTATAATTTTGAGGACGAGTATTATTTTACCATGCCTGCAATATCAAATCATTAGATAACAGATTTACAAATCATATAAAAATAATAGATTATGGATTCAAATTTACAAGATCTAGCAGATAGGGCAGTAAAATTTGCTTCCGACTCAGGAGTACAATATTGTGATGCTAGAGCAGAACAACAAGAAAGAAAATCAATACTTGTTGAAAATGATCAAGTAGAACATATCAAAAATAGTGATGATTCAGGAATAGGTATCAGACTAGTAAAAGATGGCGCATGGAGTTTTTGCTCAATCAATAATCCAAATTCATTTGATCAAATTAAAGTGGCAATAAATGATGCAATAAAAAATGCCACATACAATTCAGAGAATAAAAAAAATGAAATTAGTCTTTATCCTAATTCAAGTACAAAAAATAAGATAGATTTTCCAGTTTTAAAAACACCAGATATTGAAGAGTTGTTGAATATTGGATTAGAATGTGGTAAAATTATTTTAAATGAATCAAGAATTATTAAATCAATTATCAATCCATGGTATACAATTAATTCAAAATATTTTACAAATAGTGAAGGTTCAGAAATTACTCAAAATTTTACAGACGTAGTAGTTGAAATGATAGCAACTGCTCATGAGTCAGGAGTAACACAGTCAGTAAACATTACTGAAGGAGGACGTGGAGGATTAGAACAAATTTTAGATAAAAATAAAATTCAAGATAGTGCAAAAGAAATTGCGTCAAAAGCATCTCAATTAATTGATGCAAAACCTGCAAAAGAAGAAGAAACAACTGTCGTAATGAATCCAGACTTTGTTTCATTACTTACACATGAAATTCTAGGTCATCCATCTGAAGCAGATAGAGTATTAGGAAAAGAAATGGCATGGGCCGGAGGTGCATGGTGGAAAGGGAAAATTGGAGAAAAAATTGGGTCAGAGGAATTAAACGTCTTTGATGATCCTACAATTAAAGAAAGTTTAGGATGGTATTATTTTGATGATGAAGGAGTAGAAACTAAAAAAACAACACTAGTTGAAAATGGAATTTTAAAAAATCATATGCAAAATAGAGAAACTGCTCAAACATTTAATGTGCCTCCAACAGGAAATATGAGGGCAACAAACTACAGATTCATGCCTCTAATACGGATGGCATGTACATGTATTGGAAATGGAAAATGGGACGTAGATGAAATGATAAAAGGAGTCAAAAATGGATATCTAATTTCAAATATGAAAATACCATCAATAGACATGAAACGATACAATTGGAGTATATCATGCCAATATGCACAAAAAATTGAGAATGGTGAAATTACAGATTTGTTACGAGATGTAATTGTAATGGGAACAGCACCAGATTTTTTTCAATCAATTGATGCATGTGGAAATGATTTCACAGTAAGACCAATAACTAATTGTGGAAAAGGTGATCCAATGCAATCAATGATTATGGGAAATGGAGGACCATCAATTAGAGGTACAGCTACTGTAAAGAGTGTTAACTAATGAAACAAAAATTAGAGAAAGTAAAACAGAATGTCATAAAATGTACAAAATGTGAACTAGCAAAAACTAGAACAAATTCAGTTCCAGGTAAAGGTAATTTCAAATCAGATGTAATTTTTGTAGGGGAAGCACCTGGAAAAAATGAAGATAAGAATGGAGAACCATTCATAGGAGTTGCAGGAAAAAAACTATCAGCAGCATTAGAAGGAGCTGGTATTTCAAGAGATAAAGTGTATATTACAAATATTGTAAAATGTAGACCTCCAAAAAATAGAGTCCCAAAAACAAATGAAAGAGAAACATGTCAGGATTATCTCAAACAAGAAATAGCAATCATTAAACCAAAATTAATTTGTATTTTAGGAAATACTGCATTTAACTCACTTTTAGGAGGATCAGAGATAATGAAGTTTAGAGGTAAAATTGTACAAAAAGATAATCAACTATATTTTTTAACAGTCCATCCAGCAGCTACAATTTACAATCAAAAATTAATTGATGTGTTAAATGAAGATATTGTAAAACTCTTTGAATTAGTCAAAGAATTAAAAAACAAGAAAAAGATTTCAATAGATATTGAATATTCTTCCTAGAGAATTTTATTTAGAAAATACAGTATCAGTGGCAAAAAATCTGCTAGGAAAAAAAATCATTAGAAAAATAGGCAGAGTAGAAATGTCAGGAATTATTACTGAAACTGAGGCATATAGGCACAAAGATGACCCTGCAAGTCATGCATTTAGGAATATTACTGAAAGAAACAAGGTAATGTTTGGAGAAGTAGGAAGGGCTTATGTCTATTTTACTTATGGAATGCATTTTTGCTTTAATGTCGTTGCAAGAAATCCAAAATCAAAAGCAGGAGCAGTTTTAATTCGAGCAATTGAACCTGAAAAAGGAATTAAAACAATGCAAAAAAATAGAAAGATTGAAAATTTGAAAAATCTAACTAACGGCCCTGCAAAACTAGCTCAAGCATTAAAAATAACAAAGAGTCACTACGGATTAGATTTGACAAATAATACAGATTTATTCATCATAGATGGAGAAAAACCAAACAAAATTATTTCATCTTCAAGAATAGGAATTAAAGAAGCAACAGACAAGTTGTGGAATTTTAAAATAAAAATTTAAGATTCATCTTTATTATTTTCATCCAAAGTCCATGGAGCAAATTTTGCCATAATTTTTTGCCAATCTAATTTTAAAAGTAAAACAATAACGGCAGTCATAACTATTCCAAAAATTAGAATTCCGATATACACAGGAGTAGTATCATCCACGTTTTCTAAGAAAGGTTGAATGAAGGATAATCCAATGTAATGTGAAATAAAAACAATGATGTAACTAAGAACAATTTTACCAGTAAGTGTTGCAACAAAGAATCTTTTTGGATTATACTTTGCAAGTCCTAATGGAATAAAAATAATGTCATCAGGCATTGGAGTTGCTGCAGCAACAAATGCAGCTGCTGCACCATATCTTTTTACTAATCTTTCAAATGGTCGCATTCTTGTTCTAGTTTTATCATTCATGATTCTTCTACCTTTAAAGCTCACATAGAAAATAATTTGTTTGGCGATTGTAGCTGATACTGCAGATACTAATGCCAAGGCATGTAAATTATATTCATTTCCAACAGACATTGTAGCCAGTAATAGAAATCCAGGTAAGGGAACAAAGGGGACAAGTGAACCAAAAAAATTGACTAGAGCTAAAATAAGAATTCCATCTTCAGGAGCAAATGGAAAAATATCACCAAACTCCATGAATCAGACTATTTTCAGGCAGTATTTAATGAAAACTGACGATTTTAGAAAATAGTGAATTAAAATATCATCATAAATTGAATCAAATGAAAAGGAGAGATATTGAAAATGAGTTTTGAAACAATTACGGAATACTACCAATTAGTACAAGAAATTCTAGCAAATAATACATTTCAAGAATATGGGATTATAGGATTATTTCTCAATTCATTGTTATCAGCTACTGCAATTCCATTACCGACAGAAATTTTGACATCAGCTTTATTGATTGGTGGAGAAAATATCATTCTTGTAGGATTTGTATTGGTGGTAGGTTCAACGATTGGAGGGTTGTTGAATTATTTTATAGGGTTTGGGGGAAATAAATTATTTAACAAACTCAAGAAATCAGAAAATTATAATCAAGGTAAACACAAAAAGAAGGGTAACAAACTACTTGACAAGTTTGGATGGGGGGCGATATTTTTTGCTTCATGGATTCCAGTGATAGGAGATTTTATTTTAATTTCTGCAGGTGTAAAAAAAATGAGATTTTCAAAGTTCGTAATTTTCATGATTTCAGGAAAAATATTCAAAACGGTAATTGTTGTTGTGGGATTAGGTTCAGTTTTTTAAAAATCAGTCAAATAATGATTAAAATAACATCTTTTTACAGATTAATTAAATGGCAACAAAAGATCATGTCCAAATTTGTGATGAGATAACAGGATTTAGTCCATATATCAGATTTGTAGGAGTTATTGGAGAGAGTGGAGAATTATTAGCATACAAAAGAAGACAAGATTTAGTTCCTCTATTAAATGAGAAAAATACTCATTTTCAATTTTCACACATTGCCATGAAAACGGATTTAGAAGGATTTTTTGATAAAAACCTAGGAGAAATCGAATTTGTGTGGGAAGAACGAAGAAAAGTTCAGACGATTTCTTTTGCAATTAAAAGATCAAGAGTATGGGTATCGATTGATAAAAAAGTTATCAGATCAGAAATGTTAAGAATTATTGATGCCTGTTTACCAATTGTAAAAAAACATTCTTAATCATTGAACTAGTTTGAAATGTCCTTATTGTGAAATTGATTTAGATTCACTTAGTATGACGGTTGGTTTAAAACATATTCTTGAACACAAAAAAGAAATTCAAAAATAACTTTTTTGTATGTGGTTAATTTGTTATAGATATGCAAGAATCAGATGAAATTCAAAAATTAGTTGACGAGATTAGTTTTAGAAAATCAAATTCCAAAGATTATAAAAAAATGACCATAGAGCAAATTAGCCAAGAATTAAGAGATATAATGAAATTTGAACAAGAGTCAATGAAAAAAATAGAAGAATTTGAAAGTACACAAAAAAATCAAGATTTAGCAAAATATGCAAAAATGATTTGCAAAAATACAACACAAAGAGAAATAACACAAATTCAAGAAATTTATTTAGAAAAAATTGATAAAAATTATCTTAATTCAAAATAAAAATTTCAATTGTCTTCATAAAGCCAACATCTAACATAACCAGTTTCAGTTTTAAATTTTGGAGGTAGTTGTTTGCATTTTTCTATAACTAGTGGACATCTATCAATGAACCTACATTCAGTAGGAGCATCAAGTAAGCTTGGAGGAATTCCTTTGATATATTTTGGAATATCACCTTTTAGAGTAGGAATGGATTTCAAAAGACCCTGAGTGTATGGATGTTTTGGATTTTTGTAAATTTCTTCAGATGATCCAAATTCCACCATTTGTCCACCATACATTATACCAATTTTATTTGCAATTTCAGATAATACAGCTAAATCGTGCGTAATTAGCATAAAAGACATGCCTCCTTTTTTGAGATTTTTAAGTAAATTTACAATTTGAGCTTGAATTAACACATCAAGTGCAGTAGTTGGTTCATCAGCAATAACAAATTTTGGTTTTAAAAGTAATGCCATTGCAATGATAACTCTTTGTTTCATTCCACCACTAAGCTCATGAGGGTATTTTTTTAAAACATGTTCATCCAAGCTTACAGAATTAATTGCATCTAAAATTAATTTATTTGAATCACCTTCAAAATCATGTTGTTTTAAAATTTCAATGAATTGTTCGTCAATTGTAAAAACCGGATCTAAAGAATTCATCGCACCTTGAAAAATCATAGAGATTTTTTTCCATCTAAATTTTTTATCAAAATCAGATTCAGACAGATTTAAAATAGATTCACCTTCAAAGAGAATTTTTCCTTCAGTTTTTCCTCCAGAAAGCATTCGAATAAGGGATAACCCCAATGTACTTTTTCCACATGCACTCTCACCGGCAATTCCAATAGATTCACCATTTTCTAATGAAAAATCTACATCATCAACTGCATAAACTGGACCTTTAGTTGATGAATATCTTGAAGATAATCCATTAATTTCTAGAAATACCATATTTTTTTAGATCCAAACTAGAATTTCTATTTTGCATCAAGGGATATAAACAACATTATCAGAACGAGAAAAGTCGATTCTAATGAAACTTCCAATTTGTATTTTTGATGCAAAAAATTCTGTTCTTTGTCCCCAATGTGAGGGAAAAATAGATTCAGGAATACTGACTCAAGCAGATGCAAATGCATCAATAATTCTTGCAAATATTGCAAAATCGAATAAAGAAATTGAAGATTTTTCCATGTATTCTTGTAAGGAGTTTGAGGGAAATTTCGTTTTATCATTGGCCAAAAACGACATAATGACAATCAGACAAAGTAGGACCATCTACAGATTACTCCAAGACCAATTCAAGGGTAAAATATGGCTAGTGGAGGCTGATGAATCAAATAATAGATTCATAGAAGACTTGTTTTTTCCTACCAAAATTCTATCAATTAATTCAGTTTGGGCGCCAGGAGGAGTTCAAAAAACTAAAGCAGTGGTTTCAGGAAGATGGACACCAAAATTCCCAATTGATACAAAAAAAGTTATAGAAATTGTAAAAAACGCCCGAAACCTTGACATTGAGATAGAATTTGAGGATAAAAGGTAAGGTAAAAAAAATGGCTTTTGTAAAAACTCACGATATTGCAGAATTGACAACTGAATTAATTGGAAAGCAAGTAGTGTTAGGCGGTTGGATTGAAGATATGAGAAAATTAGGAAAGATGACATTCATCACATTACGTGATGTTTCAGGAATTTCTCAAATAATTGTCAAAGGTGAATTAAATGATAATTTAGGCGAAATTAATCGTCAAAGTGTAGTTAGCATAAAAGGAATAGTTCAAGAAACCAAAGCAAGGGATTTTGCATTTGAGGTAAAGGCTGAAGAAATCGAAGTGTTAGGAAAAGCAATCCATCCATTGCCAGTGGATCCAATTGGTAGATTAGAAAGTAACATCGACACAAGATTAAATCATCGTGCACTGGATATGAGAAATCAAAAGACTGCTTCAATTTTTAAATTAAGACATCATGTATTACAATCACTACGTAAAACATTTGTAGAAAAGAAATTCATAGAAATCACTACACCAAAAATTATTGGTAGTGCAAGTGAAGGTGGAGCAGATTTATTTTCATTAGATTATTTTGGAGAAACAGCATACCTTGCTCAAAGTCCTCAATTGTACAAAGAACAGATGACAATTGGTTTAGAAAGAGTATTTGAAATTTCAAACTTTTACAGAGCAGAGAATTCTCATACGGGGAGACACTTGACTGAATTTACTAGTATCGATATTGAAGCAGCATTTATGGATTATACAGATGTAATGGATGTTTTAGAATCACTAATTGTTGAGGTTTACAAATTTGTATCTGAAAATTGTAAAGAAGAACAAAAGGCAATTGAGCATACAATTGAGGTACCAACAACACCATTTGAGAGAATTACATACAAACAATGTATTGAAGAATTAAAACAAGCAGGAGAAAAAGTAGAATTTGGAGAGGATTTACTTGATTCTCATCTCAGAATTATTGGAAACAATCATCCCGGATTTTTCTTTTTGATGGACTGGCCAATGAGTCTAAAACCATTTTACATTAGAGAAAAAGATGAAGATGCAACTTTATCACGTTCATTTGATTTACAATTTGGATATCTCGAATTATCATCAGGTGGGACTAGACTTCATGATTCAGAATTACTAAAGGCCAGACTAAAAGAACAAGATTTAGATCCTGCACAATTCACAGATCATCTAAAAACATTTGATTGGGGAATGCCACCACATTCAGGTTGGGGTTTAGGTTTAGATAGATTGATGACCATACTTGTGGGAATAGATAATGTTCGTGAAGTAGTGCTATATCCAAGAGACCCAGACAGATTAAGGCCATAGAATATTTGACAATAGAGAAAATACAATACGCTTAAGTTAAAAAATTTTGCAGAAAATTCATGGATCTTAACGAAATACTCACCAAAGAAAGGGATTCTCTAAGAGATGAAAATATAGAATTAAGAAATAAGATAAAAGAACTTGAAGCAAAAATAGAAGAATTAGTAAAAGTTTAATCATCCATTACAATCTGATCAAAACATAATGGTTAATCTTGATACATATTCAAAAATTAATGAAGAAATAAAATTTACAGAAGAAGACACAGTAGAACTGTTGAAGTTAAATGAAAAAGAAATTCTAATTTTGATCCTTTCTGAATTAAAAAAAATCACAGAAAATACTCAAGGGAATAACAAAAGATAAGATAATGGATAAAAGAGACAGTCTAGTTTTAACTGGAATTATTACAGTGTCAGGAATATTTGTAACAATGGTGGCTTTAATGGCAAATGGAATTATAGATAATCCATTTCCAAGAGTTTAGACAATAAAATTCAGATTTTTATTATATAATATTTTAGACATACCATGATTGAAAAAGAAGATGCAAAAAAAGTTGCAGAAGTCATTGGGAATAATTTGATAGGAGTATCACATGATTCAAACAGTTTTCAAAAACTTCCAGATTCATTTTGGGGATATTTTGCACGAGGTCATGACACAAAAGGAACTTTTGGAGTGATTGTCACGTATTCTGAAGATGGAAAAGATGTCGATGAATTAATTGACATGTATGAGAAATGGGCAGAAAAAAATAAACCTAAAGTAGACTAACTATTTTGTTTCTTTCAAAAGTTTACGATAGCCCTGGCATTCTTTACAAATGGGTTTTCCCTTATACTTCGGATTCCCATCAGAGATTTTGAGAGTTCCAGGAGCTAGTTTACAAATACAACAAGATGCCATAACTAAAGATAAAAATCAACGATTAATAAAAATTGGTTTTTAATTTAATTTTCAAGTTATTTTTAGAGATTGTCAGTAATGTGTTTTGTAAACTCTACAGTAGATGCATTTCCACCAATATCTTTAGTTTTAACACCAGATTTTACCAAATCAAAGATAGTTGATTCTAGTTTTGTGGCTATCTCAAAGCATTTAGAGTCATTATGTTTTGATCCAAGCCAATCAAACATCATTTTAATTGAAAGTAAAAATGATGAAGGGTTTGCAATATTTTGTCCTGCAATATCAAATGCAGCACCATGTACTGGTTCAAACAATGCAAAGTTATCGCCAATATTTGCAGCAGGGGCCATTCCCAATCCTCCAACTACTTGAGATGATTCATCAGACAAAATATCCCCAAACAAATTTGTTGTAACTACAACATCAAACTGTTCTGGTTGTCGAATTAAATTCATTGCACATGCATCTACATACATTTGCTCAAATGTGACATCAGGATAATCCTTAGAGATATCAGTACAAGCTTTTGCAAATAATCCATCAGTTACTCGCATTACATTTGATTTATGAACACACGTTACTTTTTTCATAGAGTCACGAACTTTTGCAGTTTCAAATGCATACCTGGCAATTCTTTTTGATGCAGTTTCAGAAATTACTCTCAAAGCAACTGCAGAATCACCCAAGCTAAATTCTTTGCCAATGTAAAGATCCTCAGTATTTTCACGAACTATTACCATATCAATATCATCACGCAACGCAGGCATGTGTGGATAGGATTTTGCAGGTCGAATATTTGCATAAAGATCAAGCATTCTACGTAATACAACAATTACATCAGCTGCACTTTCACCAACAGGAGCTTTAAGACATACATCTGATTTTTTTATTATTTCAACTGTTTCATCAGGAAGTGCTTTTCCAGTTTGCTCGAGGGCTTTATCACCAGCAGATAATGTTGTAAGATCAAATTTAAAATCAAATTTCTCGCCAATTGTATTCAATACAGAAATAGCAGATGCAGATAATTCAGGACCAATCCCATCACCAGTAATTAATGAAATTTTATACATGATTTTCAATACAAAAAGGGAATTTTAAGTGATTACAAATAGCCATAAGTATTAAATATAGAAAATATTTGTTTTTTTTTTTAGAAATGAAGAAAATTGAAGCAGTAGTCAGAACCATAAAAATTCACGATATACAGCACGAATTATTAGAAATTGGAATTCCAACATTTTCAATTTATCAAGTACAAATTACAGGAATTCATCAAGGACATGAAGGACTTAGAAATAAGACAAGTGACTACATTCCAAAATTAAAGATTGAAATTCTATGTGCAGATAAAGATGAGGAAAAAGTTATCAATACGATTCAAAAATCGGGACAATCAGGTGAGAAAGGGGACGGGGTTATTTTTTCATATGACATAAACAAACTAGTAAAAATTAGAACTGCCGAAACCGGTGACGAAGCTCTTCAATAATAAAATTAATTCAATTGTTTTTCTTGTAACATTTTTTTAAGCATAATTCTGTTAATTCCATCAATTACTGCCTGAACACTAGTAGTAACAATGTCCTCACCAACAGATTTTGCAGAAACCCTATTTCCTTGTGCATCCTCCACACTAATTGTAACTTCACAAAGTGCAGTAGAACCACCAGAAATTGATGCTAAACCATAATCTTTGATTCTTAATTCAGAAATTTTTCCAGTTATCTTTTGAATTGCATTAAGGGAAGCATCAACAGGACCAACACCATGATCAGTTCCAGTGTACTCCGTTCCATCAATGTTTAATTTAACAAATGCATAAGGCATAGTTCCAATTCCAGTAGATACTGAAAATCCAGTTAATTGAACAATTCTTTTGATTCCTTCATCTCCCAAAATGTCACTTGCAATAGAAAGTAATTCTACATCAGAAATTTGTTTTCCTTGATCACCGAGTACTTTTACTTTATCAAGAATTTTTTGGGATTGTTCCTCAGTTGGTTTAACTCCAAATTCTTCAAGCATTGCATTCATTCCATGAATTCCAGCATGTTTCCCAACTCGAAGTCGTCTCTTTCGTCCAACTAATTCAGGGCTAATTGGTTCGTAAGTAAGAGGATTACTCAACACACCATGAGTATGAATTCCAGACTCGTGTCCAAATGCATTATCTCCAACAATTGCTTTATTTGGTTGAACTTTGATACCTACAATTTTTGAAATGAATCTAGAGGTTTCATAAATTAATTCAGATTTGATATTTGTTTCATATTTTTGTTCATAGGGTAAACATTTCAATGCCATTGAAAATTCTTCCAAAGATGCATTTCCTGCTCGCTCACCAATCCCATTAATTGTTACATGTGCACATGCAGCTCCTGCATGAATTCCAGATAATGCATTTGCAACTGCCAATCCAAAATCATTATGACAGTGAACACTTACGGGTAGTTTTGTTGCCTCAATTGTATCATGAGTTAATTCTGCCATATATTCAGGAGTAGAATACCCCACAGTATCAGGAATGTTGACTCTATCAGCTCCTGCTTTAGCAACTTCACCAAATACTTTCTTCAAGAATTCCCTATCAGTTCGTGTTGCATCCTCAGCTGAGAATTCAACTTGAAGGCCATGAGATTTTCCATATTCAACTGCTTCAATTGCTTTTTCAAGTGCTTGATCTCTAGTCATATGGAGTTTATGTTCTAAATGAATGTCAGAAGTTGCAATGAATGTGTGAATGTAATTTAATCCAGCATCAATTGCGGCATCGATATCTTTTTTGATAGTTCTTGTTAATCCTGCAATCTCACAAGATAATCCTTCGCTAGTAATCATTTTTACAGCTTTTAATTCACCATCAGAAATTACTGGAAACCCAGCTTCAATTGCATCAACTCCAAGTGCATCAAGTTTTTTTGCAATAGAGAGTTTTTGATCTGGAGATAAGGATACCCCAAGTGTTTGTTCTCCGTCTCGCAAGGTGGTATCAAATATTCTAATATTCATGCCCCACTCCTTTGTAAAGCAGCAACACCAGTTCGTGCAACATCAATAATTCCAAAGGGTTTTGCCAATTCTTCAAATGCATGAGTTTGATCAGGTGTAGCAGTTAATTCCACCATGAGAGAATCTTTTTTCACATCATGAACTTTACCTCCATACGCATTTGCTAATTTGTTAATTTCCATACTATCATTTGCATTAGATAGTTTTATCATAAAAAGACTAAGTTCTCGATAAACTGTTTTGTGTTCATCTAAATGTTTCACATCTACAGTGTCAATCATTTTATCGAGTTGTTTTACGATTTGTACTACTCGTTTTTCATCCTCTATAGTAGTAATTGTAATTCTAGAATATTTTGGATTATCAGTTACACCTACGGAAATACTATCTATATTGAAATTTCTGGCCCTGAAAAGATGAGTTATCTTAAACAAGATTCCAGGTTTATTTTCAACTAAAAGAGAAAGAATGGCCCACATGATTATTCACTACGATGGTAAAATCATATCCGAAAGCGAAGTTCCTGGTGCAACAAACGGCAATACATCTTCTTCAGGATCAATTGGGATATCAATGACAGTTGCAACATCACTACTCAAAGCAGTTTTAATTGCTTTATCAAGTTCATCCATAGATTGTGCTCTAATTCCCTGAGCTCCATAAGATTCTGCTAATTTTACATAATCAGGACAGTGTTGTTGTTGAACACCAATCATTCGTCTATCATAGAAAGTTCTTTGCCATTGAGCAACCATACCCAATATAGAATTATTTAAAATAAAAACAATTACAGGGATATCTTCTAAAACTGCAGTTGCAAGTGAATTTTCAGTCATTGCAAAACTTCCATCTCCGGCAATATCTACAACAGGTACATCAGGTCTTGCAACTTTAGCACCAATAGCTGCAGGGAATCCCCAACCCATAGTACCAAGTCCAGTTGAACTAAAGAAAGTACCAGGTTGAATTACATCATAAAATAATGATGCCCACATTTGATGTTGTCCTACTTCAGTAGTAATTACAGATTCTTTTGGCAATATCTCTCTAAGTTTTCTTAAAATTTTTGCAGAACTCATTTCACCTGGATGAATTTTTAAATTTTCTTTCCAATACGCTTTAGTTTCTTTAACATGTTTAATCCAAAGGCTATCTTCAGATTTTTTGATAGCTCTTTTCATTAATAATTTCACCATAATTCTAAGTGAAACTTTGACGTCTCCAACTACTGCGATTTGTGCATTTTGGTTTTTACCAATCTCAGCTGGGTCAACATCCATATGAATAATTTTTAATCTCTTTTCAAAAGCTTCAAAAGTTCCAACAGACCTATCCGAAAATCTTGTGCCTATTGCCAATACACAATCAGATTCTGACATCATTTTGTTAGCTTCAGCATGGCCATGCATTCCAATTGGACCCAAGGATAAAGGATGTGTTTCTGGAAATGCACCTTTTCCTTTGAATGTAGTAACAACAGGAAGCATTAGTGCTTCTGCAACAGCTTGTAATTCAGCAAATGCTGATGAAATTATAGTTCCACCACCAGCTAAAATAATTGGTTTTTCAGAATTAAGTAACATGTCAAGTGCTTTTTCAACTGCAGCAATATCAGGATCAGTCCAAGGATGATAACCTTCAATTTTAAATTCTTCAGGAAAAGACATCTCTGCTTCATTTTGTTGAACATCTTTTGGAATGTCAAGCAATACAGGACCAGGTCGTCCGGTTTCTGAAATATAGAATCCTTTTCTTACAACTTCAGGGACTTCTGCTGCAGTTCTTGGTTGAAATGCATATTTTACAACAGGGTTTGCCATTCCAATAATATCACTTTCTTGAAATGCATCTCGTCCAATCATGTTTACTGGTACTTGACCAGTTACTGCAATCATCGGTGAAGAATCAGATTGTGCAGTTGCAATACCAGTTAAGATATTTGTAGCACCAGGACCAGAAGTGGCAAAACATACTCCAGGTTTTCTTGAAACTCGTCCAAAACCATCAGCCATATGAGCTGCTGATTGTTCATGTCTTGCTAAAATATGTCTAATATCACATCTTGCAAATTCATCATACATTGGAAGATTTGCACCTCCAGGTAAGCCAAATACTTGTTTGACGCCTTCTTTTTCCATAGCCGTCATCAAGGCCTTTGCACCTGTCATTGTTTCCATTTTATTCATTTAATTTATCTCCATAATTTTAAGCTAGTAAATTTAGAATACACTTTACAATAGAATTACAACTGGCAAATCTTTGCCAAATGTTCCAGTTAACTTTGTACTCATTGAAATCAAAAAAATAATCAATTAATAATTAATAAAGATTCTCTGAAAAATAATCATATTATTAGGCTCAAAAGCACAGAAGACTTAAACTGATTATTTCTACATTCAAAATTGAACATTTTGACAGATACAGAAGAGATCATCAAAGTTATAGAAACTCTATTTCAAGCAGGAATTACAAAAGAACTATCAGTTCTAAAAGATATTCATCTCAATGATCCAAAATTTTCAAGTTTTAGTGATTTACCTCCATACGATCTGAAAGATTATCAAACCACAATTGAACTTGAAGAGTTGCGGTTCGTAAGTATTTCAGATTACTCGTATGAAATTAAAAATCCAAAAATTAGTTTATTTGGAGATACCGCAATCATTGCTTTAGAATTAATTCAAAAAGGAATGCTTGTAGACAATAAGGCATTCACAGGTGAGCACATGACAATTACTGGACGTGCAACATTTGTACTAGTAAAACAACCAACATGGAAAATTGCGCATTTTCATTTATCAAAAATTGATGCCTAAGTTTTATTTTTTAGTATTTGGTTTTGTTTTATTAGGTTTGTTTGATTTGTTTTGATTGGGTTTGTTTGATTTGTTTTGATTGGGTTTGTTTGATTTGTTTTGATTGGGTTTGTTTGATTTGTTTTGATTAGGTTTGTTTGATTTGTTTTGATTAGGTTTGTTTGATTTGTTTTGATTAGGTTTGTTTGATTTGTTTTGATTGGGTTTGTTTGATTTGTTTTGATTGGGTTTGTTTGATTTGTTTTGATTGGGTTTGTTTGATTTGTTTTTAGAATTTTCGTTAGCTAATTTCTTGTAGAGATTAAATGCTTGTTCGACGTTTGAATTTCCATGAACAATTGATCTAACTGCTTTAATCATAGCCACAGGATGTTCAGATTGCCAAACATTTCTGCCAATATCAACTCCTACTGCCCCGGCTTTGATGGAATTGTATGTTAATTGTAATGCATCACGTTCAGGGATTTTCTTTCCACCAGCAACAATGATTGGTACAGGACATGATTGAACCACTTTTTCAAAATTCTCACAATAGTATGTTTTTACAATATTTGCACCTTGCTCAGCAGCCATTCTACAGGCTAGTGAAAGATAACGTGCATCTTTACCTAATTCTTTTCCAACTGCAGTAACAGCTAAAACTGGGATACCATATTTTTGAGCCTCACTTACTAATTTTCCAAGATTAACAACAGTTTGATATTCATATTTTGAACCAACAAAGATAGACATTGCAAGTGCACTAGCATTTAGTCTAATTGCATCTTCAATAGATACAGTAATGTCTTCTTGAGATAAATCATCACCAATAATACTAGAACCGCCAGAAACTCTCAACACCATTGGAGTATCAGTTGTTGCAGGTACAGATGTTCTTTGAACACCGCGAGTAACCATTAATGAATCACAATGTTTCAAAAGGGGTGCAATTACTTTTGCAGGATTCTCTAATTTCTCAGTAGGTCCAAGAAAGTATCCATGATCTACGGCTAACATTAATGCACGATTATTATTTGGTTTAATGATACTAGATAATCTATTTTTTAATCCCCAGTCCATGTCTCTTCGATTTTGAAAGAATAGAAATACCTTTCTTAAGCCTTTCTCATTTTGTTATAATTATTTTCATAGCATCATCACCACTACGTGCATGATCAAATGCTTTTTGAGTGTCATCGATGGTATATGTGTGAGTAACTAATTGTTTAACATCAATTTGAGATGATTCGATAAGAGACAATGCTTCAGCAGTGTCTTTATCGGAAGCAGCATAACTTGTTACAAGCGTGATTTCTTTAGAATAAATTTTACTCATATCCAAATCAAGTTTTGCCCCTTTTGAAGGAACGCCAAACATCATGACGGCACCACCCTTTCTAACTACATCTATTGCATCCTCAAGAGCTTTGAGACTACTAGTAGCAACAATTGCTACATCAACACCTAGTCCATTTGTCTGTTCCAAAATTTTTTGTGTCCTATTTTCATCCATAGAATTTATGGATTCAGTAATATCAAATTTTTTTGCAAAATCCAATCTAAAACTATTCACATCAAAACAAAAGATTTTCGAGAATTTTTGTGCCTGAGCTAACATCACATGCATCATTCCAGTAGGACCCACACCAAATATTGCCGCAGAGTCACCTGTTTGATGATGAAATTTTGACCAAGAGCGTACACAACATGCCAAGGGTTCAATCATTGCAGCTTCCTCAAAACTTAGAGTGTCAGAAATTTTTAAAACACCACCATGAGATACATTCCATGCAGGTACAACATATTCTTCAGATAATCCACAAGGAGATAGATTAGTTTCAGAGTATTTTACACACATTGTTTCATTTCCGTGATTACACAAATGGCAATCATAGCAAGGAACATGATGATGTGTAAAGACCCTATCACCTTTTTTAAATTCAGTCACAGCAGAGCCAACATCTAAAATAATTCCTGCAGGTTCATGACCTAAACGCATGGATGGTTGTCCATATTGTCCAAAAACTTTTTCCAGATCCGAACCACAAATTCCACAAGCATGCATTTGTACTAAAATTTCACCAGAACTCAATGATGGTTTTTCTACATCATTAACTGAGATGACAGATGGTTCTTTAACTGATGCAGTTTTCATGGTAAAACATTATTGAATTGAGTATAAGTAGATTAAAAGAATTAAACACCAAGAATTTTCTTTAACATTACTCTATAATCGACTTCAGTTTTTTCACTTCCAGCTGCAGGTAATGCAAAAACAAGCGTATCTTTTTCAGCTCGAAGAGTAGTCAATTCATCGTTTATTGGTTCAGAGATATCATCACTAACAAGAACTAGTCCAACATCAGAATCATCAGTTAATTTTTTAATTTCACTTAGAGCATTTTCAGGGGTTTCAGATATAACACCAGGAACTCCGGCTAATTGAAAACTAGTTACAAATGATTTGCTGCCAACAGTGTAGATTTTCACAGCTAGAGTTTCTTAGTATTCTAATTTAACCCTTTTTGGAAGCAATTAGATCAGGAAAGATTGATTTAGTCTAAAAAATCAGTGATTTTATGGCAGATATTGATACTCAAAAAGACGTGTATCTATTTTTACATGGAAAAATGGATCTTAGAGAAAAAGCAATGAATGCATTATCCACAAAAGGGTTTTTGGCTGAAAAAATCACCATGGCTTTACCAAATAAAGTTGGAAACGTTGGAGACTACATGGCAATGTTATGGATGCCTCCAAATCCAGATCAAATAAAGATTCAACTAATCACCAAAGTTGAAGAAGTGGAACCAGAAGGAATGGTGGGTCTATGGAAAGGAGTTTCAAAAGATGATATCGATACTATACCATTATAGTAAAGTTAACTGAATCCAGCACCAAAATCATTACCTTTATCTAAAATATCACCAGAATCAGAATTTTTTAATTTTCTATACAAGAGTGTTTCATAAACTATTTTCATTGCTTGTTCATCATCAATATTACAATCTTCTTTAATTTGATTTTTGTATTTTTCAAGTTTTTCTTCATCAGTTTCATCAACAGAAAGATCATCATGTATCATTATATTTGCAATTTTTTCAATTTCAGAATTTTGTTGGTCTTCATCCATACATATCAAAATCATTTCTAGTTATTAATAGATTCGAATAATTACCACTATAAATCAGAAATCAAACCAGAAACAAAATCAGAAAACTCATCATCAGAAAAAATTATTTTTTCAATTTTATTTTCTCTCCTAGCCAATTCTACAGATTCAAGATGATAACATAGAGGCTTATCATTTAATTTTCCAAAATAAAAACCAGGACAGGAACAATAATGTGCTATTGGATCAACCCAGTGCTCCTCACCTTTTCCAACAACTGTCCAAATTTCTCTTTGACTTGGTTCAAAAACATGTAATTTTACACGCTTTTCAGAAACAAGTATTTCAACTCTATCTGAATCTTTATTCACAAGGATTTAATCAGAATACTCATAGTATAACTTTGATGCTTCAAACAAGAATAGTTCCATCAAAACCAGCATTAATTCTAAAAGGTGAAAAAAAGAATTTAGTAGTTACAGATATTCACATAGGATTTGAAAACAGTATGACATCAAATGAAATTTTTATTGGGAAAAATTCTTCCATTAATGAAACTATTCAAGAATTATTAGAAATAATTGATAATGAAAAACCAGATTCTGTGATATTACTAGGCGATATTAAATCAAGTATCAAAAGCATATCAAGAAATGAGTGGGATGAAGTACCATTATTTTTTAAAAAAATAAAAGAAAAATGCAACATCATATTAATTCCCGGAAATCATGATGCAAATATTCAGAAATTAGTTCCAGAAGGAATTACAATGATTAGTTCTGCAGGAATGGTCGAGGATAATGTATTATTTACACATGGACATACAATGCCATCAGAGAATTTCTCACATATTGAAAAAATCATAATGGGTCATGTACATCCAGTATTTTTTCAAGAAAATTCAGTATTAAATGGGCAAAGAGTATGGGTATCATTAAAAATAGAAAAAGAAAAAATATTTCCATCAGCATCAGGAGAATTAGAAATAATAATTGTTCCATCGTTTAACAAATATTTTTATGCTACACAAAAAAAATATTATAAAAAATCAATATCCCCAATAATTGATAGATTAAATGAAATTACATCAGCAAAAATTGTGTCACTTGATGGCAGTATAATTGGAAATGAATTAAATATTAAACAAGTTTTATGATTGTTGAAAATAATTTAATTAATTATAATCATCATATGGTTCGATAGGATTCTTTGTTGTCTCATTATCTTTAAGCCACTCCAAAGTTTTCACAAACGAATCTGCAAGTTCCAAGGTAGTTAATACAGGAATTCCCAACTCTAATGACTTTCTTCGGATTTGATATTCATCATCTAACATTCCAACATATTTTTCCAATGTGGATGTACTAGGAATATTTATGATAAAATCAATTTCTCGACCATACAAAAGATCAGCAATATTTGGTTTTCTTTCAGGTTCTGAAATTTTGTGAACAATCTCTATTTGACCAATTTTTTCTTCAAAAAATTCTGCAGTATGTTCAGTAGCTAAAATTTTGAATCCAAGTTCTTTGAGCAGTGCAATAGATGAAACAAGTTTAGATTTATTTTCAGCACCACCCACAGTTACAAGTGCAGTTCCAGAACTAGGTAGGTTATATCCAACAGAAGTCAAACCTTTGGATAATGCATCATAAAAGCTATCACCAAAGCAGGCAGCCTCACCTGTAGATTGCATTTCAACACCCAACATAATATCAGCCCCCTGTAATTGCATAAAGGAGAATTGGGGTACTTTGATTCCATAATTGTGAATCTTTTTCCATTTATTTTCAGGAATTTTAGGTAAGGGTTTATCCAAAATTGCCTTGGATGCAAGAGATATCAAATTTGTTTTAACTAATTTTGAAACAAAAGGCATGGAACGTGAAGCACGTATGTTTAATTCAATTACATAGACATGATCATCATGAACCAAAAATTGGAGATTAAAGGGACCCTTTACATTAAATGTTAATGCAATCTTTTTTGAATATTCATTAATTGTTTCAATTGTTTTATTACTTAGACGCCACGGTGGAATACACATCATTGCATCACCAGAATGAACACCAGCACTATCAATATGTTCAACTATTGCACCAATTACAACTTCTTTTCCATTACTAATTCCATCAACATCTACTTCAAGTGAATTTAACATGAATTTTGATATCACAACAGGGTGATCAGGTGAAACATCTGCTGCTTCTTGCACATATTTTTTCAGTTCTTCTTGAGACCAAACAACTTTCATGGCAGCACCTGACAAAACATACGAAGGTCTAACTATTACAGGGAATTCTACTTCTTGTGCAAAAGTTTTTGCTTCATTGAGATTTGAAAATGCTTGCCAACGTGGTTGTTGTATGTGAAGTTTATCAAGTTCTGCACTAAACTTTGAACGATCTTCTGCTCTATCAACATCATGTGCACTAGTTCCCAGAATATTTACACCATGTTGTGCAAGTTTTGGAGTTAAGTTATTTGCAGTTTGTCCACCAACGCATGTTACGATACCTTTTGGATGTTCAAATTCAGTAATATCTAAAAGTCGTTCTTGAGTTAGTTCTTCAAAATATAATCGAGTACAAATATCATAATCAGTAGATACAGTTTCAGGATTACAGTTTACCACAGTTACACTTTTTTCACCATTTTCTTGTAACCCCCAAACCATGTTTACAGTGCCCCAATCAAATTCAACACTACTTCCAATTCGATATGGACCTGCACCAACTACAACAATTCCATGTTCATCTGAGGGAATTTCAACATCATTGGAATTTCCACCATATGTCAGATATAGATAATTAGTAACTGCAGGCCATTCAGCTGCCAGGGTATCAATTTGTTTTATAGATGGAATTACGCCTAATTTTTTACGTAAATCACGAATTTCATCCTGAGATTTGCCTTTTGAACGAGCAATTTGTTTATCAGAAAAACCCATCTTTTTTGCTTCTCGCATGATTGGCTCATCAAGTTCAGAGGTAGCAAGTTTTGATTCAAGATTTACAATGTTTTGGATTTTTTCAATAAACCAAGGATCAACTGTAGAAAGTTTATAGATTCTCTCAACTGAAATTCCCATCTTTAATGCAATTGCAACATTGTACAAAATTTGATCATCATGATGAGAAATAGCATATTCAATTTCTTCTTCAGTGTATTTTTTTCCATTTGAACGATTCAAAACTAATCCATCATTTCCAATATCTAACATTCTAATTGATTTTTGAAAAGATTCCTCAAAAGTTCTACCAATTGCCATTACTTCTCCCACAGATTTCATTGTAGGTCCAAGATTTCGATTTACAGATTCAAATTTTGCAAAATCCCATCGAGGATGTTTACAAACAATATAATCAAGAGAGGGTTCAAAACATGCAGTAGTACTTTTTGTAATTCTATTTACTAGTTCAGACAAGTTGTAACCCAGTCCAATTTTTGCAGACATGTATGCTAAAGGATAACCAGTTGCTTTACTTGCAAGTGCAGAAGAACGTGATAGTCGAGGATTTATTTCAATTGCAACGTATTTATCAGAATCAGGAGATAGCGCATATTGAATATTACATTCACCGACTATCCCCACATGTTTTGTTGCACGCAATGCTGCAGAACGTAACATGTGATATTCATGATTATCAATTGTTTGTGATGGTGCAACTACAATGTTATCACCAGTATGAACTTTCATAGAAAGAACATTTTCCATATTACAGACAATGATATTATTTCCATCATAATCTTGCATTACTTCATATTCAATTTGTTTCCAATGTCCAATGTATTCTTCAATTAAGACCTGACCTACAATACTTGCCTTGAGTCCACGCTCTACAATCTCATGAAGTTCAATTTCATTATAGGCAACGCCACCACCTCGGCCACCTAGAGTATATGCCACTCGAATAATTACAGGATAAACTAATTCTTCTGCAGCCTTTTTTGCATCATCAAAGTTTGTCACAGTTTTACTCTTTAGAACAGGAACACCACATTCTTTCATAGAATCCTTGAAAAGTTGACGATCCTCAGTTCTTTTAATTCCATTAATCTGAGTTCCAAGAACATTTACACCATATTTTTGAAGGATATTTGCTTCCTCTAGTTTGACACCACAATTAAGAGCCGTTTGTCCCCCATATGCCAACATGATTCCATCAGGTCTTTCTTTTTCAATAATTGATTCTACATATTCAGGAGTTACAGGGAGAAGGTACACTTGATCAGCAAATCTAGTATCAGTTTGGATTGTTGCAATGTTTGGATTAATTAAAACACTTTTCAATCCATCCTCATGTATTGCTTTAAGACATTGACTTCCAGAATAATCAAATTCACCAGCTTCTCCAATTTTAATTGCTCCACTTCCAAGGACAAGAATTTTCTTTAGTGATTCATTTTTAGGCATTTATTTTTTCTCCATTAGTTGTTTCAATTCCTCAAAGATGAATTTACAATCATAAGGACCGGGAGCAGCTTCTGGATGAAACTGTACTGCAAAACAATTTTGTTTTTTGTGTTTTATTCCTTCTACTGTTTTATCATCTGCATTTGTAAACCATAATTTAAAATCAGAATTATCTAAAGACTCAGGTTTAATTCCGTAACCATGATTCTGACTAGTAACATAAACTTGATTATTTTCTAAATTTACACAAGGCTTGTTTTGTCCACGATGCCCATACTTTAGTTTGTAAGTTTCAGTATTGCCGGCAATTCCAATAATTTGTGCACCCAAACAAATTCCAAGTGTAGGGATATTATTTTCAATTAATTTTTTTGCAGTTTCAATTGTATCGGGACATTTTTGTGGATCACCAGGACCGCTACTCAATACAACACCTTTTGGATTGTATGACATTATTTTTTCATATGTAGTATTCCATGGAAGTAAAATTGCATTATAACCTAGTTCGCGAATATTTCGAAGTATTGCATTTTTTGCACCAGTGTCAATTACAACAACGGATTCACCATCATTGCCATAGATCTTTTCTTCACGAGTAGAAACTTCATCCATAAATTGTTCAGAATTATAATGTGTTGTAGATGCTAATTCCTTTTTGATGGACTCAACATCAATTTCAGAATCAGATACCACAAGAGCTGCCATCATAACTCCTCCACTTCGAAGTTTCTTAGTTACCTCCCTAGTATCAATTCCAGAAATTCCACACACTTTTTCATTGTATAGCCATTCATCAAGAGTCATTGAAAGATTCCAATGACTCGCAGTTAAGGATAATTCATGTACTACCAATCCTCGAATTTGCATTTTATCAGATTCAAAAAACTTTGAAATCCCATCAGAATCTTTGATTGAAGGATCAGGAACGCCATAGTTTCCAACAAGTGGATATGTCAAAGTAAGAATCTGGCCATTATAGGATGGATCAGTTAGTGCCTCAGTGTATCCAACCATTCCAGTATTAAAGACAATTTCACCAAAAACAGTTGAAGAATAACCAAAACCTTGACCATCAAGAACAGTACCATCATCAAAAATCAGCTTTCCAAACTTTTTTGCGTGATTTGATTTCTTTGTAGTAATTGTGACCCTCGTAAAGTCCGAGTTATTGTGAATTTAAGTTTTGTCGTAGTTAAGAGATGAGAATAGTTGATCGCTAAATGATTTTAACAATCAGAGTGCTTTGAACTCTTCACTCCATTTATGATATGCTCGAATCATTTCAGTTGAAACACTAGGTTTTCTTCTTGCCATAATATCTTTGAAATCACTTGATGTGAGTTCTCTTGGTTGAACAGCTTCCTCGCCATCTACAGGTTCATGGTAATCAGGTGAATCAAAAATTTCATGAACGGTTTTGATCTGTGCAGCTTGACAAACATCTTTGATATCACTTGCACTATACCCATCAAAGAGTTTTGCAAGATCAGCGTCATTAACTCTATAATCTTTTCTTAGAGGAGCAGTATATTGATTAAATAAATTCTCTCTTGCTTCTTGTGTTGGAAGTGAGACATAGATTCTCTTTTGGAATCTTCTCAAAAATGGCCAATCAAGACTCCATGGTTTGTTTGTTGCACCAATTACATATAACATCAAATCTTTTCCTTTACCATTAACACCATCCATCTCAGTTAGGAATTGGTTTTTGGTTCTTACCTCTCCGCCTACTTCACTATTTCTAGAACCCAACAAGGAATCAACTTCATCTACAAACAAAATTACAGGTTTTCCTTCTTTTTCAGCATATTGTCTTGCCATAGCAAATAATTTTGAAACATTCTTTTCTGCCTCACCTAACCATTTACTCATCATAGATGATGCATCTACATTAATGAAATATCCATCCATCTCATTTGCAGTAGCTGCTGCAAGCATTGTCTTTCCAGTTCCAGGTGGACCATAAAGTAACATTCCTTTTGGCCATCCCAATGGGAATAAATCTGGTCTTTTAGTAGGATAAATGATGGATTCACGTAATGCACTTTTTGCGTCATCCAAGCCAATTACTTGATCCCAAGTAACATCAGGTTTTTCTTTCATAACTAATTCTTCAAAATCATTTTCATTTTCTTGTCTCTGAACAGATTTCTTTTGATCTTCATCAGATGCCTTAGGGTCTACTGCAGGCTCAACACCATGAGCCTGTTGTAATGCATTTATTCGATTATGATAGGAGTTACATCGGTCTTTGTAAATTTGATTTAGTTTACTGTTTGGATAAAGTTGTAATAATTTTACTAGAGCATCAATTGCATGCTGATAGTGAGTAATTGCCATTCCACGGGCACCCTGGGAGTCAAATTTGATTGCTTCAGAAGCATATTTGCTTGCTGTGTTTTCTAATTCTTGTGGTGCTAAACTCATCTTAATTACCTACGCATCATCTACTTGAGAATTTTGTTGGTATTCTACGGTGTTAATCTCTGTAACAAAATTGGTTAAATTAATTGCACTTGTTTCATGCTTGCAATAATCAGGCCCATCATGATAATTATTTTTAAAATCAGATTTTTCAGAAATATGAGTATGCATGTCTTTTACCTTGTTAATAGAATCCTCAGCTGAAATAATTAGTTCAGATATTTCATCATCTAAATCATTCACAGAATTTCCAGTTTCAGAGATTATAGATACAAAATACTTTAGAATAGATTTCATTTCTTTTTTATCATCATACTTCTGTAACATAAAATCAGCAATTCCAACGATTTTATCTAAATCTTGAAGTTCTTCAACTGAGAGCTTTTCAATTTTTTTAATATCAGAATTATTTACATCAGATAATTTATTATCAATTTTTGATGAAATTGCTTTAATTCTATCAACATCCTTTGAAAAATCTCGTTTAGAGTTTAATAATTTCAAGTATTGCATAATTTGAAAAAATCAAGATTAGGATACTGCTTACTTAATTTAGAGTCCACCATCAATTTTACTTTATCAAGTAAAGTTGCAGATTCCCTATTAGATTCAATGAAATCAAATCTAGCAGTAGTTAGGGCTGCAGAATCCAATACAATACTTCCTAAATGTACAGATAATTCAGATAGTTTTTGACTACAATTTGGTAAAATATCAAATAATTGTGCACTAATTGTACGAATTAATGGAATTGTGGAAGGTAAAACTTTAGGAATGCTAGTAACACCAGAAATATTGTAAGTTATTTTTTTGATTTGTAATAAAATATCTAAAGAAAAAAGCATAGTTTTTTCTAATTTAATTGCATTATGATGAGATTCATCATTTTCATCAAAATCGTTCTTTAAATTATTATTTGATTTTTTTAAATTATTTCTTTTAATTTCAAGAATGTCAATTATTCCATCCAATAAATTCAAAGAATATTGTAATCTAGGTACTAAAGTGACAGAATAAGAAATATTTTCATGCTCTAAGGAATCAATACTACAATTTACTAACATGTTACTCTTTGTCTAGATTTTGTATTTCAGGGCGATGTAACAATTAATTCAGTAACCACAGTTACACATACCTGCAGATACAATTTTGATTTTTTTTGAGTACTT
>Ga0257123_1000292_pt1 | contig 42936 bp, 25 predicted proteins | sample SI106_135metaG_FD_190185 | JGI IMG/M metagenome (GOLD analysis project Ga0257123, IMG submission 190185) | Marine microbial communities from Saanich Inlet, British Columbia, Canada - SI106_135 | ecosystem: Environmental > Aquatic > Marine > Inlet | place: Canada: British Columbia | collected...
AAAAAAGAGTGTTGCCTGAAAAACGCACTTTACGTTACAAACACCGGCCCCCGGAGCATTACGCTGCAGGGGCCTTTCCCTTGAATAGCTCGATGAAAATTCCCTGGATTTGCTTGATCGTGCTCAGCTACTACGGTGCTTTAGCTGCCTTCTCATCTTGGATGTATCAGCATAGAAAAAAAGGAGAAAATTGTGGCAACCTCCCAATTGTGTTGAGGATCTGCCTGAAAGAAGACTGTGAGATTGCTGCAGATGAGGACTACATAAGATTGGTTACAAAGGTATCTTGTGATGATGAAATCAATCTAGAGTTACTAAAAGAAAACGTAGATCGAATATGGGCACTTTTTGAGAGTGCTGCCATTGTCGACCGAGATATACCACCAAGCTGGATAACTTTTTTCGAATATCCCGTAGTCAAACCAATTTACGATCTAACTCAAAGACAAAAAATCTTCGAGATGATGGATAGGGATCAGTGGTTATTGGTGCTTGCCTATTGGCAGCTCAAGAAGCAGGCCACTGTTGAAGAATTCGAGGCGATGCTCAGAGAATTCACTAAGACCCATAGACACCGATCTCATTTTTCTAATGTTGATGCATTCAATCAGGCAAACTTGGAAAAGATTAAGAATCTCTCGATGGTAAAGAATCCCAGTAAACTCTATGAATATGCTCACCAATTTTGGACTTGGATTTCCTTTCGGATGCAAAAACTAGGATTAGAATACATTGAATGATGCATTGAGCAATTCCTTTTAAGGGAACACCCCGCTTCTCCACCATCTCCTGGTAATTAGCCCTCTTTTGATAAAGTATATTCAAGGAGGCTTAAATGGTAGAGCAACAACCTTCCCCTCGGACTGTAAAAGAAGTTCGCAAGTCAAAGGCACAACAACTGATTCGGGAGTTTATTAGTCAGTATGGTAACGCCCCTCCATCCCTCCAACCGGGCAAGAGTGCGTCAGGGTCCCAGGATATTACATCGGGAGATGGTACCGACCTGGAAATTAATGCAGCCCTCATGCAGGCCACCGGAACGGTTCAACCACATGCCCAGCGACATCTCATCATGCAAACACTAAGTGCTCTACCGAACCTTTATGAAAAAAGTAAAATCCCTGAAAATGCCCTACTTGAAAACCTGGGAACGATGAAGCCTCAATCAGAATTAGAGGGCATGCTTTGCTCTCAAATCCTAGCCCTTCATAACCAATCGATGTATTTCATGAGTCGTATGGTTCACCCGAAAATGCCAGAGGAACTAAAGGATAGAAACCTTAACCGCGTTAAGAAGTTATCAAATCTCTTTTTTCAAGGAGTGAAGCTACTAAACAAGATCAAGAAACCGGATCAAAAAATACAGGTACAACACGTTCATGTCTCAGATGGAGGCCAGGCGATCATTGGAGACGTAAAGAAGGGAGGGGGGTGTGGATAAAAAATCAGAGGGACCAAACCCCATGGCCCTGAGACATGGCTTTGATTTTTCCACACTTTCCAGGTGCGCAGCGAGTAATCGAAGCGGAGGCCAGTGTGGTCAACCCGTAGTAAAGGGTAAACTCAAGTGCCACTGGCATGGAGGGAAATCTACCGGTCCGAAAACAAACTCGGGGAAAATGAGGGTTTCTAGGAACCGCTCAAATTTTCGACACGGAGAGTACACAAAGTCTAGGCTTGCTGAAATTAGGAGTATCCATTCGCTGATAACAATGGCCGAGGAAATTTTTTGCTCTTGACTGCTACCCTAAAAGTTACCACCCGGATAAAAGAAGTGGTACCTAAAAGTGTTCTCTTTGTATGGGTTTTGCAGAGGTTCAATGGAAACTGGGCCCATATTCCAGTGACCGCTTCGTGACACGCTCACAGGTTACCGGATCAATATCTCAAAATCCTGACCCACATTCCTTATTCTACCAATTAAATGGCAGGTTCTTTCTAAGTTTTGAAGCCTGCTTTCAAATGCAATAATTGCTTCCCAAAAATACAGAAACCCTCGGCTTAAACCAGCATTCTCACGGGATAGTACAAAATAAGTTGAAATTACAATTGAGTCTTAAGAAGACCATCCTCCATAACCTCCCAAACAACAGAGGAAACAAGTCGCGTTCGGGCAGAGAAAATTACTAAAGACTGCTTTAAGAATCCCTGCAAACCCGAGGATTAGGTGGTGAAATATTACCTAGGACTCAGTGTTTAAGCAGCTTTGCGATAGTTTATATTTGACTCTCTCCCCGTCTGGGTATCGCTAAAGAAACTCTGCTAAAGTCAATGAAGTATACAAAATTTTACTGAAGGGAGTTAAAGCGATGTCCAAAAAAACAATAACTGAAATCAAAAGTGATCTTAAGGAAATATGCGGGAAGGATATTATTGAGGAGTGGAGTCAAAGAAAGTTGGGGAGATACTGGATACGATTTGCATCAAGATCTAACGATCAGACAAATAAAATTGCAAAAGGACTGCAGTATCAGCAGGAAATTTTGCACGACTCAATAGAAGTTTTCGAAATAATCCCCGAGCTATTGTCAGTGGTAGCGGAGCTACAGTCACAAATTAACACCCACCAAATCGAACTCGAAAATCTAAGAAGGGAGAAGGTTGCTATAGAGGCAACAGGTAGGATTCAGAAAGGACTCCTAGAAACAGTGAAGAGGGTTACTGAAAATGGCTGCGACATTGATGGGTTTGAAATTGAGCTTGAGGTAAAGAGCAGGATTCAAGACAAGAAACAAAACAAATCTCACGAAACGGTACTAGATACTTGTATCCGTGACAAGGCGACAAAAGTTACCGCGGGGATAGAGGGAATTATGAAAAAGGTGGCTGGCTTTGTCCTGGAGGGGGACCACACTAAGAATACTCTTAAGGAGTCTTATGCAGGTCTCTCGGAATTCATCTCTTCCAAAGTTGAGAGGGATCATAAAGCAAGCGTCCGAATCAACTTTAAAGGTGTGAGACATAGTCCGCATGTTCAGAGAGTGGAACATAAGAAGTAGCACTACTGCGGCAATGGGAAGGAGATTCTAGCCCAATGCATTGCAGGGCGGAAAGTAAATTTAGAAGCGGCGCTACTGCACCCAAGGGCTGTTTATACCATTTCTGTAGAGACTAAAGGATGAAAACACCTTGACGCATGGAGATTAATAATAACTGGAGAGACGGGCTTAGAGAAGAGGGTGTGGCAACTCTTGGAATTTACTGGCTTGAGGAAATTGCAGAATAATAATCGATTGGAGTAGGCTTCCCGGAAATAATTTCATATTCGCAGTTAGGGTTGCTTCCATCCCCTCTTTCGCACCCCCTACAGTGCGTAAGATGGGGTATAAACCTGGAATCTCAATTATAATTTTTAAGCTTTGATTTCTCTTATTTGAGTGGAATTGGCTAAATTTATTGGTGGGTTCCGGCTAGAAGGCTTTCTATGTGCCATGGCATGCTTTTCGCTCTTTTATTTTTCTCTTTCCTGGTTCAAACTACCGTCTTCACCGGTGAAATAACCCTTGGTGCTGGTTGGAATCTCATTACTGTACCTCTTACTGGTTCTAGCGTATCTGTAGATGCCTATCTTGCCCAAAATTTCACGGGAACCGTTGAAAAAATATGGACATATGATGGTGTTTGGGCCTCTTATCCACAGGGAAGTGGTGCCAGTTTCACGGAATTTAAGCAAAATCATGGCTACTGGTTTTTGATGGGATCTGCAGGCGGGACTCTTAACTATTCAGATAATTCTCCAATCCAAATGGTACAGATTCTCAATGCGGGGTGGGCACTTGCCAGTTTTAACCAGGTTATAGATCTGTCATCCAATGAAGATGTTTTCTTAGAAGAGAATCTTAAAAGTACTCATGAACTAGCAAATATCAAAAAGGTTTGGGGCTACGGCGCACTTGATGGGGGCTGGAAATTTTTTGTTCCCTCAGATGGGACAGGTACTCTTGAATCACTTCCCAAGGGATATGCTTTTTGGTTTTTACTCCAACACACAGTCCAGTTCTCTCTTGACTCAAGCACACCTCTAGAATTAATACCCACCGGGGCTATAGACCAACAGGCAGCCACTTCTGCACCATTGGTTGTAAGTACCATATCAGGTACGGTTAGTGATGGCCCCATACGAAATGCGCGGGTATCTGTAGACCTAAATTATGATGGAGTTTTTTCTCCAGGAGAACCCTTTGATATTTCCGATGAGAATGGAAACTTTGAGATCAGTTATGTTTTTGAAAATGATACGGAATATCTCCTAATCGCTGAAGGCTCTGATTCACTCGGCACTGTAGATCCAGCGGATAACGCAGACCTGGGAACTTTAAACTTTGTCATGTATAACACCGTGACAACGGTTCAATCCCAGGATGTTGAAAATTACCCAATCGTTAAAGCGTATAGCAAGGACATGAACCCGGCTACCTTTCAGGATTATCTACAAGAATTGGACCATGAACTTTTGGGTGGTCTGGATACGGCAAGTACCGAGGTTTCAAAACTCCTGACCGCCGATTCATCAGACACCACGAAACTGTTTCGTGAGAATATTGTGAATACTGCATCTGACTCCGCTCTAAAGTCAGTTTTCACCTCAAAACTAGCCAAGGTGGCTCAATTGATTGAATCAAAAGAGGAAGGGAAGGAGTCTAACAGCACTAAGACAGAATTGGAGCTTGCTACTGACAATTTACTCGTTTTTTCTGAGGAAGCAACAGAGGAATTGACTGAGCAATTGGCGTTTGCAAACAAAACGACCCCCAATAAAATTGGAGATTTGGTTGTAACCAGCCAATTGAACCAAGTTGGCGCTACGGATGAGTTAAAGGTTTTCGTTACACCTTATCGGTCTATCATGGATATTACCGATTATGCACAGATCAGGAATTTAGGTATGACAGCGCTTCTTGGAGCGGATGTTGTCATTAAAGACGGCAGTGGTAAGCGGGTTACTGGAGTCGTCAATTCCAGTATCAATAACACGATTATCAACAGCCTAAACTTTGAGGATATTGATAGTTTGAATTTTCAGGCACTGGACGAATCCAATGTCAGTTACCTTACCTATGGAAGCTCCGGATGGACCGAGGTAACAGGAGCCTTAAGTATAGGATCTAATCAAATCAATGGAATCCTCGACCATTTGATTATTGCTCCGCTCATACTTGCTAGAAAGAGTTTTTTGCAAGATTCAAAAACAATTTCTGTTCCCGGTTACTCTGATTTGACCAATCCGGTTGTGATCGTGAAGGGTCACTGGGTTAATCCGGAGCCCTTTGGTCCGGCATTGCCTCCCCCGCTAAGTTTTACCAATGGGAGTATTTTTAAGAACCTTGAAGGGGAGGGATCCCTTCATCTTGACCTGATTCCACTCTCAGGCACTAGTATCTCCGTTCGAATTCCAACGGATTTTACCATCGATGAATTAGTCATTATTTCAAAAGATATTGCTGGCATAGATGCAGCAGGCAAAATTTCCCTGAATATTAAAATTGAGAATGACACTGTTTCCAGTGAAGGCGGACCCCAGTTCGTTTTCATCGAAGATGATCAGTTGAAGTCACTACTTTTAGCTGGTTCCGGTCTTGAATCCTACGCGGGTCTTGATAGTTTTATTGAAACTCGCATTCCATACGAGATTTTAAGGTTATTTTTTGAGAAGTCTCCCACTGGGACTGAAGCTATCAGTTCTACCCAAATGTTTTTGGCCAATGCACAGAACTTTCTAAGTGGAAACAGTACCTTCTCCACCCAGGGCATCAGTTCGCTGAATTGGGATACCCCTTTACCTGACGGCACGCAAAGTTCATTTACCTTTACCGTGAATGAATCCAAGGAAGAATGCACCCTCACAGAATCGAATCAGGATTCAGGAGCAAATCCGGTATTTACCAGGACCATCACTTGGCGCTTTTTTGAAAGCAAGGTGGAAAAGAAAGTTAGTAGTAACCATTCCGGCGGTCGGCGGAAAGGCTCAACAAATTCGCAGACCATCACCTTTGATCGTAATGATAGAGAAATTCTTTCCGCCGTATTTGAAGATTCAAGGAAAGAAGTTTTCATCTCTGCAAGTGGCTATAAGAGCGTGGTTGATGGATTTTACAAGGGTTCCGCGATTTTTGATCGGGCATCAGATTTTGATGTAGACGAGATTCTCAGTGCAAAGTATGAACAAAGCATGACACAGACGCTTACGTTCAATAACCAGATCCTCGGTGGAGTAAACTCTGTTGAAGGGTTTTTAGAGATGGGTAATACCCACCTGAAATTTGAGGGCGATTTTCAGGTATATCTTGAAACCTACGGCACAATTGTAGGAAAGGTAGCGTTAAAGGGTAATGCCTTCTATGCCAGGGGATTTGATTATGGATTTTATAATAATAATCTGCTGGGTGATGCAGTTTTTACGGCACAGTCCATGCCTCAGAACCAGTCTACAATTTTACCGGTTGGTATTGAGGGACAATGGAGCGGGGCTTTAGCTGATTCTTGTGGATCTGATGGTTTGATTAGTCTCCAAGTAACTCAGTCTAATCAGATTTTTCAAGCCCAATCGGCGGACCAATCCCGAGTATATGGTACACGTACAGTTTTATCGGGCAATAATGTATTTCTTTATGACATTAATTATTTGTGGTCTACCGGTGTATTTGACGGTACCTCATCTACCATTTCCGGTGATTGGAATGATGGGACCTGTAATGGAAGCTATATGCTGACAAAAAATTAAACACGTCCAACCAATTGAACTTTACCACACCCAATTTATTCACTGACTTTAGAACTTAATCGCTCATAGTTTCGCATGAGAGCAACCAAACAAATACAAGGAATCAACCGCCTTCTTGCTGGGCTTAACATAAGAATGTTTAGTGCAGCAAACGCTCCTATAACTGCCACAATTTTGACTATCAGCAATCGCTTGTCATTAGGTAATTTATTAACCAGACCACCTTTTAAGAATTGAACCAAAGAACGACCCATTTGCTCACCAGCCATTGGTGCAGCAATAGTTTGTAATAGTGTATCCAAATAGAATTTAATTAATGTTTCCAAGTCTAAAATGTTCGCTAAAAGGATTAGACTAATGTATTTGGATTTTTCAATAATATTTGATTTCATCTCAGCATCAAAGATTGAATATCCGAAATCTTCAAACATTCTTACCAGTTCCTCTTTTGTCTTATCTTTGAATGAAGAATCCACAAGTGAGTCTGCCAAAATATTTTCATAATCTTCGACATTACCAACTACCGGTATCCCATTATTTCCTTTCTTTCTATTCAACTTTTTATCAAAATTATTATTCAGAGTTTTACAAACAAAGATTAGGTGATCTTTATATGATAAATCATCTATTAGCCCTGTCTTTCTAAATATATAAGCCAATGAATTTGAACCGTACCATCGTAATTGGCAAAGAATTTTGTTCGCTAGATCTTCACGGTCTTGTGATGACAAATCATCAAGCTTATCTATATATTCCTTTTTCAATTTAGTTGAGTCAGGCGACAGATCGCTAAGTTGGGCTTCAATAAGATATTTCAAAAACCAACTCTCTTGCTTGGTAATAAAATTGATGAAAATTTTATCGCTTTCAGAAGAACCCATTTTTCCCCATCCTCTTCCTCTACCTAAGAAACGTAATTCAGACCAAGCTCATGCATCTTGCGGGAAATACCTATCCATACGTCTTTTGAGTACCTGGCGAATTGGCTGGTGTTTTTGATGACATCTGCGCTTTGGATCTTCCCCAGAGTGGCAGACGAAAATCTATCTATGTTTGTAAAGCACTGGCGGTACTTCCGATTCTTCTTAAACTCCTTGATCATTTCATCGAATTCATTTTTCGTGGTCTTGGTTTTTGATTGCCAATAGGCTAAAACCATCACCCAAGTATCCTGGTCGATCATATCGAAAAACTTTTGCTTTTGGTTGATTTGCTCCAGGGACCGCAGTAAAGGATATTCAATTTTCTTAATCCACGAGATTGGGATCTCTCTATTAGGAATGACTCCTGTTTCAAAATTATGCCAGGTGTGCTTAGCGCCCTCCAATAACTCTTGATCTGAAAACTCATAGTCTTCATCCGCACCTTCGGGGGGTTTGAGATAGTCTTCATCTGCAAGAATCTCACAATCTTCTTGCAGCTCAATTTGCAATACAACCGGAAGACTAGCTCTGGTCTCTCCCTGCTGATTATGTTCATACATGACAGAACTAAAGGCAGCCAGGGCGCCGTAGTAACTTAGGTTTTGGGCAATGTATGTTCCCTTGGAAAAAGGCTGAAACTCTTGCTCCTCTCTAACTGCGGTTCTATGGGCCCCTGGGAGCAAACCACCATCATTCATGATTTGCTGCACACGGTCTAACGTTGTGCCGTGTTTAACTGTAGTGAACTTTTTAAGGATCATTGATTCTATTCCACTAAATTTCGATAATCTAAGGAGTCCAAGACAGTGTTTGATTTTCTGAATCCACCGCTGGTTTTAGCCGCAATATTTCATCGTCGAATCCGCTATACACGACTTCGATTCTGTCGCTATTCCTTGTGAGCAGACCACCATTTACAACTGGAAGTTTAAAGTGAAATAAGGCAGGGTTATTGAGAATTTGGCTTAGATTCCCCTGAAGGTCTTGGTTAGTATGGAGTAGAGATTCAACTAAAAGTGTAAGTAATCTCATGTCTGAAATCTCTATGGTCTCCGCTTTACAATATACCCCTCGCTTGTTGGAATCCTTTAGAATACCCCAGTTAGCAAAAGATCGTATGACACATCTCGTGTATCTGCTTATAGTCTCACGATCACCGTATATTTCCTTCAAACGATCTACGACTTGCCTTTGACTCACACTATCTTGTAAAGAAAATAATCGCCCGAACTGTTTCGCAACATTTACCCAAAAGGGGTAAGCTGCAGAGATCAACGCCCAGTGTACAACTAAAGAATTATCTGGATTTAGTTTCAAGGAATTCAAGCCCTTCTCTCTGAGCGGACTTAAATCAGGATCTGGAGTAATCCAAATACCCATTAAAATATTCACTACCTGTGAACGTGAAGTTGACCCTCTAATTTTACGAGATCCATCACCTTGGCGATCTGATAAATAATCATGAAGTTCCATTCGTATGGTCTTGGGATCCATTCCTGCAAGCAAGTTAGAAACTACTTTTTGCATCCACTCGAACCGGATTGCCTGCTTGATACCGATGGCTTCGAGTCTTTTGCCCATCACCGTCTCCTCCTTTCAAACTTTACAAAGGGTACGATAACTTCTTCGATGGCTATACCACCGTGACCTACGATAACTTCTCCTGGGTTTACGAAGGCGTCACGGCCACCAGCGACCAGGGGAAAATAATTTTCTGGTAACCCAGCCGGCTCCCACTCGTGCGCAAACGGGAAGGACTCAGCGACCTGGGAACGGAGTTCCGGTGTGGGATACACGCGAACTCGCTCGCCGCGAGTCTCGGCAATCACACCTTCAGAGGGGCGGCCCTTGCCGTCGCATTGGATATTACCATGATCGGCTGTAAGCCAGACAGTATACCCATATTCCAGTAACTGACTGACCATCTCATAGAGAAACCCGCCTTGGTACCATTGCTTAATTTGATTGTGCATCCCGGCCGAGCCGAGTTGCATGCCATGCATGATCTTGTCGACCTTGTCCACGACCAGCCCCACCACCTTGGTCTTGCCGGGATGAATTGCGGCGTCGAGTACGCTGGATGCATCACCATCGCCCAGGCCGCGCTGGTAGGCGACATCCAATCGAGAGAAGCCATGGCCCTCCCAAAACTGCCTCCAGAGTTTAGCTTCGCGATTGGTAGAGTTGATGGATGACGGGAAATAGAACGGTGGCTTGCCAGAAAAGATTGACTGTCTCGATACCGAGGTCAGCGTCGGAATCCAGGCAAAGGTCGCGGATTCGCGTATGACCAGATTGACATCCTGCTTTTGTAAAAGCTGGCGGATGGTCACCCACTGATCCATGGCAAGACCATCGACCACGATCAGCGCAGCACCGCCGCTACCGGAGTCCTCGATATCCCGAGCTAGACGACGAGGTACATGGTGCAGCATGGCCGGAATTGTCGGCGGCAGATTGCACAGACTAGAATAATGGTCGGCCAGCCAACCAGCAAAGATCTTGTTCAGAGTATCACCGTTTTCGGTGAGCCGGGTCTGATACTCGGTACTGTTGCCACAGTGAACCAACGAAGAAAGCTCGGCCCATTTTAGCGCAAAGGCAGTCCAGTCAGAATAACGCGCTTCCGCCGTTGGTAGCTCCTTCTCGACAAGGTCAAATAGGCGGGAAACACGAAACTCTTCGTCATCCACATCGGTCAAGGCAATGCCGCTTCGAACCCACAACCCGGCATCCACTTCAATATCTGTTGCCTTGACAGGCGTGAGTTTCCCCTCCAGAAAAAGGTTATCGATGTAGACCTTGATATCCTGATGGTCGAATGGCAGATGATCTGGGCCGGGATACTTGAGACCAAATTCTGGCGAGTCTACCTGTACTTGATTGGCACTGCTAAACCTGGAAAGAAACACCGGCCAACGTTCCTGCAAAAAGTCGAAGAATCTCCCGGCGTCTGGCACGATTTCAGATAGCGGCCAGGTCTTGAATCTTTCATTGCTTTTGAGTACATGTATGAGCCGCTCGGCCAGCATCAGTGGAATCTGAAGTTTCCCATAATGCATACGAAGCAAAGCGCGAATCAACTCTACATCACCTCCGATCAGTTCTGCGGCGATCCCAAACGCATGGCGAAGAATAAAATCCTTGGTGGTGTTGTCTCCCATTCGATCCGGGGGTGACTTGCACTGGGCCTCAAAGAGCGCGTCGAGCAGGCTCTGGTCGAGCTTCTCAATGACCGGGTAGCTCAGGTTGGGAAAGAGATCCCCAAGATTGAACGAAAGCTTCCGGCCTGCCTGTAGCAGGTCGTAAGGCAAGGAGTCCAACTCGGCATCCTGCAAGCGGAGAATCACCACCAAATCGGTGCCCTCACCCCGGTCCCAAAGTGAACGGTACTTGGACTCATAGACGTATCTGAATTCGACTGGGTCATTGAACTCGATCAGGCTGAACCCACGCCTGCTAAGTTCCAAGACCAGTTTTTCCTCGGTCAGCAAACAGTCTGGGTCCGCGACCAAGGTCAATTTACTGACGTTGGGTACAAAATCTTTCAAGATGGCGTCTCGCCAACTACTCATTGAGCACTTCCCTCGATAATGCACAGCATCAAAAGCGGACGGATCTCCGGCACGATGTGCCGTGCCGATTGCAATTCCTTTAGCCATTCGGCTTCGTCTGCATCGCAACGGGACAACCTAAATTGCCGTACCTCGGGTAAACCAATGCGTTCAATAGCTTTACGGCGTGAGGAAAAGGAAACGAATCCGCGTTCCTCTTCACGCGCAACTGAGGCGAGGTGTACCTGTTGCAGTGAATCGAACAAATCCTGCCCTGCCTGCTCGGCGGCTTCCTCCAAACGTGTATGTGCTTCAATGGATGCAACTTGTTCGAGGTTGGCTTGCACCTGGAACTCAGATGTCTGCAACATATCCCATATATGGCGGGCCGTGGGCAAAAACAGCTTACCTTCCTCGCTTAAGAATATGCTGAAATAACCACGGCGAACCATGGGAATCCGCAGAAGTTGCATCTTCTGGTGTACCCCAACCTGGATGCGAATTTCAAACAGCCCCCAGAACCCGGAGATGTTGGCTGGCAGCCCGCTGAAGATGACACAAGGGATTGATTGACCAATCGCGACCTGCGGAAGGTTCAGGGCAAGTCCACGAATACGGCTATTTTCAAGATTGAGCAGGTTGGTATCTTCTTGTAATGCAGCATCATGCGCACTGAACACGCAATGTTCTTGAATTTCACCATCGGGCCAGAGCAGCGACCAGCCGCGGGATGTCTCAACTGCCTTTCCACCATGAAGACGCAGGTAGCCACAAGTCATCTGTTCAAGCCAAGCCGGTAACGGATGAGTACGTAAATCTTCGGATGCTGTCAGATCCACTTCTTCACTAATGGCATAGACAGGGCTTTGCTCACGTACTGAGACCACCTCGTGATTCACTACTGATAACATCTGCTCAATCTCGTCATCGAGATCACGATCTTCCATCACCACATGAGTCATCATTTGTTCATATAGCTCCGCGGTAACCGGCGTCTCTAACACATCGTTGGTTTTATCGATACCTGTCTCCCTATGGATGATTGCCAGCTTTTCCTCAATCACCTCCAGTACACGTGACTCAATTGAATTCTCAAAAACAAAATTATATGCGCGTACTACATTAGGCTGGCCGATACGATCGACACGACCAATGCGCTGTTCTACTCGCATAGGATTCCATGGAAGATCGTAGTTGATCACTACATGGGCGAACTGGAGGTTCAATCCCTCGCCACCAGCATCGGTGGAGATCATTACCCTCGCAGCTTCAGCAAAGAGGCGCTGCTCTTGTTTGCGCTCAACCATCTCCATCGAACCATTGATGGTGGCGCAGACTAAACCACGCGCCTGCAAAAACTCCAGCAACATCATTTGAGTACCGACAAATTCGGTAAAAATAAGCACTTTAAGCTGATCATCATTTTCTTCACCCTGGAGTTGGTAGATCAATTCGATCAGACGCAACGCCTTAGCATCGGGACCGAGCGCTTCCACTTGCCTTGCTAACTCCAACAGATGTCTTACCTGCTCCAATTCATTAATCCGGCCAAATTCATTGACATCAAGCAGTTCATCCAGCAACTCCTGTCCGGTTAAATCTTCCAGCTCCTCAATAATCAACTCCACGCCAGAACGTTGGCTATCCTGCATGGCGTCAAGTCTTTCCAGACGACGTTGCAGTGTTGAACAAATGGCGCGGGTACTAGAAGAGGAGATTCTCTGTAACAGGATCATTAAAAAGGCCACAAATGGAGACCGATTGTACAAAGCCAAATTGTAACCAAACTTTGCATAGTCAGTGACTTCTTTGTAAAGTCTCAATTGATCAGGGAAGCTATCCAGATCAATAGTCAGTGTGCGTGTGGTTCTTGGTTTGAAAAGTGGCTCACCCTTGGACGTCACCGCCTTCCGTTTTTCAGTGCGAATCACAAATGGGGCTACTCGGTCACGTTTGATGCTCTCGATATCAGGAAAGGTCATCGGATCCAGTAACCCCATCAAACGAGCAAAGGCATCCGACTTACCCTGGTGAGGAGTCGCTGAAAGTAGAAGTAAATAGGGCGCGGCTTCTGCAAGCCCTTGCCCGAGTTTGTAACGTGCCACCAAGTCACTGGCACCACCTAGACGGTGTGCTTCGTCAACGATGATCAGATCCCACTGTGCAGTTACCAGTCGCTCGTGGCGAGTCAAGTTATAGCGCTGTAGAGTCTCCTTATTCCAACCTCTACGTCTGCTGAGCGGTTTAAATGCGTCTGTGGTTATAATTGCTTGGGGAAATTGAAGCCAGGGATTACGTTGGTAATCTGGGAGTGAATCCTGCATCAAACGTTCATAAACCTCGAGATCATTTGGATTAACCAGGGTAAAGGACTCATTGAAATGGGATTCCATTTCGGATTGCCACTGCAAAGCAAGACTCTTGGGAGCAACAACTAACGTACGGCGCACCAACCCACGCAGCTTGAGTTCCCGCATGATCAACCCTGCTTCTATTGTCTTGCCAAGACCCACCTCATCGGCCAACAGGTAACGTACACGATCACCAGAAATAGCCCGAGACAAAGCGTGTATCTGGTGTGGTAACGGGATGACGTTAGACTCCATTGGGGCAAGCAGCACATGGCCGTCAGTGGCACCTTCGAGCACCTCGGCCACCTTGGATGCAGCTGCCACATAGGCAATGCGTCCGGCCTCGATCTCCGGCTGCAAGTCAGCATTCAGTGATCGCAAGGCAGAGCGGGGAACGCGGACCACCGCATCCTGGTTCGGCAGCCAGATTCGGCACACCGTCTGCCCCCATAAGGTCTGCTCTTCGATGATCTTGCAGGCGCTGTTATGAACGGTGCTGTAATGCCATATTGAGCTATTCATCCTCACCTAACTCCCCAGGCTGGATTTTGGGTAAGTCAAGTGTAGAAAGTACAGGAAAGTGGATCCCATGCTGAGTGCGGATCAAGTCGATTTGGCCGACAAATTCTCGGTATGCAGACCCTTTTTCATCAAACCAGACAACTCTATGATCGCCGTCAATGACCCTCTTTATGGCCACCTCAAATTCGGATGGGAGCATGAAAGAATTGGAAAAAATGAGACTATTTGCCGCATCAAATATCTGAACAAGGTCATCAGGGAAATCTTCCGAGCACTCTTCGAAAAGACGCTCCGACTTTTTGAGTAGATATACTTTTAAGATGTCCGACCAATCAGAGCATATCAAGAAAAGGTTGCTTACACTTTCCTCCCGCCAATCGCTCTCAATAAATTCATCCACGAATTGTACGATCTCGTCGGATTCTTGCATGAAAAGATTGCCAGACACCAACCATCTAACGCCCTTGAAAATCTGTTGTCGATGCCGGTCATCCTTCATTGCCTCTATGATTAGAGACAATACTTCTGATCTCCTACGGTCGATCAAAACAGGGTGCTTTGAGATGTGTTCAGCGATAAGAGAAAAGCGATCCTCAAACAGGTCTTTGTCTTCAGCCTCAAAATCGCATAGGGAACATAGGTTTCCATAGGAATCAAATTCGTATGAATCGATTTTCCCCGTCTTGAGCACGTCTCTCAGATGTGCTTTTGCCTGGCTTCTGGAATGACCATCCCAAAGGTCTCCTCTTTTATCAATTCCCACAAAAATTGAAAAGAGAGTCCTGTCAATTGATTCTATTGGCTGAAATTTTTGAGATATTTTCAGTGCCAGTTCATCTGGTGCGTTACCGATTAGTTCTTTAAAAAAACAAAATGCATTCTGTTTCCACTGTAGGCTTGCACCACTTCGTACATGGTCGACAGAACAAGCTGCGAACTGTGGCCAAATTCTCTCCGGTACTTTTCCGAAATAATAACGACACGCTTCCTGGGCGCGATTTTTGTCGGTAAGCAGATGCATGTCATCGAGTTTTGAATGAACGAACTGCTTAACAAATGACATGCCCCTATAACCGTCTCGGCACAAGACGGTTTGTGAACAGACATAAAAGATGTTGCGTACTGCTTCTGCAGAAGGAATTACACCTGTTGGATGCGCGCACTTTGACCGAGTGTCTCGAGCAAAGCGTAGGCATTTTTCTTCGTAATCATCAAACAGTTCGCATTTCTTTGCCTGTACTATAAGGTTTTCCTCATAGCAGGCCTGCCCCATAACATTTTGAAGAACTCTCCCTGCCTCCTGTGCAACTCCATCACCTTCTTTTGCCAGCTCATCGATTCTGCGATAAAGGCAGTCCGCCGTTACGCACCACACCAAAATAACCGCAGCCCTGTGAGACCCAATCTGATAGCACCGAATTGCCTCATCGAACATGGCGCGATCATCTTGGCTGACAATCTGGTCGCACACATGATCCAGATCCAAAAATTTGCGATCCTCCGTAATCATTAGATTTCGCCTGCAGTTCGGGTGATTGCTTGGTCATACCACATAAGCAGCTTCGGATCTTCCTCGAGAACATTGGACGGAATCTTCTCCGCCACCTCAATTATTGCCTTGTATGCTTCAGGCGTTCGCTGCTGCCATAGGTTTTTGAAACCTGCTCGGACAGCTTCCAATCTAAAAACCTTGAGCTTCTTTTTTACTTGTTTGTATTCTTCAAACTCTCTGAGCAGAGCTTTCTCGCGAAGTTTCTCCAAGTCGCCTGCCTTATTGGGATCAGGAACGTACCAACAATTTCGAGCCTTTATTTCAAGTGTGCGGTTGTCTTTCGATTGATTCCGCAACTCCGGCCAGGTAGTAGACAGATAGCTGTGAATCTGGCTTGGTACCTCTCCTCGGCCATCAAAACGCAAAAAGTTTTGCTCTAGTAGGGTTGAGAGTTCGAGGGCCTTTTCGTTTTTGCTCCATCCGCCAATTTCTTTCAAAAATTGCGGATGAAGATCTTGGGATGTCTGAGGCTTCTCACGAAGAAGGCTTCTCAGCCACTCGATTGCTGAGGATTCATTAAACACAAACAGGGATCGTTGGACCAAACGTTCGACAGTGAGACGTCTCATGTCATACTCGGCCGCTTGCTCGGGCAGGAAAAACATGCCATCTCGTTCGGCGAATCCCTGTCTCAGGCCAAGCTGGAATTCCTGACTGGAGATAGGAACTGGGTAGCCTTTGCGAACGTAATAGGTAATCATCTGGTCGAACAGAATACGCGGATCTCGCTCAGGTACGAAAATCATCAAGGCACCTTGGCGTTTGGTGACCGGCAGATATTTTAAGTGGGTGCGGAGGAAGTCCCACACACCTTCTTCGGTTTGCGCTTCCTTCTGGAAACGCTCTTCAAATCCACCATTGGGTTTGTATGCTGAGATAACGAGGTCCTGCTTGACCGCCGTAAGTGTGGTTACAGCTTTAAAGCTGCCTTGTTTTTTATCAAGAGCCGAGACATTTGCTACAATGAAGCCAACTTCGGTTAGGGCAGTTTGGATGCTGTTCCATACGGATGCATTTGTATTTGAAAATTCAACAGTAAGCCAGCGACCCTGCTTTAACAATCGATATGCTTCCTCAAAACAACCCGCCATCAACTGGCGATAGTCATCCAAGCTTTTTCCTTGAGCGCTATTCTCCACAGCCTCAGGTTCGTTGTTTGTTAGAACCTTTAGCCAAACCTCCCAGAGTGAATTCAGCTCAGAATAATTGATATTTGCCCCAAACGGCGGATCGAAGAAAAAATAGTCCAGGGAATTGTCTGGCATCAGCGTCTTCTCTGATGATGACGTAAAAACAATCTGCTTGGTCGTTCTGTCTCTTTTGCTTAAGTACGAGGAAACGTCTTTGATTCTAAACCCAATCATTGCAATCAGGCAGTACTCAATTTGGTTTGACGGTATATACAAAGTCCCCGCAAGGACGCCTGCAGTTTTTGAGAGATTAGTATTGAGACGGCTGACGGCGATTTTGTGCATTTTACTTGCTCTCGGGAGCTGATCACCTACAAGGCAAAGTAACTGGCTTTCCATTTCTGAGGCGGAAAGGATGTGCCGAAGTGTCGCAAGTACACGTAAATTACGCTTTGTGTAGAAGTGGTGAGAATGCGTGATACCGATGGGATCATTTCTTCGCGTTTCACGCCCGTCGATCATTCGTGACGATGGATGCCAGTAAGGAATTTCCTCATTCTCAATTTTAGCTATTAAGGTAAAGTCACCTTCGTCAGGTTTTTTTTCAAATCGACCTGAAACACCAGCGACAGAGTAATTGATCTGCACTGGAACTTGCTTAGCCTGTTTGATCGTTTCTCCAATAGCAACATCGTACTTGTTTACCCAAGCCCGCTCGAGACGTCTTTTGGTTAACTCAGCATTGCAGTGAGGACAAGGAAAGCTGTCATGAACTTTGCCATTTTGCTCATCGACAGCTTCGTCCCAAAAAACGACCTTGCCGGCACACTCATTACAGACAAAAATATCTGACCAAACAGTGTAGTTTATGGTCCCGATTCGTCCATCAGAATGCCTTGTCTCATACATCCAACCGCATTTTTTTTCGACTTCCTTCAATATCCGGTAGGCTTCACGTTTGAAAGAAGATGGACTGACAGGCGTGTTGTAGTTGTACGAGATAAATGTCGCCGCAGGAGACAGATCATTGAGAATCGCCCTGCGGACGCCCAGTTTTGAAAACGGTCGCCAAACCTTTTTGCCGTCTTCATCTGTCTCTTCCTTCAAAATTGTCCCATCCGCCTTCACCGGGTAGCCGAGGGACATGACTACCTCTCGGTCGCCACACATCTGCGCAGCCACACCCGTCATTCCTGTTCCACAAAACCCGTCAAAAATAATATCCCCCGGCTGCGTGTAATGGAGGATGTAACGCATGATGGCCTTGTGAGGCACTTTGGTGTGGTATGAATGAGCGTTATAGATAGGGTCGTTTTTCCCCTCGCTCACGTCAGTCGCAAAAGGCTCACGATGATAGTGGTAGCCTTCGGACTGCTCAGGTTTTTGCGCCTCCCATTCGGCTATGAAATCGGCGAGCCATGGATTCGGGCAGGCGGTGTAATACGGAGGATCACTCAGGCTCAGGATGGCCTCATCGTTACCAATTGGGAACCCTTCGATTCTCCGAAACTCAGGGTCTTTGAATTTTTTGCGTAATTCCTCCGTGAAATAGGCTCGGCGCGTTTCATCATCCTCAAAGGTCATGCCGAGACAAGTCACCGGACCGGATGGTTTCTGCGGCTCTTCAAGCAGCGACTCGAACAAACTATTTTGTTTCATATTCATAATCCTTGCTGGTGTCTCGTTTCTCAGCTTGGTAATTCTTATTCAATGACGATTCTCACATTGGCCGGGTCCTTCCCCTTGGTGAGCTGATCGATGTACCTCTCAAAGCGTTTCTTCATTTCTGCCGGGGTGGCCGGGCCGTCGGTCACCTGCAGAGCCTGTTGCAGCTCCTGCGCCTTGACTATGACCTTGACCAGTCCGGAGAGCACTTCCTTCAGGGCGTGGACGAAATTACTGTCCAACGGCATCGGCAGATCCTTCGATTTGATGAAAGCCTTCAGCGGTTCGCGGTCGTCAATCTTCAGCAGATACATGTTGGCCTTGGTGATTGGATCATCCTCCAGGTTGCTGAGGATGGTGGAGGTCCAGGCTGCCACCATGGCATCGAGCTGGGCGTCCATACCATCGATCATCTGCAAGCCTGCCGCCGTGCCGGTTTCCACTGAAGGCCGGAACCCGCAATGCGGGCAGATGGGCAAGGCGTCGAGGTTTTGCTCGGTCAGGGCGAAGCAGCTCTTCTGCCCGGCCAGGCGGTTCTGGTAATCGGTGAGCTGCTGCCGGGGCATCAAGTCGATACCGGCCAGCTTGAGCAGGGTTTGCAGACGCTGATCGTTGAGCAGGCCCGCCTTGCGCTTGTCGTCGTTAACACCTAGCCGGGCTTTGGTGTGCAGGCCGATATAAGCGACGGTGTAATCCTTCTTCAGGCTCGAGAGCTTAGCCCCGATACCCTGGGACTGGCTGGCCAGCTCGGTCAGGTCGGCCTGCTTGAGGGCATCCAGCACATCCTGCCGGGCGGTCTTCATGCGATCCACCCAGTCATGATCGGCAGGCAGCACTGCATCGGCGGTTGAGAGCCAGGATGCCGTCGGGCCGTGGTCCATGATGAACTCGCGCAGGGCGTCTAGCTCGTCCAGAGCCTTCACAGTCTTTTCGTGGGCCAGCACTTCGGGAGCGCTGTAGCGGAAGTTTTTCAGCCTACCTGGCGAGGAATAGGCCTGGAGCGATTCAAAAAAGCCCTTGGCCTCGTCCAGTCCGCTGGCCTGGCTCGCCAGGTCGGTGCCCGCGAGCAGATCCAGCCCCCAGAAGGAAAGTTTCTCGCGCAGGGTCTGTTGGGTCATGACGATGCGCTTGACGATCTTACCCACGGACTGCTGCAGATTCTGCACCGGCTCGTCCTTGCCCTGGGTGACGAGCTGGGCCATGCCTGGCGTCATGCCGAGCAGTTCAAACAGTGCCTTGAGCGCGGGTAGGTTCCATTCCTTGGGCTGCTCCAGGTGCTTGAAGCGGACCAGCAGGTCCATGTCGGTTGCGGCAAGCGGCTGCAGTCCGGTAGCGTCAAACTTTTTGCCCGGGATGGAGAGAACGATGTCGCCGGAGTAGACCAATGCAGCGAAGATAACGGTCACCCATTCCGGCTCAAGCCGCGTACCACCTGGATTCATGTATTCGAGCCCGTGGTCATCGTGGATGATCTCGCTGCGGTTGATCACCTGACCGTGGCCCTTGGCCTTGACGGCATCGAGAATGAACTTAGTGTACTTTGACTTGTAGGGGTCGATCTTCTCGCCGTCGAGCAGCTCCAGGGCATCCAGCACAGCCGTGGCCTGCTTGGTGCGGTTCTGCCCGGCGATGGACCGCAGGGCGTCCTGCGCGGCCTGGGCGCGGTTGTTACCTGTGATCAGGACCGAGAAGAACGGGTAGTCCGGGGCCTGGTTCTCGAAGTTCGGAGACAGACAGACACCGGCGATGGTGTTGACCAGGTCGCGGAAGTTGATGGTTTCGTGGGGCGACAGACCGGCCAGATCGCGGATGGATTTGCCCTTGGCCCACTCGGTCATGGATTTGGCGCGGCCCTGATAAGTGACCTCGAAGGCATCGCTCATGTGCTTCTGTAGCCACTGGACCAGTTCCTTCAGGAAGCCGTTGGCTTTGGATTCGTAGGTAGCCTTGGCGTGTCCCGATGAGGTGGCCGCAAGGTCAAGCGCGGCCGCGTAGCTTTTCAGCGCGGTCTGGAATTCCTCGTCTGTACCTTTCAGGAGGAAGAAGACCTCGTCATTGACTTTATCGTCCTTGAAACGGGGCGGATCATTCGGCTGGATAAAATAGAGGTAGAAGTCCCTCTGCGGCACAACGGTGGAGCGTTCGTTGGGAGCGCCAAAAAAGAGGTAGCCGGAGCGGGCTGCCTTGTGTTCTTGCCAGACCAGTTCGTGCTGCCAGATCTTGTAGCCGGTCACGTAGGTGGCGTCCTGGCATTCCATGACACGTTTGAGCGCCTCGTAGTAGAAGCGGTCGAGCTGAGCCTGCCCCAAACTCTCGGCCCGCTTGTCGATCAGGGCATCGAAGTCGTCGGTCTTCTTCAGGTCGAGATAGAACTGGCGGTTGTCGGCATTGAAAGAGATGAACTGGCCGCTGACCGTTTTGTGGATCTCGCGCAGGACCGTTTCCACATGGGTCTGCAGGTCTTTGTCGGGTTCGTCGCTGCCCAGCTCGGCAATAAGTGGATCGAACAGGCAGAGGCGGTCGCGTAGCTCTTCTGCGGATGCCCCTATGGGGGTATAGATGTCGCCGGTGGTGAGACGGTGAACGGACAGCGCATGGATTAAACGCAGCGCCATGGGTTTGTACTGCTTGCGGGTGATGGCATTTTCGATGCGGGATTCCAGGACCTGGCTGCAATCGATGACAGCCCGGATCTCTGGAATGGCGCGGAAGGAGGCATTCTGCTTGAGTGTACTCCAGTAGCTGTCGAAAGCGATCAGTCCGGGCTCGTCTTGCGGCACGTCCTTGCCGAGGATGTCCCTCATGCCCATGGACAGGGTCTTGAGCACCTCGCGTTTTTCCACCACTGTGACCCGCCCGAAGGTGTCGATGTAATCGGGATGTACCGGGAAGAGCCGGACAAATTCGTCCATCCGCTCGTTGAGTCCGTCATAGTATTTAGCAAAGGGTCTCAGGTAGTCGCGGATCTTTGCCTGCTGTTCGACGGTCTTCTTGAGCAAGCGCTCGGCCACCACGAATTTCACATCGCTGCGGGCAATAAGGATCTGCTCGAAGCGATCCTTCACTCGACGGATGCTGTCGGCCACAAAGGAAAAACGCGGGCTGTCAAAAATGGCTTCCTGGACACCGGCCATAAAACGGAAGCGCAGGTCCTTGCAGACCTCGCCGACTTCGCGGAGAAAGTTGAGATCGAGGATCAGCTCCTGGTCGTTACGGGTGCGCAGATAGTCTAGCAGCTCATCAACTACCAGCAGCAGGCCGTGCTCGGGAAACACTTCACCGAATTTGGCCATCATGTCTTCAAAGGCCCGTTTGTGACTAGTGATGGTGCCCGCATCGGGAAAGACATATTCCACGCCGAGCTTTTCGAGATGCTCTTCCAGTTCGGCCACCAGGATGTCGCGCAGGGACATGGTAGTGGCCCCGATCTCGGTCCGAATGACTTTGAAGCGCCCTGCGATCCTAGCGGCTGCGTCGCGGACACCTTCGTTCTTCAGTCCTCCCAACAGGGATGCATCTGCGGCAAGGCTGGAGACCACCGACATCAAGTGCGACTTACCGGTGCCGTAGTTACCGACGACCAGTAGCCCCTTGTTGTCGACCAGCTGGTCGAACTGCATCTGAGGAACAATAAGCTGCGTGAGCCGTTCCGCCATTTCATCTGAAATGACATAGGTGTTCACCAGGTGATGCGCGGAGCTCGATTTGTCCGCGTCACGCAACTGAACGACCGAATCAATCGGGTCGAACTGGATAAGGTCTCCGTATTTCATGCTTGTCCTGCCTATCTATTGTTCTTTTGCTAAATCGACTGTGGTCTTGCCATCCATACCCACCATCAGTGCATCGACCGAGTCATAGCTGCAGTACTCGGTATGGCCGGGCTCGGCGTATAAAAGCCTACTGCCGGTAAAAGTACCGTTCCACGAAGTCAGTACCATTCGATTTCTCGAAAAACCCTGTAGCAATCGCAAAGGATCCTGCTTGAGGTTCTTATCGAAAAGGATTTCGAGATTATCGAGCACCAATGTTGATTTTCCCTCTTGGGTGATTTGCTCTAAGATTGTTGGCACACGTAATAAACGCTGCTTAGCCGTTAATTCCAGCAATTCCCCTGCAAGCTTCAGATTTACGTTGATTACCGTTGTCCCAAGCTCGTCGGCAACATCCACAAGTACTCGGGTCTTACCGGTTCCAGCCTCACCCACTAACAGCACCAATCGATGATATAAACCTTCGGCTGTCTTTAGGGAGTTAAATATATACTTCTTGATCAAAATGGGATCTGACATCTGGCCTTCTATTCTAATGAAAACCAAAAACAAGATGAACCAGAATCTTTACTATAGCTTCACAACCCGTCAATTTCAGAGTTTTAAAAGAAATAGAAGAAGAAAAATAGATCCGTAATACCACTTTGTTATCTCCAAGAAAGTGGGACTATAGTGGGATAGTAAATCAAATTGGCAGCTTTCCCAGGTTTTTGAAAACTTCCGAAAAGTTGATGAATAGAGAGATAGCAGTGCAGGGACTCGAACCCCGGACACGCGGATTATGATTCCGCTGCTCTAACCGACTGAGCTACACTGCCCAATTTCAGATGCGGGGACAGGATTTGAACCTGCGACCTCCGGGTTATGAGCCCGACGAGCTACCAGACTGCTCCACCCCGCGCCGAAGTGTAAGCGCATGTGAAAAATGATTGATTCTATTTTCACACACTGTAAGAAAGATGCGGGGACAGGATTTGAACCTGCGACCTCCGGGTTATGAGCCCGACGAGCTACCAGACTGCTCCACCCCGCGTCGTATAACTACGGCCCTTAGATGCCCAGGATCGGAATCGAACCGATACGTCCGAAGACATCGGATTTTAAGTCCGACGCGTCTACCTGTTCCGCCACCTGGGCCAGTAGTCCCCAAAAATTGGGAAGGCCATCTTAAGGCAGAGTCTGAGAGAAGTCAACCGGTGCTTGACTCGGCGTTTAGCATTCCTTTCATGAACAGGATTCCCATCAGGGATGCCGCCGATATATTGAGACTATCCATTTGGCCGAATCTTGGAATAGAAAGGGTACCATCCAGGTATTTTTGAAGGTTACTCTTGATTCCAAAACCTTCCGAACCTACAATCAGGCAGAGATTCTCTTCGGGAGAGGAAGAGGTTTCGAGTAGGTTTTGAGAAGCCTCCGCCTCCAGGCCAAAAATCCGGAATTTCTTCTCCTTGAGCTCTTGTAAAACCTTTGGGAGATTCGCGGAAGAAAGGATGGGAATGTGTTCAACGGCGCCGGCTGAGGACTTTGCCACCGAACCGAGCTGAATGCTGCAGGATTCCTTAGAACCCACGATAAAAAGGTCCAGTCCAAAATGTTCGGCGCTGCGTAGAACCGCTCCAAGGTTTCCTGGATCTTGAACAGAACTGAGCACCAGAACTCTCAATCCACTGGACTTTTCGGCGTAGATTCGGTTCAGACTGGCATTTTTCAGTTCCAGTACCCTGGCCGCGATTCCCTGGTGTTGACGGACTTTACACAACTGACCCATGGCCGATTTTTCATAACTTTGCACAGAAATCTTACTTGACCTTAGATTGGCCAGGAGCTTTCTTCCCTCGCGGTCAAGATCGCGCAGGGCATAAACCTGAAGAATTCTTTCGGGATCTGCCCTCAGAGCTTCTCGAACAGGGTTTCGGCCATAGATGATGCGATCTGTCATAAAGGTCTAAGAGTTCTTGTATTCGGGACCAGGTGATTTTTCCGGACTTGAGTCCGGAAAGACGAGTTTAACTCTATTTCATGGACTGAATAGTTTCAAATCATTCCATTAATTTCTGGAAAAAAAACTAATTAGCAGCCGCTGATCATTTCCCAGGCCTGTTCCACAGTAACCAGGATCTTTCTCTTTTTGCCACTCTCAGCGGGGCCGCAAATGCCGCGAGCGAAGAGGGAGTCCACCATACGTGCAGCGCGGTTATAACCTACACCTAAATGCCTTTGCAGCATCGAGGTTGAAACATATTTTTCTCGAAGTGCCACCTCAAGGGCTGCCTCCATCTTCTCGTCAAAAAAATCCCCATCTTCTTCGACTACTTCTTCCGTTTCCATATGGCTGGAAACGATATCCTGGTAATCAGCTTCCCCATAGCTATGCTTGACCTGTTCAACGAGTTTTGCCACCTCATCGTCAGTCATGAACGCCCCCTGCACACGGTCTGGTTTGTTTTGCCCGGCTGGGAAATAGAGCATATCTCCCCTGCCTAGAAGGCTCTCCGCTCCGATATGATTGAGAATCGTCCTGGAATCTGTTCCCGAATTCACCATAAAGGCAATGCGCGACGGAAGATTTGCTTTGATCAGGCCGGTGATAACATCCACGGATGGCCGCTGCGTGGCGATGACCAGGTGAATCCCCACCGCCCTTGCCTTTTGCGCAATACGGCAAATGGAGGTCTCCACATCTTTTCTGGCTACCATCATCAGATCCGCTAACTCGTCTACGATAATAACAATATAGGGAAGGGGTTCGGCCGGGATATAGACCCCCTCCTGCGATGAAGTGAGATTCCCGTTTTTCAGCTTCTCATTGAAAGTATCTATGTGCCGAACGCCGAATTTAGAGAGCAGGGTATAGCGCTGTTCCATCTCCTCCACACCCCAGCGTAGAGCTGCCGCGGCCTCTTCGGGATTCGTAACCACATCTGTGATCAGATGACGGATCCCTCTGTAAACCGCCAGTTCAACCTGTTTAGGATCAATCATGACGAACTTAACTTTGTCTGGACCCGCGCTGAAGAGTATGGAAGAAATCAGGGTATTCACACACACCGATTTACCAGAACCAGTTGCCCCCGCAACCAGGAGATGGGGCATCTTTGCGAGATTACCGACTACCGGCTCTCCATCGATTCCGATTCCAAATGCTACAGTAAGAGGATGAGCGTAGGGGTTTTGTGAAATAGAATCAATCACCTCGCGAAAGTAAACGGGAACTGGATTCTCATTTGGGATTTCGACACCGACCTTACTGGTTCCTGGAATCGGGGCTTCAATCCTCACCGATTTAGAAGCCAGTGCCATCGCTATCTCATTGGTGAGTGCCTTGATTCTGTTTAACTTGGTTCCAGGAGCTGGTGAGAGTTCAAATCGGGTTATCGTAGGACCCTGTACATAATTTTGAAGTTCCGCTTCAATCTTATAGGTCATCAGGGCCGAAATCAGCCCATTTCCGCGCTCGAATAACTCATCCTCACTGTCACCAAAATCAGTATCTGGAGGTAGCTGCAGCAAGCCAACGTCAGGGAGATCTCCGGTGAATTTCAGAGTTGATTCCTCTTGCTTCTTTTCAGCAATAGGCTTGGGAGTTTCCAGTAATTCCTCCAATTCCGTTCGAGGTTCAGAAACCTTTGTGAGAGGAGCCTGCTTCTGGGGAACAATCTTATTCATCGCTGGTTCTGGCTCTGGTTCCAACTCTAAAAAATCTTCTCCAGTATCTACAGAAACCAGTTCTTCCAACTCGGATTCTTCAGAAAGCTGAAGAACTTCCACCACAAGTTCAGGACTTTCCTCTTTCACCATTTGAGATAAATCCTTGGCTGAGTCCCCTTTGATAGCCGGGCCCAGGTTTTGAGGAAGTAAAACTCTCTCCTCAACGATGTTTTCCATTTGTAGACTCAGGTCAGGTTGGAGGGAAGAAGCAGGAGGCTCTACATCCACAGTAATCGCCCGCTTCTTGCGTCGTTTCTTCGCGGGAGGGGACTTTTTGGTAGTGGGGTTCTCAGGAACAGGCACTGGTTCAGAAACAATTGTGCTGACTTCTACAGTTTTTGAAAACAGAGCGGAACTTTCATCAGTGGGCTCAGAAGACGGAGCCTTATCCTCTTCGTCAGCAGAGTCTTTAGGAGCGGCAGGTGCCACAAATACTCTTGATTCTGGTTGGAATATTCGTATCCCAAACGGTCGAACCCCTTTCTCAAGTAATAGGATAGAATCGTGAATCAGGACATAAAGAAACTGGTGAACCCTGCGCATGCAAAACCAGGCGGCCTCTTTTAAAACTACGCTAAAGAACAGCGTCCATCTAAGCAGTTTTAGAGCACTGACTTTCGAGAAACCCAGAATACTTGTCAGAATGTCTGAGACATAGACCTCAGTGACGTGCATGAAGCTCACCAGGAACAATGCACCAAGTACAATACCCGCACTCACGCTTCCAAGAAATGTTTCTAAGATCCAAAAAAAGTAGTTCCCTACGATTCCTCCAAGCGAAACCGCGTCACCAATAGGTGGAAATACGGCAGAGAAGAAACCTATGAGCGAGAAATACATCACTGGAAACGCCAGAATCTGGGAATTTCTACGAAAGACCGCATACCCCATCAGCCGTTTCATGCCGCAAAAAATAGCAAACAGAGCGAGAAATACAGGACCTACTCCATTGAGAGCGGCAAACTTCTCAACCAGAACCTTGACCTGCCCTTCTTTTTCCATCAACAGGCCAGCGAAGATGAGTAGAGCGGCGCAAACATAGAGGATTCCCAACATTTCATTGCGCTTTCGCAGAATCACTTCCCGGGTAATTCTTCCCTTGCCAACGTCGAGCGTAGCCGCCCGCTTGCGAAATTCAGACGGAGGGGGGAGGGAGCGATCAAGAGTTGCACTGGTCTCCGGTGCGTTCAGGAGCCGTTGTGCGAGTGAAAGCCTGGACTTTGATTCAGTCGTGGAGCCTGTGCTGACCCTGGTTTTAGATTGGCTCCGTTTCATCCTGTCACACTTCCCGGGTTACCCAATGCAAGAAGCTCTTTTCCAAAAATGGACAATAGAAGACAATAGACACCAAAAATTCGAAAGTAATGCCGTTTGAGAAGCCGAATCAAGATTCCTAATGCCAGGTAGCCGGAAAAAAACGCGACCAGAATTCCAGGCAGGACCGACCAGACATTCAATCCCGAAAAACCCTTGGTATAGAGTTCCAGGGATTCAAGAAAAAAGGCTCCAAATATCGCCGGAATAGACATCAGGAAAGAGAAACTGGCCATCTTTTCACGGGATATTCCTCCCAGCAGTCCGGCAAAGATGGTTGAACCTGAGCGGGAGATACCCGGAATCACGGCCACCCCCTGCACTACTCCCAGAAATAAGGAACGCCATAGATTTAGTTTCGCGTCCCTCTTGGGAAGATAGTCGGTAGCGATGCAAAGCAGTCCTGTCAATCCCAGGGCAACGAGAACCATATTTGGGGAAATTTCCCCAATTCCTCCTTTTTTGAGTGCCAGGCCGATTGCCGCCGTGGGAACACTAAGGACGAGGATCCAAAGAATTTCTTTTTGAGTCTCATTTCCGGATCTAGCTGGCTTTCTTAACCAGGAAAATCCTTCTTTTAGATACTGGAATAAGGGTTGCTTGAAGTAGAGCAAGATGGCAAATAGAGTTCCCATGTGCAAAAGCACATTCACTGCAAGAGCAGTATCTGCGCCCATGTCAGGCAATAGCACTCTTTCAAATAGAAGTAAGTGCCCTGACGAGGAAACCGGCAAGAACTCAGTGGCACCCTGGATTAACCCAAGCACCACATAATTCCAATCCAACTCTATACCTCCTTGTTTCAGCTCACCCACCATAATTTCTCGAGTCTTCGTCTTGTGAAGATGCCGGAATACCCCTTCTTTCCTGAAGAAGGTAAGACGACACGAGAAATCAATCCTCAAAAACTAAGGGTGGTAGCAGTGGAAATATCGTCTAATCAAGGCGAACCCTTGATAGAGGGAATCAATTCGAAGAAACTAGAAATTATCTCTTCGTGTAATGCTTGGCTGCTTCCGGAGAAATCGCCCCCATTTCCAGGAGTCGATTCAGGTATTGTTCTCTACTCATCATTCCCTCGGAGGCTGAAGTCTCCATAACCGATGCGAGCTTATCTGTCTTTCCTTCGCGAATGATATTTTTCACAGCCACATTGGTGAAGAGAATCTCAAAAATGGGAATGCGCCTGCTCGAGTCCTTATCTTCACCTAGAAATTGGCAGATCACCGCTCTTAGACAAAAGGAAAGTTGAGCGCAAATATTATGTCTTTCCTCGGGAGGAAAAAACTGAATCAATTGTTCGATCGTCTGGGGAGCAGAGGAGGTATGAAAGGTGGAAAACACCAGGTGACCGGTACCGGCAAGTTTTAGGACCGCCTTAATGGTTTCCGTATCTCTCATTTCCCCGAGCAGGACTATATCTGGGTCTTCTCTTAAACAAGCAGTTAATCCATCGGGATAAGAGTCCACGTGCTCACCAATCTGGCGATGGGAAATCACGGATCTCCCATTATTGTGTATGTATTCAATAGGGTCTTCAATGCAGATAATATGCTTTTGATCTCTTCGATTTATAGTCCCGATGACACTTGCCAGAGTGGAGGATTTACCTGCCCCTGTTACCCCCGTGATCAGCACGAGACCGCTTTGCAGCAAAGAAACTCGCTCAAATACATCGGTGGGCAGACATAATTCCTCAAAGGTTGGAATTCGAGCGTGAATGTGGCGAAACGCAACTTCAATACCGGCATGGGATAGGAACATATTTACCCTGAATCTCTCGCCATCTGGGTGGCAAAAAGAACAATCTAGTTGCTTCACCTTACAAAATCGCTTTTGGTAGACCGGTGGAAAGGAAGTTCTGAGGATTTCCCTGATCTGGTTAGCGCTAATTTCCTCGAGGTCCAGAGGCTGTATCTTTCCATTGATCCGCACCATCGGCTTCTGATTCACTTTCAGATGAAGATCAGAGCCGCCAACTTGAACCGCCTGGTAAAGAATCTTAACTAGCGAAATGGGGTATGGGCGAAAATCTTCCTCTTCAAAGTGAAAATAATTGATCTCATCCATGACCGGTTCAACCACGGGACTCAAGGCAGTGGGTCCGGCATCTACACTGGGAGGGGCTGTACCGGATTTAATTTTGAAAGGGTCCTTGAGATAATCAAGAACCTGGGTTACCGATGCCTTACTTGATTTGAAAATTTCCTCCACAAAAGTGTCCTGAAGATCTAGCAGCCCGCCTGTGATGTGCAATGCATTATTCTTTTCGAGCTTGAGAATTTCCGCGCCCAGCATCGCGGCGCCAAGGTAAGGAGATTCTCTCAACAGTTTGGTGCTCCAAAAACGGATATCATCATTGGTATGGTGTAAAAATCCCATGGCGTGGAGATAAGCTAATTTCCCCTCCATTTTTTGTAATTCCTTAAAGCATTCCATGCGTACAACCCAGAACTCATTGGAAAATCCCGATATCAAAAGCTGCACACTATCCTCACAAGGAACCTGAGCCATTGCCCGTACCGCAAATAATCGATAATCCTTAAGTTCGGACTGGAGGAACTGATACAAAGCCGGCAGCACCGCGGGATTCTTTATGGAAGAAAGTACTTGAAGACTCCAGAAAACAGTGTCCTCGTCTTCGCTTTGCTCATTTAGTCTCTCCATGAGAGGTTTAATCACTACTTCACCCAGGGGAACAAGGGAATCAGCAGCGTGTTTTCTCAATAACCAGGCCTGATCGGTAAACCGTTCACAGATCAACTCAATCGCGCCTCGGCTTCCGATTTTCGCCAGAGCATTGATCGTGTGAAAACGCAGTTCCTGATCTCCATCCTGAAGAAAGGATTTTAGCTGGTCCAGATTTCGGTCAGTTACAACCTCTGAAAGCGTCTTCAAACTCCAGTAGCGAGTATTCGAATCGGTGGAGTTTAAACATTCGAACAATTCATCTATAACCTCTTCTTTAAATTCAGAAAGGGCATGGGATGCCTGTGCTCTCAAAGACCAGAGTTCAAGGGAAAGACAGCGAACCAGAAAGGGAATGGCTTTTTGAGTTCCTACCTGCTTGATTCCCGACAGCGCATAGAGACGAATTTCCTCTGAGTTCTCATCTGAACTGGCAACCTTATAGAAGGCATCCAGTGACTGCTCCTTCAAGATCTGACCCAGTGCTTTAAAGGACCAGTAGCACTGGTCTGGGGTACCTTTATAGATGAGCTTTTTAAGGACGGGCACAGCCGGCTTCCCAATTTGCACCAGACCCTTGCAGCTCTCACTTCGAAAAACCCAGCGTTTGGCATTGAGTTGTTCCGTGAAAAACGGGATCAGCGCATCATAGCGAATCCGGCCCAAACCAGCTAAAAGAGGTAAAACATTCTGGTGTGACACCTTGGGGAAAACAACCTGCAGCCTCTCAACACAGGCATCCACGAAGGCCATGTTGCGTTGTTTCACCTCATCGGAGGAGTCTTCGGCTCTGCGAAAATACTCCTGGGCAAGCGCACAGGTAACCTGAAGCGTCCAGTGCTGAATATCCGTATTATCCGACTCATGGTAGGCGGAAATATAGGGGAAAATTTTATGGTGGTGCTTCAGAACCACCTGGAATACTTCAGATCTGACCACCCACTCCGAATGACCAAAGGTCTGTATAAGACCGTTGATACAATCGGCTTCAATCTCTTGAACTTTCCCCAGTTCAAGATTCAGGGCACGAACAATCTCCAGTCCCTTGCCTTTCTCCTTTTTATAGAGATCTTCTATTAGTTTTCGGACCTTCATATCCTTCCTCCTAGCGCTTCCTTGTTCTACTCAGGTTAGGAATACACATACAGTCTCCAAAACTAAACAGGCGGTACTCTAACTTCAAAGCTTCATTATAAAGCTCCTGCATGGATCGCACACCAATGAGGGCGGCAACCAATACTAGAAGACTGCTGCGCGGGAGATGGAAATTGGTCAACAAATAATCCGCGGTTTTCACCGTCGTCCCAGGATAAAGAAAAAGATCTGTCCATCCACTATAGGGCCGCGGATTTTTATGGACTTTCCATACGGTTTCCAGGGCACGCAGGCTAGTAGTTCCGACACAAACCACCGGGATATCCCCCTGCATTGCTTGCTGTACCGAATCTACGCATTCCTGGCTCACTTCAATGAACTCCTTATGGATTCTAAATTCTCTGATATCAAGTGTATCTATGGGCTGAAACGTACCGGGTCCGATATGCAAAGTAAGATCCACAAACTTGTGCCCCCTGGCTTGAAGGGACCTGATCAGGTCTTCATCAAAATGTAATCCTGCTGTGGGAGCCGCACTGGAGCCTAATTCCCTTGAAAAAACAGTTTGGTATCTCTCCGGCTCACCTTCGAACTCGCGAATATAGGGAGGTAAAGGAACCTGTCCATTGGATTCTAGATATTCTTCCAAATCCGTGGAATCCGTAATCTCGACCTTGAAATGTCCATCTGAAAGAGATTCCAGAATAAGAAGACTAACTCCCTCTGAAAACGTCAAAATTTGGCCCTGGCGCAATCTCTTTGCCGGCCTGAACAACCCCTCCCAAATCTTACTGGTGTGTCGCCTGGTGAGGAGGCATTCTACTTTACCGCCGGTTTCTTTCTGTCCAAATAATCTGGCATGACGAACCCTGGTATTATTTCTAACAAAGACACAAGGCTCTTGAAATACTTCCGCAAGCTGGGAGAATTTCCGGTGTTGGATAATTTCCTTACTATAATCCAGAAGTCGGGACTCGGATCTATTCTCACAGGGAGCATGAGCTAACAACTCCTCTGGATACTCGTAATCATAGGTCCTAAGATTAAATTCTTCTCTCAAAATGGAGGCCTTTTCGGAAAGGAGGTAAAAGAGACCCATCGGTGCTCAAAGGGGCAGGTAAACCTGAGACGAAGCGAATGGAGTCCCAGGTCCTTCTCAGAGTATTTATGCATAGGTGGAAACATGGAATAATCCTCGTAGGAATATAGCTCATCATTTGTAACAGGAGCTCCCGCATACTGGAAATGAACTCGAATTTGATGCTGCCTTCCAGTGAAAATTCTTACCACATAATAGTTCATCCCATTACGAGAACATAAGTATCGAAAACGTGTTTTAGCGCCTAAACCACTCTCAAAATCGACCTTTTGTTTCTTCTTATGAATTCTAGGGTCATCTTTCCCAATGGGCTCTGTCATTACACCGGAATGGGATCTAAGCTTTTTATGGGTAGCTACCAGGTAATACTTAAAGAATCCACCGCTGCGTAAAAGGGCCTGAAGCCGGTCGGCTGAATGTGAAGAAGTGGCAAAAACACATACTCCTGAGGTGAATTTATCAAGCCTGTGGACTGTATATAAAGTCGTTCCCACGTCTTGAGCCACCTGGGACATCACCGAGTGATCGATAAAGCCAATGCGATGGGTCAAATACCCTTCTGGTTTTTCAATGACAACATAATTCTCATTGCGCTGAAGAATCTGGTAGGGGATAGAAATCCTCAACTCCTCCTTTTGTAAGGCCCGGTAAACGGAATAATAATCAAATTCAATGAGATCCCCGGCTTTGACCAGCTGAGATTTTTTTACAATTTGAGAATTCACACGAATCCAATCGCCATCAAGTGCTTTGTGCCAAAAATTTCGGCTGACAACAGAGCTCAAGGAACTCAGGTACACGTCAAGGCGAGTTCGGGGGAATTCCTCGGGTAACTCCTGGTGGAAAGAGCCGTCAAAGTGAACCAGGGCATTTCGATAAGCTTTAGTTAAGCCCGGATTGAGATCAATGCTATCCCTGGACATAGATCTCAAGGACTTCGCGGCTGATCTTCCCCTTTTGCAGAATATTCTTAAGGTATTGTTCTCGTGTATACATACCTTCGGAACCAGCCGTCTGCATCGCTGAAAAGAGCTGTTCCGTCTTTCCTTCTCGGATGAGGTTTCTAACTGCCTGTGTTCCCATCATCATTTCTAGTGCCGGGATTCGTCCCAGGGCCTGGGAATCCTCCACAAGAACCTGTGAAATCACGGCCTGCAGGCAGAAGGATAGCTGGGAACAAATACTCAGTCTTTCTTCAGCAGGAAAGAACTGAATGATTTGTTCAATGGTCTGGGGTGCTGAAGATGTGTGAAAAGTAGACAGTACGAGGTGACCGGTACCTGCCAGGGTCAGAACTGACTTAACAGTCTCACGATCTCTCATTTCTCCTACCAATACCACATCAGGGTCCTCTCTCAGGCAACCTCGCAGACCATCAAGAAAAGAGTCTACATGTTCCCCAATTTCACGGTGTACTACCATCGATTTTTGATCTTTGTGAACATACTCAATGGGATCCTCAATACAGATAATATGCTTGGAATCTCTCCGGTTGATGGCACCAATAATACTGGCAAGGGTAGAAGACTTGCCCGCTCCGGTGACACCTGTTATGAGAATAAGACCATGCTCCAGACGGCTGAGTTTTTCAAAGGAATCTTCGGGGAGATGAAGATCTGCAAAAGTTGGGATTCGGGAGCGCACATGTCTAAATGCCGCCTCTACCCCCTTATGACTGAGAAAGAGGTTCACTCGAAACCTCTCCCCACCAGGATGGGTATAGGCCCAGTCCAGCTGTTTTTTATCACAAAATTTTCTTTGCTGAGGCACAGGCAAAACCTTGCGTATTAAATCTCTAAGCTGGTTTGAATTGAGTGCTGGAAGATCCAGGGATTGAATCCTGCCGTTCACCCTAACCCTGGGTGGGTGCAGTGGCTTGAGATGTAAATCCGAGGCTCCCAGGAACACCATTTTTTCCAGGATTTCCGGTAATTCAATCGAAAATGGGGCAAACTGTGGGTCCTCAAAGTGAAATACATTAGATTCCGCAGGCAGCGGGGTTAGAGTTGGCAGTAGCACACCGGGCGGTATGGGTCCGGGTTCCACGGTTTTTACCTTGCCCTCCTTGATCTTAAAAGGATCGCTGAGATATTCATAGCCCAACTGAAGGGACGCGGTACTCAGCCTAAAAAGATTATTGAGCGGTGTTTCCTGCAAATTCTGGAGACTTTCAGAAAAGCGTTTGATCTCCTCAATCTCCAAACCCTTCAGCTCCTCAGCCAATTGGCGGGCACCCTCAAGCGGGGTTTCCGCAAAAAAACGGTGAATCCAATAACGAAGGGATGGATCCTCATGTTTTAGATAGGGAAAACACAGTAGGGCTGGTGCTGTTCCCTCAATTTTGATTAACTCCCGGTAGCACTCATTACGAATAACCCAGAATTCGCTGCTAAACCCTGCTATTAGAAGTTCAACACTTTCCTCTCCGGGAATCTGGGCTATGGCACGGGTTGCGTAGAGGCGGTAATCCCGTGTCCCACTCATTAAGAGTTGACGCAATGCTGGCAGAACGGTCCTTACTTTGAGAGCTGAAAAGATCTGCAGTATCCAAAAAATCTTCTCATCCAGATCCTGATTTTCACGCAGGATCGAAACAAGCGGCTGAATCACCACTTCTCCCAGGGCTACCAGGGAATCCGCAGCATGCTTTCGGATCATCCAGGCTTCATCACTGAAGCAGGTACTAATACATCGAATACTGCGCTCGGATCCTATTTTTGCCAGGGCTGAGATTGTATAGAACCTCAGTTCCTGATCAGGCATTTTGAGATAGTCTTCAATCTTATCAATATCCCTTTCAGTCACGACTTCAGCAAGTGTTTTCAAGGCCCAGAAACGCACGTTCTGGTCTTTGGAACTCAGACACTCCAATAAGGAGTCGGTGACCTCTTCCTTATAGAGAATCAAGGTCTCCGAAGCCTGTGCCCTTAGTATCCATAAATCAGAAGAGAGACACTTGATCAGGTAAGGAATTATGGAGGCAGACTGGATCTGTTTCAAACCCGCAAGTGCATAGATTCGAACCTCTTCTGAATATTCCTTGGATGAAATCACTCGATAAAAAGGATCAATGGCTTTCTCCGCCAGGAGATTTCCAAGAATTACAAAGGACCAGTAAGACTGATCACGGCTACCCTCCAAAATCAGCTTTCGAACATGAGGTACAACCGGGGAGCCTATATCCATCAAAGCTCTCGACGCTTCTGAACGAATCACCCAACGATTTGAACTGAGCTGTTCTAGAAGGAAGGGAATCAGAGATTCTTCTTTGACTCTCCCCAGGCCGGTAAGTAGGGCTTGAAGATTTGACTCACTCATTTTTGGGGCCGCGGAAGTAAGTCTGCGAATGATTCTACCCAAAAAATTGCTCAAACGCTTTTTTTCAGCAGCATCACTGGTTGTACTGACCTGTTCGCGGGTACGTTCCGCCACCGAGGCATAAACCTGAAGCGTCCAGTACTGAAGGTCTTCGTTTTCACTGACCAGGGCATCCCCCAGGTAGGGTAAGACCTTTTCGTGAAATCGGGCAAGGAGCTCAAAGAGCTTGGACCGAACAATCCAGACAGGGTGAGCTAATCCATCTATGAGAGACTTTATCGACGCTTCATCAGGCTCCCACCCTTCTTCCATAGACGATTCCAGCGAGTTCAATGCCTCAAGGGCACTCGCCTTAGATTCACTATGTAATTTTTGAAGGGACTCCTCAGGACTCATGGGAGTGATCAGTATACAACAGCGGTCCTTTTTTTCAGATACCCCTGAAACAGCCTCCCACAATGGGTAGCGGGATATAGTAGGACAAAAAGTTTAATTATTTGTCACTTTTTGTCGATATAATCAGCAGGAGGTGAGGAAATGATTAACTTTCATAAGACACTTGATAGACACGAAGGAAAGAGTTCTTACATGATTCAGAAAAAGACTAAGAAAAAAGGGGAAGTATCGCCAACTCATCCAACTCAAAAGCTCTACTCAGAACTTGGTATTGGAGCTCAACTCAACTTTAGTGTTTAACCGGGATTTAGGAATAGTCCAATTCTCTCAAGAGATCACCGGCAACTTCCATAGTGACCTTAAGCTGATCGCTATCCAAGTCTCTTCTCCAGCGCCCATGGGCATTTGAGTACAGCGGACGATTCACCTGTTCTGAACTGGGCTCATTAGCCAAATTTCTCTCAAAACCATGATAATTTAAGACCTGTGGATCCCAGGATTCTCCCAGGAAAGAAAAAAGACTCTTCAGGATCGCTTCTGGTTCGCTAATTAGCTGCTCATAACGAACCTCAAAGTAACGGGAGGAACCACTGGAATGAGAACGCATGGAAAGCCCTTTTCTAACATGACGAACCCACAATTCAGCTGCACTTTGTACCTGATGACAATGCTCAGTCTTTTCACCAGTATTGATATCTTCCCATTTTTGAGCCAATAGAGAGGCAACCACATCACGTCCGTCACGAATTACGTGGATGAGCGGACTTTCTGGGAAAATTTCATGAATACTCTGGAAGTAAAGACAATTATCGGGAGTTTTTTCCGCGATCCTTGGTTTGGATTCTTGCAATCTGTAGCGCTCCAAGAGGGTAAGAAAGAGATCCCGATACATGTTTTGAAGCCGGGCACCCGCCATTTGATAATGTTCCAGTCTGCCTTCGCATTCTTTAAATTTATCCCATAGCGCTAAAAGTGCTGGAGTAATGCGAAATTCCGGACCGCATAAAATTCTTGGGTGGGAATCAAGCATAACCCGCAATAGAGTCGTACCTGAACGAGAGGCACCACCAATAAAAATTGGGGAATTTTCCAGGCTTATAGTTTTAATGTCATTCTCCCCTAAAGACCGAAATAGTTTAATTCGCGAAGTTTAGCCCCACATACATGATTTAGGATCTTGAGGTCATCGAGGTCTAGTTTTTGTCGCCAGTCCCCCATGCCATTACACGCCTTTTGCTTCTCTAGAAAGTCTGCAAATCTAGCCTCATCAAAGCCGGAAATCGTCAGACCAAGATGTTGTCTCAGGGTTTGAGCAGTTTGAGACGGATTCATGATAAGGTCTTCTAATCTCAGCATGCCGGACCTGCTGGCCACTACACTCGAAGTCATGGACTGGATTCCTCCTTCAGCGGCCCTGACCCAATCATGGGCCAACTCATAGAGACGGACCCTTCGTTCCTTCTCCCCTGGTTCTTCCTTTTCAAGCCTGGCACTGATCACCGCACGTGCGTCCTGGACCACAAAAATCATCATGGAATCAGGAAACAAGGAATGCAGGCCATCCATGCAAAGGGAGTTGAAAGGGCTCACTTCAGCAATCCAGCGCATTTGTTCAGCATCGGGAACGCCATCGAGCACCTGGCTGATCATTTGAGCGAAGATTTCATCAAAATCCTGTGGCGCAAGGAGAAACTCCTTGAGATAAACCTCGGCTTTGAGGATCTCGCTATGAGTACCCGTTATGAAACGCAGAAGATCGATCTCAGGCCCAAGCGCGATATCAGCCTGACAGTTCAGAAATTCTCTAAAGACCGTATTTCCCAGTAAGCCAGGACCTCCGCAAAAGAGGAATGGCCTTAAACTCATATGTTGCTGATGTCTTTGCGGGTCAGGTCGTGAACCGCGTGTATATTTCGGATGGTCCCGCTCTGGGTTCTCATTACCAGCGTTTCAGTCACTACCTTGCCATTCCCTAGAAAACGTACGCCCTTAAGGGTTGCTCCGTTGGTTACGGCTGTTGCCACAAAGAATATTTGGTTTCCACCTGCCAGGTCGCGTGTTCGATAGACACGTTGCAGGTCCGTATACCCTGCTTCCTCCAGCCGTTCTTTCTCATCTTCATGAATCCAGCATAACTGGGATTGGATTTCGCCTCCCAGGCATCGTAGAGCTGCGGCCGCCAGAACCCCTTCAGGCGCTCCTCCCACACCGAGGTACATATCGATCCCGGATTCTTCCATGCAAGTCGCCATACAAGCAGACACGTCTCCATCAGGAATCGTGTGAACCTTGGCACCGGTTGCCGAAATCGCCTGGATTAGATCTAAATGCCGCTCACGATCAAGAACCATGACGGAAATCGCTGATCTATCCTTATTGAGGGCTCGAGCCACCGCTTCGATGTTATCAGCGACACTGGCATTGATATCTACAACACCAAGAGCCCTGGGTCCCACGGCTATCTTCTTCATGTAAACGTCAGGTGCCTGAAGTAAATCACCTTTGCCCCCCAGGGCCATCACGACCATAGCTTCATTGCGTCCATATGCTACGGAATTCGTTCCCTCAAGTGGATCTACGGCAATATCTACCTTATGTTCGCTGTCTGGATTTCCCAGTCGTTCACCGATGAAGAGCATGGGAGCTTTGTCCCTTTCCCCCTCTCCGATAACCACGGTACCGTCAATATCAAGATTGTTAAAACCGGTACGCATAACTTCCACGGCAATACCATCCGCTTTTTTTCCATCTCGTCGACCAATCCACTCGGCTGCGGCGATGGCGGTTGCTTCGGTGATTCTGGCTAGTTCAAGGGCTAGAATTCGCATTGGGTCTCCTTTTTTTGGGCATCATATCCTTTAACGCGAAAAGAAATCTAGTGCTTCCAGGGAAGTCAATTACTAATCAGCAATCATATAACTGTCGATATATATTAGGTAACTGCTGTATTAGAATCAGTCTAATCCTGCGGATCACTGACTCAAGGAGGAGTCCAAGGCGTTTCAGGGACGAAACGAAAGTCTTATTCTTTCCCCCTGGTTTTACCAGGCTTCCCCATTCGTTTCTTTTCTTTTCCTCAGAGTCTACGCGTATTGATCTTTCAACACGCTAAAAATAAGTGAGAATTTGCTGCCCAGGGAAGGGCACTGCTATGAGTCCTTGAATGACTTTTTAGACATAGGATGTGAAAAACTTCACCAGGGGTGAATCTGCCTCCTGGTTGAATGGGTAGAGTTTTTTCGACGACCCTGGTAAAAATTGCCAGAAATAAAAGGTCGGGCGAATTATCTCGCCCTATTTCCATTTCTTTCGCTCTGAACGACTTTAGAGCATTCCCCATCTAATCCCGAAGTACTGACTAAGCTCGATGGAAAGTCTCTGTCGAGCCCGGCAATTTTATAATAAAAATAACCCTGTCATGGATGACCGGGAACACCCAGTATCAAGGAGGATATCATGGGATTTCGCATAAATAATAATATACCTGCTCTGATCTCTATGGGAAATTTATCTAAGACACAACAAGGTCTTCAAACATCTATTGAGAGGCTTTCTTCGGGATTGAGAATCAACCGTGGTGCGGATGACGCAGCCGGTCTCACTATCTCGGAAAAACTTCGCGGGCAGATCCGTGGTTTGAACCGCGCGATCATGAATGCTCAGGATGGAATTTCTCTGATTCAAACAGCCGAGGGAGCCCTAAATGAGGATGCCAGCATTCTCAACAGGCTTCGTGAATTATCCATCCAGTCCCAGGCGGACTCATTGACCACCAATGATCGTTTGGAAATCCAGAAGGAAGTGGACCAGCTCGTGGACGAGGTAGATCGAATCTCCAAGACCACTGAGTTCAACACTAAGAAGCTTCTGGATGGCAGTGCCAACGCACTTGTTAGCACTACCAACAATGACTTGAAGGGTTTTCAAACCGGTGCTGCCGGACCTTCCGCTGGTGACTATGATGTCACTATTCGCAAGGAAGACTCCGGAACAAAGCAGGTACAAGCCTCCCTGATACTGAAAGATAAGGACACTGGGAAAATTGCCGGACTTGGAACCCAACTTCAAGATCTTGAATCGTTTTATGACAATGACGGGAATCTAGTACTAGATGAACCGACTAAAGTCACGCTTCGGGGGAATGGAGAAAAAACCGAGGTCATCATTTCCGGCGATATGACGCTGCAAGAAGTCTCCAATTCCATGCAGGAAGCGATTACAAGTGATATCGCTGACGGTGGTCTAGGTCTTAAAGGCTCTGAATTCGCATTCAATTCTCAAAAAGGACAGATCTTCTTCACTTCAGGGAGAGATGGCCAGAGCGGGGAACTCGCTGTGGCCGTAGATGAAAACATCGTTAGAGCATTAGGCTTTCAAATCACTACCGAAGCGGAAACTGCCGCTTTCCAGATGTCTGCCACCCAGTTGGGAGTCGCAGACGCGGAAACAAAAGCAGCCAACACCACTTCGGATATCGCTCGTGGAGTGGTAGAGGGACTTGATTTGAAATTCCAACTCCCATCAGAGGCTAGAATTGACGGCACCGTTGCCGCAGAAGACGCAATCACCGCGGGACCGAACAATATTGTGTTCACGTTTCACGATACGAATGCGTTTGATGCTGAACAGGCTGCCGCCTCAACCACTGCCGGCGTGACCGTCACTCTGACCCGAAGCAGAACTTATACTCTAGCTTCTATCCAGAGTCTGGTTAATGTCGCCATCACAGTCGCCAACGATCCGGGTAATGCTTATACACGAGCAACCACTTCCACCTCTTTTCAAAATCCAGGAGTTAACGCTAGCTTTGATGGGTATAACCTGGTTTTGACCTCTTCTTCGAAGGGGACATCAGGAACCATATCCATTGCGGGTAACGCCTCGGCTTCTGAATTGCTTGGTATCAATACCGGCAAAGTGGCCGGAACAGGGGGCACAAGCGCGGTATTGCTTGGCACCTCTGATATTACCGAAGGGGTAGAGGTTGCCGGTACGGGAGTTATTAGGATTCGCATGGGTGATGGTGATTTCAACACCAATAACGGTGCCCTGATTGATACCATTGCCAACGGGGGAGACATTTCCTTTAACAAAGGTGTGAATCTCTCGGCCACATCCATTTTGGATACCTTCAACGCCTATTTCTCCCAAAACGATGTGAAAACCGCAGCAGCTTTAACTTCCGATGGAAGGTTGGAATTTCGCAGCACAGAAACTGGAGAAGATGCCAAGATCTCAATCCGACTGGTTACCGCAGATTCCCTGACCGGGTTTGGCTTCGTTGATGGCCAGACTGACCGGGGACTTAGTGGAAACGCGGCTGTCTTTGTTGGTTCAACCAACGGAGTAGCTAAGGCCATCGGGTATACGTTTTCAGACCATCTTCGCTTTACAGTGACTGATCGTAGCGGCGCTACCACGTCAACGGTTCAGTTCGGCACTGCGAACACCCTTTCAACTGGAGAATCGTTTACGATTAGCCAGGATCAAATGACTTCCATCCTCCAGTCAAGCACCCTGAAAACGACAGATGTGGATTTCGCATTTGACGTTGGAGGAAGGCTTGACTTCTTCTCTCGCTCCGCAGGAAAGGATGCGCGCGTGGTACTCTCCACGACGTCAGCAGCCCAGGAGACTGTAGGAAGAGTGGGGGTCGGGATTGATTTTTCATCGGCAGTACAAGGATCTGGAACCACGAACTTTACCCTGCATGTAAGTGACAGAGCCCTGAGATTTCAGGTTGGGGCTAATCAATCACAGCACCTTCAGTTCGAAATTGTGAATACCAGTGCGGAAGCCCTGGGGCTAAAGGGACTCGATATCACCAATGTGAAGACGGCCACCAAAGCTCTCGGGGATATAGACCGTGCGGTGAACACAATCTCGTCGGAGAGATCTAAACTCGGTTCTTTACAGAATCGAATGACCTCAACGATTCGAAACCTGACGGTGACTTCTACGAATCTATCAGCTACGGAATCTCTGATCCGAGATGTTGATGTAGCCAAGGAAACGATCAATTTTACGCGATCACAAATCCTCATACAGGCTGGAACAGCTCAGCTCGCCCAGGCCAGAGGATTGAGCCAGAACGCGATACAACTATTGCAGGGTTAAAGTGAAAGCGAAAGTTTTGGGTCCGCCGGGAATCTGGCGGGCCCTTTTCTTATCCGCGACTATTTCCTCTTGAAGACTAAAAGTTATACATAAACTTAAAAAATAGAGCTTTTTTGTTCTTCTTTCCTTTGTATGTGCTAAATCAAGCCAAAGTCATTTAGTTTTTGTTAAAATTTTTTATAGAATTGGTGATAACCGCTAGCTATTTATAGATATTCTTCGATTTATCGTTATATTTTATCTACATTCGTGCTAAGTCGATTTATTCAATGATCCCGTATGGCCGAAAGTGAATTTGATGCTCTTGAAGACCTCAGAGTCCCAGGAACATCAGGTACTCAGGGACGAGTACACCGATCATCATGGAGGAAATCCTCTATTGATCAGTACTCCCCCCGTACCAAAGGCAAAGGGAAAAGCTCCTTTTGTTTAAGCCGGAAAATAATAAAAACAACCGGCAAATGTAGAAAGTAACGTTGTCAGAACAAGAAATCGATGATAGGAGGAGTCCAACCACACCAAAGGTAATTTTCAACAAATCCCCTCTCCCTGTGGAGTCCAAGCCCTCATTCCTTGAACCTGGGTCCGAAAAGTTCAAAGTTGATACGCCATGGAAGCCGTCAGAGATCCAGGATTCTGAAGGAAAGACACCTCTTTTCAAACTCGATTCCAGCTGGAATCACAGGCTAAACATTCAACTAAGTAAATAAATTCAGGTTGTCACGGATGACAACCTTCCCAGAACATCAAGGAGGATAATCATGGGATTTCGTATCAACAACAATATTGACGCTCTGGTGGCCAACGGTCACATGAAAAAGTCTCAGATGGGAATTGCTAAATCCATCGAAAGACTCTCTTCAGGTCTTAGAATCAACAAAGGGGCCGACGATGCCGCAGGCCTCACAATCTCCGAAAAAATTCGTGGTCAGATAAGAGGTTTGAACCGCGCTATCGGAAACTCACAAGATGGTATCTCTCTGATTCAAACCGCGGAAGGAGCCCTC
>Ga0257123_1000296_pt1 | contig 42614 bp, 36 predicted proteins | sample SI106_135metaG_FD_190185 | JGI IMG/M metagenome (GOLD analysis project Ga0257123, IMG submission 190185) | Marine microbial communities from Saanich Inlet, British Columbia, Canada - SI106_135 | ecosystem: Environmental > Aquatic > Marine > Inlet | place: Canada: British Columbia | collected...
ATCTGCGTACTCTCTGTTACCAAGAAGCTTTATAATTAACTCTGTTAATCCTTTTTCGTCATTAAAGCCTGTAAGTAAGCCATTTTCTCCATCTTTAATAAGCTCTGGATTACCACCAACATTTGTCGTAACTATAGGTACACCTATATCCATAGCCTCTAATATATGATGCGACAATCCTTCGTAAGCAGTATTTAATACAAACACATCTGACGCTCTCTTATATCGCAAGACCAAATCTTTTGCGAGCGCACCCGTTAGAGCGACGTCATCATCTAAACCTTTTTCATCTATAAGGTTTTGCAATTGATTCATCTGCGGACCAGAACCTATTATTATAAGTTTAACATCTTTAAATTTCTTTTTTATCTCAGGAAAAATCTTTATTAAAGTATCAAAGCCTTTCCACGGGACAAGCCTTCCAGCAGTTACAATCAAATCTCCTTCAAACTGAAGTAGTTTTCGTAATGTTTCTTTATTTCCATGATCTTTATCTAAATTTATTCCGTTAAAAATAACTTCTATATTATTCTTTTCTATTCCCCACATTGAAACAATCTTTTTTAAGTACTCACTAGGTACTATTACTTTATTAGCTTTCCGGGCAACCCATCTTTCAACCTTTCTCCTTACTTCTGTCTTAAAACCATACTGTCCAGTCTGAAATTCTTCTGGAGTTATAAAGTCGCTACCTTCTACGTGCATTTGCTCCCATGCATAGTCCCCCACAACTTTAAGTATGAACTTCTTTCGCAAAACATAAGAAGCGAGTGCAGCCGGTAGACCGACACTTACAGGATCTTGCGCATAAATAATATCTACTCGTCTTCCTCTATTTAATACTTTAAAAAAGTATGCAATATGCCTAACAATTTTTGGTAGACGCCTTACTTCGCCAAAACTCAAAACCTCTACATTTAAGTTATGTTTTGGGAGTTTGTCTAAAAGAAGTTTGGAGTATGTTGCAGGCCCTCCAATGTCAGGCGGGAAAATGCCTGTAGCGATAAGAATATTTTTTCTTATGTTTAACTTATCAAAGACTTTCTCTTTCATATCTCTCGCAATCAAATTCCAGTCATATGTATCTCTTACCATAGCCTGTGCATTCTTAATGATGTTCTCACGAAGTATATTGTCGCCCATTAGAAGCTCTGCTTTCTCTGATATTCCTCTTGGATCATGAACTCCACAGAACAGCCCTGTTGGCGCCTGCCCTGAAGGATTTGAAGGGTCTTTAAGGAAATCAGTAATTCCTCCCACTTCGGTCGCTATCACTGGCACACCAGCCGCCATAGCCTCTATAAACGAGATTCCGAGCCCCTCAGAGAGCGATGGACGCACAAATACGTCCGAGATATGGAGATATTTAGGTAACTCACCATGTTCTATATGACCCACAAATAACACCCTTTTTGTAAGCTGCAGCTCATCCGTAAGTTTGCGAAGTTCATAGAAAAGCTCCCCTGTTCCTGCAATTAACAGCTTATAGTTATCTGGCAAGAATGTCAGTGCTCTTACAATATCTTCAACTGCATTCTTCTCCACAAGACGTCCTGTTGTAATAATAACTTTCTCGCCATCCTCAATTCCCAGCTCTTTCTTTAATTCTTCTATTTGTGTTCTGTGTTTTGTAGTTTGGAATTTTTCTATATCTGCGCCGTTTGGTACAACTTCCATCTCACCTTTGTAGCCCATATCACGTGCCCAAGTCTCTAAGTATTTTGAAATAACTTGTATAGAATCTGCTTTTGTAAAGATTCTTTTAAAAGATCCTCCAACCAAAAACCAAAGCATTCCCGCTCGTTCTTTTGGATAACTTAATCTGTCCCCTTCTTGTAGTGTTAAAAGAAACTTAACTTTAGAGTATGTAGATTTGAAAAACAAAGCGGCGAAACCATTCCTCCCTGCCATCATGGACCATGCGATATCGTATTTGTTTTTCCTATGTAGAGACAATGCTTTAAAATATCCAGAAAATGGAAAAAGTAATTTAGAAGATGAGATTCTGTACACGTTTATCTTTCCAATTTTCTCAAATTTAGGCAGAGCTTTGTCATGTCGCATCGTAACCATATCAAAGCAAAAATCCTCCGATTTAAGCCTATCGGTTATCTCTTTCAGAGCGATCTCCGCTCCACCCCAAAGAGGGCTATATGATGTTGAAAATATTAAAATCCGCTTCATAGCGCTATGTTGTTATATAACCATATATAATCAAAAAAGTCTTATATAGATTAATAGCCCAATCTCTCTCGTGCTGAGGGAAATTGAGCTATAAATATATTCCTAATATGTCTTGTAAAAATGTACTTACAGAGATTATTGCAAAACTTGCTCCTGAATTCTTTTTCCAGAATTTTTTGCAATTTCTGTATTCCCTTTTTTGGCTACTATATTTACTCCGACTGAATCCTCAGGAACACCCCTGTTAACCATTGTACCGAAACTGCTGGTATTGTCTTTTTCTTCTTTTGTTTTGATTGGTTCTTTTACCACCTTACATACCTCCCAAAATAAAATTAATAGAAATAAGAAAAAATACTAATAGATTGCTACTTTCCACCTAAAAGAATACCACATAAATATAAGTAACACAAGCCTTATGTGTATAACCTTAGGGTCTAAAAAGACCACCCCTATTGGTGGCCTTTCAACATTAAATCCTGTACCTACTTCTTTATTCGACTTCTTCAAGCTCTGAGTGAGAAATGACATTAAGCGAAACTGTAAGTGCCTTCTTAATACTATTGGCCACAACAAGTAAGGACGTTAGAGTTATGCTAAATATCGCATATTTCTTTTCTTCACAAACCGCTGTAACATTTCCACCTACACCCCCGTTAAAGATTTTCTCTACAGCTGGAAGGATATGGTCAGCAAGATACGCTCCTAAATCTTCCTTCTCTATCGAGATTAATGTTACGCTGAAAAATTTGATCGTACGTTTTCTTGCTTGCTCTCCTTCAACAAGAGTACTCACACCTTTACAGTCTTCTATTGGTGGTTTAACACTATAGCCAATAACTATCTCACACTTACTCATTATTTCATCCCCGACCTCTTTTCCATTATCTCTTGGCGCATTAAATCCTACCTTGAAACAAATCGTCTCGAACTTCTCTTTATCATCAATAATGTCATATGCAAAATTATTACCAAAATACCCAGCTAGTATTTCATCAATTTCTTTCCTAAGACAATCCGCTGCTGTTGTTACCTGACCTATACCAAGGCTAGTATAAAGCATTAATCTAAATTCATACTTAGTAACAGGCACTTCTTTAAGCTCTTTCATATACATCCTCCAATCTTAAAAAGTTAGAAATGTTAATATTATCGAATTTTTTTATAAATGACCACCTACAATATAGATTATTCTTCCGAAAATATACAGCTAATTCGCCATTTTGTCAATCATAAACACCACTTACATATTGACATAATATATACAAAAATGTATAGTTTCTATGGTATAAAAAATTACTATTTTGATCTTTATATGGAGGAGTATAAGTATGGAGGATAATGAGAAAAGAGATGAAGAAAAACTCAGACTTATGGATTATTTGGAAGAATGTAATACACTAACAATTGATTCAGATACTAATATGAAAATGCTTATGAGCATAGTCGCTGAAGAAGCTACTGAAAAGACTAATACTGAAGTTTTGAAAATAGAGACCGCAGAAATCAAAGAAGATTCTGAAAAAACCTCTTGTCAGCCTTCCTCATTGCATGTTCATATAGAAATCGATTTGAAAGAATCAGTTTTTACAAACAGTGACATCCGTAACGCATGCCTGTGGAGTATTAGAAACACAACGAAAGGATGTGGGGAATATTTCAAAAAATACCCCCATATCAAGATCTTTATTAAGATTTATAGAGAAATATATCAAGACACTTCCGCTTTAGAAACCTAAAGACAAGGGTCACGCGCTCTATCCGCTATATTAAGTAGGAAGAGAAACCCATATCCAGCTAGCTATATTAACTTAGCTATGTTGGATATGCGGTTTTTTTATTGAATAAAATTTATGGCAAAAGCCCTGCTGGGTCTGTGGTCGGCGTGCCACAATTCAGACAGCTTACAGTAGAAGCGCTGAATGAATGGATATCCAAATCATTGCTCTCAAATATAATATCCTGAAGTTCAATACTGGAATCAGTAAGCCAAACCGCGGTTGCGGGTGCAACCTTTTGCTCTGTATGGTTTTTAAATGTCGTGTCGCTGACTGTTAGCTTTGTACTGTTTTGTAGACGTATGCCAAATTGATAATTGTTATCAAACAATGCGTTTGTAATCGTACTTGTTGCTGTCCCCCCGTCAAACTTAATCCCACCTTTGTCGTTGCCAGATGAAGTTGTTACAGCTCCGGCATAGCGCAACGTAAAGCCGTTCAGATTTAAAGTACCGCCATTTTCTACATCTATTCCGTACCAATCTCCAGCTGAGGAAGAGGTTGTGTCTGAATCAACAGCCGTACCGACAGAATCGTCATGAATTGAAGTAAATATAAGATCGTTTATTGAAGAACCACTTTTAAAAACAGAGCCTCCGTCTTTTACTATAATCCTACCTAGAGAACTGGCCTCATTGTTATGACCTTTTATAACAACACCTTCTCCAAAAGCAAGGGTGGTACTTGCAATTATACGTGCATCATTTTGCACAAGGTATGACAAAGCGTTAGCGTTAAGTGTGGTTGTACCGTTTGTAGTATCAGTAATATTACTGCCATTACCTATTGTAATAGCATTAGTCCCGTTACCTGACCCTGTGTTTCCAGAAAATGACCCTATGGCGCCACTGATGCGTACCGCTTCAATTGAATTATTAGTGAAAGTATTTGAAGATGCGGACAAATTTGGGGAATAATATGCATACATTCCGTATTTATTATCTTTAAATGTGCTATTTGAAATAGTAGGCGACCCTTCACTAACATAAAGACCAGCGGAATCTGAATCAGTATTATTATTCTGAAATGTAGAATTTGTTATAGTGCTTGCAGAAGATGTTAAATGAAGTCCATGTTTTTTAGAGTGCTCAATCGTCACATTTTGAAAATCAACATTAGCGGTATCTACGATAACCATTGCTTTTACTACACCAATACCATCAAACCACACACCACCATGACGAATAATTGTATTTGTGAGCGACGACCCACTACTTGAGCTATTTATTGTTATACTTTTCCAACTACCAGATGTGGGTGTGGTAGCTGTTGCATCACTGTTCATATCTCCACCATATTCATCGTCAGCAAATGCTGTTATAACAACAGGGTTTGCTGAAGTACCGTTCGTTTTCAAAGTTCCATTGATTACAATTGATGGCGTATTTGGATTAACAATTTTTATAACAACCCCCTCTTCAAGAGTTAGATTAACTCCAGAATTCACAGAAAATCCATTTCTATCGATTAAATATGGAGAATCTTCTTGTGTAAGTGTTTTGTCAGACGACAGAGTTGTTCCATTTGCTATCTTATAACTTATACTATTTTTTGCTTTTGGTGTTCCTTTTATCGCAGCTCCTTCTGCGTCTGAACCATTTAATATAAATTCTCCAATAGAATTACCCCAATTTGTAGCAGTGTCACCAGATACATCTGTATCATATCTCTCCATTGTATATTTACTATTACTCGAACCGCCACACCAAGAAAAATTACAAAGAGGTACTTCATCTACAGTACTTGTAGCATTTTGATTAACATATACAAGCGATAGATGTTCACCAGAGTCACCGAGTCCTGAACCGCTACCAACTCCATTAAACGGTATTGCTAAATCAGCTTGAATATCACTTATTGTATTATCATCTATTGACCTTTCAATAAGATAATATCCACCAGCAGAAATAGTACTAGAGAGTGGTATATAAGGGACACCATCTTCCGCCATAAATACCCATTGTGATAAATCAATATCTTTATTTGATTTATTATAAAGCTCAACCCATTCGTCAGAAGAAGATGTTGCTGTACCTGCCCAAGCGACTTCATTGATCACTATAGGGCTTGTCATTACTTCAATTTCTTGTGTTGAAGTTGCTGACACATTCCCAGAATCATCTTTTACAGATATTAAAAATGTATAAGCTGTATTATCTGAGGTTGTAATTATCGTAGAGGTTGCTGTCGTAGTTGAAATAGCGCCGTTTTGATTAAGAAGATAATAATCAAGATCGTTTGAATCAGAGCTCCATGAAAAATTAAGCGTGGTTGTAGCAACAAGACACCCTGACACAGAGAGAGTATTTTGACATTCCGTTGAAGTTAATGAAAGTGTTGGTACCACCGCTTTCACCTCAACAGCCTCTGAAGTCGAATCTGAAGTATTGTTACTTCCTCCACCTCCACCACCAAAGAACGGCGTGTCTACGGGAATAAGCCTAGATTCATATATCTCCATTAATGTTTTTTCAGTTGTAGTCGCCGGCTCTTTTACTTTTTCATCTTCTACTAAAATTATGTCTTCCATTACTTCTATTTCTTTTTCTGACTCTATTTCAATAATTACAGGCTCTTCTTTTTTGACTGTAAGCTCTTTACTTACGACAGCTACTTTTTGTGACCCTACAACTGCACCTTGTAAATCTTCATAGCTCACACTTGAACCACACAAACCTTTAGATATACCGAATATTTTTCCTACAGTTGCATCATATATCCTTTTAAACCAACTTCTATTTTTCATTTTTAAAACCTCTGTTTTACTTTCTTTTTCAACTTCATCAAAGAACAATTTGACCACCCCTGCGCCATTAAGTACTGCTTGTTTTGAAAGAATATTCCAATAGTCAGCGAGGATTAAATAATCAGGGTCTTCAATAAAATATAATTTTTTACTTACACCTTCTTTCTTTTTAAATTGATTTTTTATTCTAACTAATCTAATATGACTTTCATCACTATACCCGAACATATGCTGTTTCTCATCACTCAATATCTCTTTACCAAGAAACTTAATTACTGGATTACTATATTCTTTACTTAATATAGTATCTTTACTAAAAAAATTCTTATTTGTATAGCTTGCGACTGTATCAAAATATTTATCAAGTGTATCAAACTCTATTGGTTTTTTATTTCCTAATTTACTAATTACATCTATATTATTGATATTAAATTTACTAGCCCAATGTTCATATGGACTTCTGTCATGAAAGACATCATCAAAATATACAAGATGTATATCATTTCTTGTATGAGGAGGTACTGTCGCATCTTCTATAAAGTGCAGTATATGCCCAAGAGCACTTAGACCGTACTCTCTATCACCCCATGTATATTCATATATTGCCCTCTCCCACGAATAATCCCCCTCATGTCCATAATATGACTTCAAAGAGCCAGCAAAAGCACTATCTATAATACCAGCTTGTGCTTTACTGTCTTGCGACCATTCTTTAGAGCTTTGCCATTTTTTACCAACAGTAATACCTCTATTATAAACTGGGTCATAATAATGTCGCATCCACCTACCAAAAGCGTCCTCATCTACACTTCCCTGTACTACCAACTCTTTTTCTTTATCATCAAGTTCTAAATCTGGATAGTTAGTATTAAAAAACTTTACGATTTCATTTGTAAGTGCAGGGTGTGTCGTTGTATCACTATATGCAAAAGACGATAATGGGAATACTAGAAGTATTCCCATTATTATAAAATTTATTAATAATTTTATATTTCGCTTATTTTCCATTTATCTGTTAATGTATTTAATGTAAATATTTCAATATGAATCTGCTGTTTATTTTCATCAAAAAAATCAATTTCATATCTTATTTCATCATCATATTTTGATGCACTTCTACCACTATTATTTAATATATCTAAATATTTAGCTAAATTATTTTCCTTAGACGCAATTTCTAAATCATATAATCCTTCCTCTTGTTTCTCCACTACAAAATATTTACTCGCCAATTCAACATCTCCACTCTCAAGCGCTTGTATAAAAAGTTCTAACGTCTCCTCTGGAGTATCTCCGCCATAAATATCATTAGCGTATTGTTCTTGTAAACCTGCTACCTCGCGCTCAAAGCGCGATTCTGGGCTGAAATAAACGGCAATAAAGGCGATTACTATACTCCCCACCACAATCCCCGCAAACCCAAGGAAAAACCGCCTACTTGTCTTATTAAACATAATCATTATTTAAATTATACCAATCTTATAAACAAGATTTATACTAAAATTTTTCCTAAGTGTGGATAACTCAACTACCAAGGAGTACCCTTGGTAGTTGAGTTATCTTTTAATAATCACCCTCCCTAAATTCTTGTATTAATTCATCTAAATCATTTAATTGTGTAAAATCATCTGAAAAAGTTTCTTTATTTAAAATGACACTTTCAGTCCTGTCTCCTAAAAAATAATCAGAATAGCTTGAGTATTTATAATCATTTATAAAATCTTTAACAGCTGTAGGATTTGAAATTCCACTCTCCTTCCAGTTTGAATCAACTAATTTGACTGGATTAAGATGGATATATGAAAATACCCAGTTTAAATATGAATCGCTATCAATATGTTTTACTTTAAACGGGCCTTCAAAAAGAGATCCCCTTCTTTCGTTTTTTGTATTAAAATACATAACATAAGCAGTTGCTAACTTTTCCATAAATTGACTTATGCCACCCTCTACTCGCTCTGTAACTAAAATATGAAAATGATTTGGCATTAAACAATATGAACCTATATCTACAAGCTGTTCCCCTCTTTCAAAAGAAAAAATCTTAACTACCAAGGGTACTCCTTGGTAGTTGTGTAAGGGGCGCATAACCACAGACTCAGTTCCGTTGCACAAATACAACAACGCCATAAATCGTCTGTAATCATTGTTATCATTAAAAATAACACGTTTATCTACACCTCTATTATAAACGTGATAATATTCACCCACTATAAATGAAGTTTTTCTTATTGCCATATAAAGATATTATACAGCTATATTATTAAATAGTCTTTACTTATCCACAGTTTATCCCCACCAAGGAGTACCCTTGGTGGTTAAAGGTTTGAGATTTCTTGAGTTATGGCTTCTATAAGCTGAGTATTACCTAATTTTTGGGCCTTTTCGCGAGCTTGTTCGTAGTATTTCTTAGCATTTACCATGTCTCCCTTTGCTATATTCCCTCTTTCTTTATAGTAACTCGCTAAAGTTATCAGCAGGTCAATGTCATTTTCGACGGTTTCTATCCCTTCTAACAAAATATCTACCACGGACGTTGTGTCTTGTTTGTATGAATACTTATAAAGCTCATGAAGACCTATGTATACTCCAGTGTTTTCAACGCTATGCTCTATAGCTTTTTGGAAATTCTCCTCTGATTTTGGGTAGTCTTTAAGGTAAAAGTGGTATAAATCACCAAGATTATTGTACGGAAGGAAGTTAAGCGGTTGAAGTACATTTGCATATTTCCACGCATCACGAGCCCCAGCATAGTCCCCAATTGATTTCCTATATAGACCGAGCTCAATCCAATTAGAGAAAAAGCTGCTGTCTTTCTTTAATTCTTTTGTAAGCTTGTTTATCTTCTCAGTAGCCAGCTCTTTTTCTCTATCTGAAACATTGTCTCCAAATATAATAGGTTGATTTAGATCTGGGACGGGCGTACTTATAGTGTTTTTCTTGTTTTCAATAGGAGCAATTGTTATTCCACCTTGACTTCCTTCTTCAAGGATAAGTCCGTCTTCTAGCTGTATCTCCTCGTTTTGCACTACCTCTTGTACGGATTTAGAGTAAATATCGTTATAGATATAAAAACCAGCGCTAATGACGATAACGCCAATCAAAACCCACCATAATGTTTGTAATTTCATAATACAGCTAATTTTACCTAAAATTAAAGCTCAAAGCAAATAAAAAAGTTATCCACAGTTTATCCCCGCCAAGGAGTACCCTTGGTAACTTGTAGAGCAAACAAAAACAGCCTCCAATATATAATTGGGGCTGTTTTTGTTTGTCTTACGTAATCTCCTTATATGAAGATTATACAGTGTTTAACTAACAAATGTTAGTTAGCACTATTCCATGTCTGAACTGAGAAGGCTGTGTTTGAAGGGAATCCCGGCAAACCATAACCATTTGTCCAGTCTAGGTTGTCTTCTGTTGCTGAAGTAGCGACAGGAGTCGTTGTTGAGAACGGTGACCACATAATGTTGTCTGTGTTCGCAACGCCTGCTTCAACTGATGTCACAGTACCCATGTTATTTGCAAGTGATGGGAATGATGTGTCAGCTAGAAGAGCTAGAGTAATTGAGTCAACTACAGTTGTACTAGGGTTAGTAACTGTTGCTGCTTTAACTACGTAAGTCTTTGTACTATTAGCTGGTACAATCTTAGCCTGTGAAGTAACTAGTGCTCTAAATTCTAGAACAGTTTCTGCATTTACTGTTGAAGTTGCAGAAGTGTTAAATGCTACTCCGTCACCGTAAAGTGTGAAGGCATTTATAGCTGCTGAACCACTTGTAGCGTGAGAGAAACTAAACTTACTGAATACAACATCTCTATTGTTAGAGTTTGTAACTGTAAATTTGTATAGATCTGCTCCTGCTACCAATGACCCTCCTGAGCTTGTTACAGCGATTGAAGGGACAGTTCTGTAGATTCTAACACCGTTTGTAGTAACATCTGAAGTTGTTCCACCACTAACTGTGACATTTGAATCAAATCCTGTTGCGTAGTTACCATTGATTCCGTTGTTATCACCATCGTATGTGATAGCTAGGAATGCTCCAGGTGTACCTTCATTTATGTTCTGAGCTGAAAGATCAGCTTTAACTGTAATAACTACTGATTCGCCAGCTGCGATTCTTGGTGCTGGTGAAAGTGTTGTAGATGTAGCATTGTCTGCATCTGCACCACCGAATTGTGCAGAACCAACCTGAGTTGATCCATTCCACAATGTTACCTTTTCTCCGACAAGGTCAGATGGTGAGTTTGAAGCAGTATTACCCAATTGAAGAGCAATTTGTTTCAAGTCTATAGCTTCTGTAGCACCTGCTGTAAATCTTATCTTTGCAAGTGTTGCATTAGCTGCTCCAGACTGTGCTAGTCCGTAAAGAACTGCTGAGTCGTTTGTAACTGTGTATGATCCAGATGTAGCAGCTGTCATTGTTTGACCACCTGCTGCTGTCATTGTTTCTGTTACAGTTTGTCCTGAACCTATAGCAACTGCGCCTGTGTAAGTTGATGCGTTGTCAGTTAGACCCCAATCAACTGTTCCTGATGTTGCGCTTGCAGCTAGGTCACATTTCATTGATACAGTCTTCTGTGTACCCTTTGGTACGATAAGTCCACTGTTATTAAATGTGAATGTGTTGTCTCCTGCTGCTAATGTTACATTAGTTTCATCAGTAACGTTTGTTAAACCGTCGTACAAGTTACAGTTTGCTAGATCAGAAGCTGTAATTGTACCTAATGCCAATAGAGGAGCGAAAGTTGAAAGTTTCACATCTTCTCCTGATTGACTTGCGTCAAGTACGTACCTTGCGAATTCGAATCCTGTTGCGCCAGCGATAACGTTTCTAGCTGTAGGCTGTGATGAAACGTTGATTGCTAGAGCTCCAGCCTTAACTGTCATTGTGTTCGCTGTAATAGCTGAAGTGAATGATGTAAGAGCAACTGATTCTCCAGTGTCAACTCCTGTAATTGTTGACCAGTCATCGTTAGGTGTAGTTGAAGCTATGATTGTGTCATTTGATGCATATGTTGAACCAAGTTGACCTTGCAATCTAAGAACAGTGCTTCCAACTGGGAATGTAACTGTATCTGTGAATGTGAATGATCCAGAAACTGCAGCTCCTGATCCATCAACTGGACCGGCTACAACTGTACCATTACCATCAACCAAACTTACATTTGTGATGTTAGATACTAGGTTCCCAGTAACTTGTGCGTAGAATACCATTTGCTGTACTGTGATTGCTTCACCTCTTACGTCCATTTGGAATGCTCCCAATGGCTGATTTGCAGCCAAGATTGCAATGTTTTGCGCCGCTACTGTATTTGATTTAGAGACTGAATTAAATGAGCCTGCTGAAACCGTAACTACTGAAGCGTCATACCATGGATTTGTTGAAGCAAAACCTGTTCCTGATGTAGGGGGTGTAAGTCCGTAACCGAATGTTTCACCTGATACATTAAGATCAGTTGTTTTGTAAAGGTCAAAGGCAACTGTTCGTCCTGAACCGTCTTTTATGTCACCCTTGATTGAGATCTCTTTTGAAAGACCTTTTTCAATTACGATACCTGAACCAAAAGCTGCAGAATAGTACTTACCATCTGAAGAAACTGTTGGTGCATAAGCTGTACCGTCAATGTATACCATTACGTTCTCAAGGTCTCCTGATGCAGCAGAACCTGACTGATTCCATCTGATTGAGTTCAAACGAACTTTCTCAGCTGAACCTGCAGTAACTTTAACTGAAGAAAATGTGTACCCTGTTGTACCGATCTCTTTAGTTTGTGCTCCGTTTGGATCAAGAGGACCTCTTGCATTTGTAACAGATCCGATTGTAAGTGAAGCGTTGATTGTCTGCGCTGTACCTGCGATCGGAAGTGAACCTGAAACTGTAGCTGATGTATTGATCCCTACAACATCAAGTCGTGGTGTTCCACCATCTCGTGTTGAGTTATCTGAAGCCATGTTTCCGGCAATTGTAAATGTCTTTGATGTTCCTGCTGGAATTGTTACTTGATCACCAACTTTTACTTGGTGAGCTGAGTTCAGAGTCTTAGCGTTACCTATTTGTACGCCGTCTGAATCAAGAAGTACGATTCCTGCGAAAGCTGCATCAGCTGCAAGACCTGTTCTTTCAACTGTTACGCTGTCCATAACAACATCACCGTCTGAACCTGCTGTTACGATAAAGTTCGTAAATGGAACTCTAGCTGCTGAGTCAGGTGCAAGAGTTGCAGTTGGCTGTGAGCCTCCTACTACTGAGATACCTGTTCCAGTTGCTGGAGTTGAAGGTGTTGTTGGTGTTGTTGGTGTTGTTGGTGTAGAAGCTACAGCACAAAGTGAGTTTGCTTTAGCTCTTGATGAAGAACCAAAGTATCCTGTTCCTGCTGATAGTCCAACTGGTGTCAAAACTTCAGAAGCATATTTGTTCTGGAATTTTGCAACAGCTGCGACTGTAAGACCACCGAAGTAATCTGTCTCGCTTCCTGCTGAACCAACTCCTGATGAAGCAATCATTGTTGCTGAATCAGAGTTTAGGAATTTCTGAAGAGCCATAACGTCTGCTCCTGAGCTTCCTGAGTTCAAACTAGTTGACCATGTGTATGGACATACGCTAGCTGTTGAACCCCCACCTGATGGTGTTGTTGGTGTTCCTCCTGTCAATGATGTTTGCACATTAGCAATTGTTGCTGCGTCAGCCCCGAAAGACTGTAGCAATGAAACGATTGCATCAACCTGACTTGTAGTCAGTGCTGCTTGTGCTGGTGCTGCTGTAAACATAAATCCGAAGACAAATGCAACTGCGATAGCACCTATAGCTAATTTAGTAGCTATATTACTTTTTGTAATAATACTCATAAGTTTATAATTTAAATTTAAGTTAAGTCGTTTTTTAAATTTACTGTTAATTAATAAATTGTAAAAATAAAAAACATTTATTACAAAATATATATTTTATTTTCGACAAAAAATATATTTTGTATTTTGAAGCCATTAAAAAATTTAATGGCTTCGTGTGTTAATAATTTCTGATAGACACAAAGAAAAACTTTATGTATATCTACCATACTAATTTCAACAATCTTACTACACCTAGAATGTTCTTAATTGCATCGACGCAGAACATAAAAGATTAGTTGATGAATTTTAGACCGAATTTCAACCTTGTTGCACCCATACTTGAATGATGTATTTCTGAGACTATTTTCTAGTATTAAATTGTCAATGACCGCTCTATTCCCCCATTTCTACCATCTTTATCCCCATTTCTCTGAAGCGTGTATTATGCACGATTTCAAGCCAAAATGCAAGCGGAAAAGTCCTAGCAATAATTATATAATACAAGCCATATAATGACCAATTTTTACAAGGTCTAAAGTGTGGATAACTTACTGCGAGAAAAGGTCTTTCCTCGCGAAACGCAGTGTAGAGAGGTGAGACCTTGAGGAGCAGTAAATTTAAGCCAAACTATATGTACTCCATCTTCTCTCCCCTTCTTTTTTTAAAATACCCTCATTTACTAGTGACAAGAGCTCTCTTTGTAATGTCTTTGAGCTACAACCTTGTATCGTATCTGTTACATCTTTTACTGTGACAAATGCTTTGTCTTGTAATAGTTCAAGTATGGTGTTTCTTCTACTACTATGCCTTATATCAGCGGTCTTTGGGTAAATGTTACTTTTTGTTTTTTCAACAAAATTAGGAGTGTCCTTTATAGAAGAATGCTTTTGTATGTTTGTCCTAGAGATTTTATGTATATCACTTATGTCCTTTATAGAAATGTCCTTTTGTTTTTTTGTACCACCTTGCTTGATAGCACGGGTCTCATACAGACTAGGTACGTCAAAAAATTCTTTAGGGAACCGAATATTATCAGACAAGATGTCTTCTCTCCTTGTTTTTATAAGTATGCCAAGATCTATATATTCACGTTTTAAAACTGAGAAATTCATCTCGGATATATACCTAGATACGTTGGCTATTTCAAGTAGAGATACAACTTCTGTGATACTAGAAAGTAAGGCGTCCAGAGAGACGTCTTCAGTTTTGGTTGATGCATCATTTTTCAGAGCATTAGCATCTATTAAAGACGCCTTCTGTAATTGCATAATTATAGAAAATATATTTATAGATTTCTCTCTCAATAGACTTCTTAGGATTTCTTTATTATCTATAAGATTAGTAACAACATATAAAGCTGAAGCAAGCTTTTCAGCTTTTTTGTATAGATATACGTACAGATGACTTCCTTCAAAGAAATCCCCTGAATTATTGTTTTTTACTGACTTTTCATACATATTAATGTGTCTTTTATAGCCTGTCTTTTAAATTACTTATTTAGCTGTAAGATGTCTTTTATAGAAACCTTCTAGAAAATTTTATATTTAATATGTCCATTATATAACGGACATATATAAAAGCAACAATCTCTATGAGATAGAACGCTTTTTATGTTATTATTTTCTTATCATGTTTAAATTTTTGAAAGGAGGAGACAAGAAAAAGAAGGCTAAGAACAAGAAGGCAGACGAAAGCAAAGTGGGTATATTTGAAAACCTGAAAGAAGAAACTACGCAAGGTATATACGCAATAATATTTTTTATACTAGGAATCTTTTTGATTTTAGCTGCATTTGGTGGGGCTGGTGTAGTTGGTAATACAACATTTAAATTCTTATCAACATTATTTGGAATAGGGTACTTTATAATCCCAGTTTTATTCTTCTTAATGTCTGCTTCATACATTAGATATTTAAGCAGTTCTTTTGGTGGACTAAAAAAGATAAGTGCACTGGTTTTTTTCTTAGCTGGTATAGGACTTGTTGATGCAACAGTAAGTGGCAAAGGTGGACTCTTAGGTGCAGTGATTGCCTCCCCTCTTATAGGACTGGTTGATATAGTTGTCGCACTTCTTATTCTTTGGGGTCTTGTCATTGCATCTCTCCTGATACTACTTGATGCAAAACTTCCACCACTTTCTTTCTTTACAGGGATGTTTAAGAAACCCGATGAAGACGATGACTACGATGAATACGAAGACGATGAGGATGATGGAGAATACGAAGAAGATGATGAGGAAGGCGAAGAGGAGGAAGAAGATGAGGAGGAGGATGACGAAGAGGAAGAAGAGGAGGAAAAATCTTCAATAAAGAAAATTCTTGGTCTTGGTAAAGATAAGTCTGAGCAAGACGTAATACAGATGAAGCACGTACACGTTGGTGACTATTCCCCACCACCTCTTTCAATACTAGAAAAAGACAAAGGTAAACCCGGAGTTGGAGACATAAAAGCAAATGCAAATATTATAAAAAGGACTTTGCAAAATTTTGGTGTAGATGTACAAGTAGATGAAATATCCATAGGACCATCTGTAACACGTTATGCTCTCAAACCAGCCGAAGGAGTACGACTTTCAAAAATACTTGGTCTTCAAAATAACTTAGAGCTAGCCCTTGCTGCACACCCTGTGCGAATAGAAGCACCTATTCCAGGACGCTCCCTTGTGGGAGTTGAAGTACCAAATACCGCAAAGACTACAGTCGGACTCTCTACCCTACTCTCATCAAACGAATTCCAGAACTCAGACAAACCTCTTCTTGTATCACTCGGTAAAGATATTACTGGTAAGTGCTTCTTTGGAAACTTAGCAAAAATGCCTCATGTACTTATCGCAGGTGCTACAGGCTCAGGAAAGTCAGTTACTGTGCACACCCTTATCACTTCACTGATCTTCAGAAACTCTCCTGAACAGCTCCGCTTCATCCTAATTGACCCTAAACGAGTGGAGCTTACGCTTTATAATAAGATACCGCATCTTCTTACTCCTGTAATAACCGACCCTAAAAAGGCAGTTTTGGCTCTAAAATGGGCTACAAAAGAGATGGATAGACGATACGGGATACTTGAGGAGCATTCTGTGAGAGATATTGATTCATATCATGCTCTTACAGCAAAGCAAGATACATCCACTCAAGATGGCGAAGAAGACGAAAACGAGCTTGAGGCAATGCCGTATATCGCCGTAGTGATAGACGAGCTTGCTGACATAATGCAAATGTACCCTAGAGAGCTTGAATCAGTTATCGTAAGACTTGCTCAGATGAGTCGTGCTGTGGGAATACACTTGACACTCTCTACACAAAGGCCGTCTGTAAATGTTATTACTGGGCTTATTAAAGCAAATATCCCATCACGAATAGCACTTCAGGTAGCATCACAGATTGATTCTAGAACTATACTTGATGGTGCTGGTGCTGAAAAACTTCTTGGCTCAGGTGACATGCTCTATCTTTCAGGGGAGATGTCTAAACCTAGGCGACTTCAGGCTGCATTTATTTCAGAGGATGAGGTAAAGAAAGTTGTTAAATATCTAATCAAAAACTATGGAGACGATATACATCCTGAGATTGATCTTTCGGTAAATGGTGTAAAAAATACAAACAATAGCGCAGTCTTTGAAGCAATACTTGATGAAGATGATGCAGATGAAGATGAGCTATATGGAGAAGCGAAAGAAACCGTGATCAGTGCTGGTAAAGCGTCTACTTCATACTTACAAAGAAAACTTCGTATCGGATATGCTCGCGCTGCTCGACTGATGGATATATTAGAAGAAAATGGCGTTATAGGAGAAGCTGATGGTTCAAAACCGCGAGAAATACTTGATGCAGGCAACTACGAGGAAGAGGATGAAAGTGTAGAAGAAGAAGGTGAAGAAGAGGAAGATGATGAAAATTCTTAATAAAGATTTGCATACTTATCTTAAGATTGCTGGAATAATATTTCTTGCAGTTCTAATATTCGGATATGCATCGTTCCAAGCAAAAAATATCATACTCGGCCCTGTAGTAGAGATACACTCCCCTCAAAACGGCGCCTCTGTAGAAGAATCCCTCGTTGAGATCAAAGGTCAAGTAAAAAATATTTCACACATAAGCATGAATGGTAATCAGATTTTTACCGACAATAAAGGGGTATTTAGCGAAAAATTGCTCCTATCTTATGGGTATAATATAATAACTATAAAGGTACAAGATAGATTTGACCGAGAAGTAGAGAGGAAATTAGAATTAATATATAAATAATATGGCAAAAGCAAAAGCAGCACCAAAGGTAAAAGGTTCAAGCATTGACGACACAATTAAAGAAATAAAAACAAAATTTGGCGACGAATCAATAATGAAATTGGGTGAAACACCTAAAGTAGATATTAATGCAATACCGACTGGCTCTATTGGACTAGACTGGGCGCTTGGTATCGGAGGACTCCCACGTGGAAGGATAGTAGAAATATTTGGACCAGAGTCTTCAGGTAAGACAACTCTTGCACTACATGTAATAGCAGAAGCGCAAAAGAAAGACGGTATATGCGCATTTATAGATGCAGAACATGCGATGGATCCAGTGTATGCTAAAAAACTCGGCGTAAAAACAGAAGAACTTTTACTTTCACAACCTGATACAGGAGAGCAATCTCTTGAGATTACAGAATCACTTGTACGCTCTGGCAAACTTGCTGTAATTGTAATTGACTCTGTAGCAGCACTTACTCCTAGAGATGAAATAGAGGGAGACATGGGGGCACACCATGTAGGTAAGCAAGCACGACTTATGTCACAGGCCCTGAGAAAACTTACAGCTATTGTCGCTAAATCAAATACGGTTGTAATATTTATAAATCAAATACGAATGCAGATAGGTGTAATGTTTGGCAACCCTGAAACTACACCGGGCGGTAAAGCACTTAAATTCTACACATCAGTACGAATAGACATAAGAAGGATTGCGCAGATTAAAAAGGGTGATGAGGTAATGGGAGGTAGAGTGCGCGTAAAGGTTGTTAAGAATAAAGTTGCAGCACCTTTCAAAGTAAGCGAGTTTGATCTTATGTATAATGAAGGAATTTCACGTGAAGGCGAGCTACTAGCTCTTGGTGAAAAATACGACATAGTACAGAAGTCTGGCGCCTCTTACTCATACGGAGAACAAAAACTCGGCAGAGGTTATGACGCTACAAGAATCTTCTTAAAAGGAAATAAAAAGATTGCAGACAGCATCCTCAAAGAAATCCGCAAAAAACTAACTGAATAACCTATTTAAAACAAAAAACCCGTAAGTCCCAAAGGACTTACGGGTTTTTTGTTGAAATTAATATACTAGATTTTAATGAGTGCTCTGTATTGAGTCATGCTTTAGCATGTTCTCAAAGATGTTTTTTATTGCATCTCTCAATACCCATGCAATAAGTGCTACAACACCAAATACTATAAACTGCACAGCAAGATCAGTATTTAAAGCAGCGTTTGTCATAAAAGTATACAATCCAGATAAATTATTAAAGTCTGGCATATTGTTTGCGACTGCCTCTACGTGTACAAATACTTTTATACCGTAAAGAAGTGCCAACCCTGCATATATTTTAAATGCTAACTTACTCAACACTTTACCGAGTACATACAACATATACACTCGTCTCATTATTCTTTTCTTAAGCTGTAAATGATTCATATTAATAAAATAAACTTATGTATCTTCTATAACCCACCTAATTACCAATGGTTACATTTATCTTCTTAAACTCCTTTTTAGCTCTATGTACTCTTGTCTTTATAGCTCCTACAGATACGCCTTCCATCTTTGCTATCTCTTCTTGTGGTCTTCCTTCTATAAAATGTAGCTTGAGTACCCTGCCCAAATGCTCCGGCATACGAGACAAAACAGAGTCAATATAGTCTTCATTCTCCCCTTTCTCAAACTGCTGTGTCTTGGTGTCTGCCATTACTTCATACCACTCCGGATCAGGATTAAACACGGCACCTCTGTGCTTCTTCATCTTTTGGTAACGCGTAAAAGAAGTATTAAGAAGTATCTTATACCCCCAAGACTTAAACGAAGCGCCTTCTTGCACTTGAAATTTTTCAGCATATCTATAAATCTTAGTGAAAGTCTCTTGAACTATATCCTCTGCATCTTCTTGATTACCGAGTACGGACAAAGCTTTGCGCAGAAAAGCATCTTGATATCTATCAAGTAAAATACCAAAAAGGTATGGATGATTTATAGACTGTGAAAGTATCTCTTCATCGCTTTTATCCATATATAAATTTTCGTCTTTTTTATCGTCTAAAAACATTAAGTATACTGTACAACATACAACATACTTTGTCTATATATTAAAAATCGACCTCTTTAATTTTTAGAACGTTTAGCAAAGACAAAAGTTACAATAGACTTTCATAAAAAATTAGAATACAATAACTTTTATCATGCTTGATTATAATGACATTACAAAAGGAAAGTTTATCGTACTAGACGGCGCACCATATGAAGTACTTTCTTCAAATATTCTAAGAAAACAACAACGCAAACCTGTAAACCAAGTAAAGCTTAAAAACCTTATGACAGGAAAGCACGCAGAGAAGTCCCTTCAGCAGTCAGACAGCGCACCAGAGGCTGATATAGAAACTCAAACTATAGTTTATATGTACAGCAATAAAGGAGAGTTTTGGTTTAGAGATGTAGACGACAAAAGTAAACGTTTTAACTTAAATGAAGAAATCGTCGGTGAGCAAATGAAGTTCATAAAAGAAAACTCAGAGATAATAGCTCTTGTCTTTGATGAGAAAGTTATAAGTATCAAAATCCCTATCAAAGCAGAGCTTAAGGTGACAGAAGCACCACATGCAGTACGCGGTAATACAGCGCAAGGTGCCAACAAGCAAGTAACACTTGAAACCGGAGCTACCATAAACGCACCTATATTTATAAACGAAGGAGATATAGTACAAGTTAACACAGAGACGGAAGAATACGCAGGAAGAGTAAATTAAAAAAACCGCCTCGCTTTCGCGAGGCGGTTTTTTTAATTATTCCATGACAAATGGTAAGAGAGCCATAAATCTAGCTCTTTTGATAGCTTGAGCTAACTTTCTCTGCTCACCTGCACTTGCTCCTGTATTCATACGCTGTGTAATTCTTCCATGAGTTTTCAGGAAAGTCTTAAGAAGCTCTACATCTTTGTAGTCTATATGCTTTATATTATTTTGTGTGAAAAAATTTTTATTCATAATTAAAATGGTATATCTTCTGGTTTAATGTCTTCTTCTGGATATTCAATATCTGTAGCTGGTGCTTGCGACTGTGGTACATCTGCACCTCCTGTTGAAACTGTCGCACTTGGTGCGCCCGGCCCACCTGCTCTTGGGCCAAACTGTACACGGTCTGCAACTATTTCTGTACGGTACTTCTTTACTCCGTCACTCTCCCAACTTCTTGTCTGCATCCTTCCTTCTACAAGCGCTGAGCTTCCCTTCTTCAGATACTGCGCTACAGTCTCTGCTTGTCTTCCAAAGACTACTATATTATGAAACTCTGGGCTTTCTTGCTTTCCTCCGTCTTTATCTTTCCATACACGGTTTGTTGCAATAGAAAAACTAGTCACTTGAGTACCTGAAGGAAGAGATTTCATTTCAGGGTCTCTTGTTAAATTTCCATATACTAATGCTTTGTTTAGATACATATAATTTTATTATACTATTCAACTATCAATTCTTCAATTGTTTTATCTAACTCCTTTTCTGAAACCGGCTCTTTGTTTTCTTTGTCTTTAGTTTCAACTTCTGGAGTTGTCTTAAGGGGTGCTTTTGGTTTTACGTTTCTACTAATTTCAGGTTTTGGAGATATAACACCTTTTGGTATAAGGGTTGATTCTTTAACTGTTTTTATAATCAAATATCGTAGGACTTCTTTATTTAAATCTAATCCTTCTTTTACATTTACAATACTGTCCGTTTTCATCTCAAATTTTACCCAACCAAAATATGCATTATCAAACTTTTTAATCTTTCCTTCTATGTTTTTCACTATAGTGTATGCAAGAGTGATATTCTTTGGGAATTCCTCAGTTATAAAAGTACCACCGTCCTTCTCTATTAGAGATTTAATAGAATCTACCTCAGCTGAAAGCTTGCTCTCCTCTACTGTAGGTACAATATGAAAACCGATCTCATATACTTGAGTTTCGGCTTCATCAGCGCTATCCTGCGCCACTTCTTCTTTTATTACGTCTTCTGCCATGTAGAAAGCATATTAGCACACGTACTTTTATAAAGCAATAGAAAGCACTATTCTAAGCCATTTTTAACACCTCAACCGGTTGAGGTGTTAAAAAACATCCTAAATGCATTGTTTACAAGCGCTTTTTGGACTGTTTCTGTGTCTTCACCTCTTATTTCGGCAATCCTCTTAACTACCTCTTTTACATATACTGGCTCGCATCTACCTCCTCTATATGGCACAGGAGCAACAAACGGGCAATCAGTCTCTGACATTATCATTTCAAGAGGAATCTCTCTTATTATTTCATCATAGCTATCAGCAAAGGTTATTACTCCTGTGAAAGATAGCGTAAACCCTATTGCGACAAACTGTTTTGCAATTTCCAGATTCCCTGCAAAAAAGTGTGAGTTGCCTCTTAACTTTTCTTTATACCTTTCTTTATACTCACTCAATATCTCAAGTCCGTCTTCATATGCGTCCATACTCTTGCCTGACGGTCTGAAGTGAAGCATAAGCGGCAAGTCATTCTCAATTGCAAACTCTATCTGTTTTATAAAATTATCTTTTTGTCTTTTTTTAGTTCCTCCTTCCTCGCCCTGTTTAATCCTAAAATAATCCAGTCCGCACTCACCTATTGCGACTACTTTCTTATTCTTCACCAGCTCTTTATAATCTTCAAGATTGAAATCTTCTTTTCTATTGTCATCTGGATGGAGCCCTATAGTCGCATAAATATTTTCATTCTTGTCCGCAAGCTCCACCACCTCTTTTGAAGTTTGAAGGTCAGTTCCCACAACAATAGCCCACACGCTTTGCTCGTGCATCCTTTTTACAACATCTTCTCTGTCATCGTCAAACTTAGAAAAATTAATATGCGAATGTATATCAAAATATTTTGGTTTCATTATTTTCTTGCAAATAAAGTTTCTGGCATTTTGTTTTCCAGCACTGCGTTTTTTATTTTTTCTGATGTTTCAGGTAGGATTGCCTCAAGCATTTGCGCTATAGCGTGAAGCTTGATAGTAATATTCTCTATAAGCTCTAAACCTTTCTTTTTATCATCCTTAATGATACTAAACGGCTTTTCTGTCTGTATGTATCCATCTAAGTCTCCTATATGTTCCCATATCAAATCCATAGCTTTACTTATTTCAAAGCTCTCTACCAAACCTATGAGCTCTTCTGAAAGCTGTGTATCTGGCAGCTCAACTGGCTTATCTAAGTGTGTCTCAGCAAGCTTCATTATTCTAGCTGTAAGATTACCTATGCCATTCGCTAAGTTTGCATTGTATGCGTCTTTAAATTTATCTTTTGTAAAGTCACTATCCTCAAACGGATTAATATGTCGCGCTAAGTAGTACCGCAGTGCATCTATTCCATACTCTTCTACAAGCTCTTTAGGATTTACCACGTTGCCTACACTTTTACTCATCTTCGCACCGTCTATCATTATAAAGCCGTGGATTACAATCTGCTTTGACGGCGGAAGCCCAACGGAGAAAAGCATCGCCTGGAACATAGCAGCCTGCTGACGCACTTGGTCTTTACCAGCAAACTGTGTCACTGGCCACCACTTTTCAAACCTTTCTATATCCTCCGGCCAACCTATAGCTGAAATATAGTTCACAAGAGCATCAAACCACACATACATCACATGCTCGTCGTCATCTGGTACTTCTACTCCCCAGGGCATCTTACTTTTGAGCCTTGAAATACTAAAGTCCTCAAGTCCACGCTCTACAAACTTTATGATTTCATTAAATCTAAAACTTGGTATCACAAGCTGTGGATTTTCTTTATATAAATCTAAAAGTGGTTGTTGGTATTTTGAAAATTTAAAAAAGTAATTCTCTTCCTCTATTGTTTCAAGCTCTTTGTCGGGGTGGTCCGCACAACATCCTTCTACTAGATCAGAATCTGTTTTCTCAAGCTCACAGTTTACACAATACTTTGTCTTGTATAGTTTTTTATAAATATCACCTTTTGCAAGAGACTGCCTCCAAAACTCTTGCGCCGCACTCTTATGGTGTTCATCTGTAGTCCGTATAAAATTATCGTAACTTAAGTTAAGTGTGTCTTTAAGTTGCTTAAACTTCTCTGCATATTCGTCTACATATTTTTGTGGATCTATATTCCCCTCAAGTGCTTTTGTATAAACCTTTTGTCCATGCTCATCAGCCCCAGTATTGAAAAATACATTATCACCCACAAGTCGTCTATGCCGCGCGACGATGTCAGCCGTTACAAATTCAAAAGCCGCCCCAATATGTGGGTCAGCGTTTACGTATGGAAGTGTTGTAGTTAAATAGAAATTTTTATCCATTACCACTAATACTAGTCTTTTGTGGATGTTTTTTCAAGAATGTCTCCTTTTCTTTTTGAACATCTTTTACAAGCTCTTGGACAATGGCGGCTATAGGCACGGCCAAAATTAGCCCTAAGAAACCGGCAAATTGGGCACCAATAATAAGTGCGATGATCACCATAAGTGGTGGCACACCAACAACTTTTGTCACTACAAGCGGATAAATAAGGTGATTTTCAAACTGCTGGATTATTACATAAAGCCCTGTGACCATAAGTCCTAAGGTCACACCTCCATCTACAGACGCTATTGCAATCCCTGGGATTGCAGCGAGAAATGCTCCGAAAAGCGGTATAAGCTCAAATATACCAGCAAGCACTGCCAGAAGTAGAGCATAGCGTACATCAAGTATTGTAAGTCCCATATATACCAAAACACCTACAATAAGCGCGAGGATTAATTGCCCCTGCATCCACCGTCCTATTTTTACTTGAGAGCGTTTCCACAAGTCTAATACGTAATGATGTTGTTTTACTGGAGTTACGACACGAATAAAATCGTCAATACCTGTCTCTTGTACTGCAAAATAAAATGAAAATACTATTATAAGAATAAAACTAAACGCACCACCAAAGATAACACTTATTGATTTTACAAAACCTTCAGATAGATTACTAAACGACTCCTGAATACTTAGTAATGCGTCACGAAGTGAAAACGTCTTTACTATTGACTCTGAACCACTTAAGAAATCCCCTCCGATAGTACTAGAGAGATCAAGCGAACTTGTATATGTAGGTAAAAGCGCTAAAAAGTTTGAAGCTTCTTGAAGCAAAGTCGGTACAAAGAAATAAAATATACTCAACAGTCCAAGTAGCATAAGCACATACACCAAAAGTACTGAGAGGACTCTTGGCATCTTGTAAGACATGAACCATTTAGTGATTGGCTCTATAGCTGAGGCTATTACTATAGCTGTAATCACAATAAGAACTAAATCTTTCAGATAAAAAAGTACGCCCACCAAAAGTATTAGCAAAATACTTTTTATGATTGTTCCGGAACTAATTGTAATATTCATATTTTTTAAACGTTCCATATTACTATAATAATAGCACTATATTGATATGGAAGAAACAATATCTTCTATTTTTATGCGTTTTTGCTCGCCTGTGTCGCGATCACGTAGTGTTACTGTATCGTCTTCAAGTGTGTCAAAGTCTATTGTTATACAATTTGGTGTACCTATTTCGTCTTGTCTACGGTAGCGCTTACCAATGTTGCCATTGTCATCAAACATTGTTTGCGGGATTTCTTTCCGCACTATCTCAAACACTTCACGTGCTTTTGCTACAAGTTCTGGTTTGTTCTTAAGAAGTGGAAATACTGCTACTTTTACAGGCGCTAAGTTTGGTTTAAATTTGAGATATACCCTTTCTTCACCTCCTAATTCGTCTTCTGTGTATGCTTCATTAAGTAAAGCAAATACTATCCTATCTACACCAAATGATGGCTCTATAACATGTGGGATAAACCTCTCACCCTCTCTATCATCAAGATAGTCTAATTTGTGATTTGTAAGGTCGTAATTAGTCCTGTAAGCAAGCCCGAATAGCTCACTTCTACCAAATGGAAAGTCATATTCAAAATCAATAGTCTTTTTTGAGTAATGCGCTCTGTCTTTGTCTTCAACATCAAGTTCGTGCACAACATCTTTATTTAAACCGATTTCATTTAACCATTCCCAAGATGAAACTCTCCAATCTTCAAAATGTTTCTCCCATTCTTCGCCTTTGAAAAAGTACTCTATCTCCATTTGTTCAAATTCACGAGTTCTAAAGAGAAAATCTCGCGCATTTATTTCATTTCTAAATGCTTTACCAATCTGTGCAATACCAAAAGGTAATCTCGGATGAAACGAATCAATAATATTTTTAAAGTTTACAAATATACCTTGAGCTGTCTCTGGACGTAAATATGCTACAGACGAAGAATCTTTTGATGCACCTACATTTGTCTCAAACATTTCATTAAACGATTGCTCTTCTTTTAATTCTCCTCCACATTTTGCACACTTGTTCTCTTTTAATTGATCTGCACGAAATTGAGCATTACATTTACTGCACTCAACGAGCTTTTCTGTAAAGTTTTTAAGATGTCCGCTTGCCTCCCATGTTTTTGAATTCATTATTATAGCTGCATCAAGTCCGTACATGTCTTCACGGTCATCAACGAACTTCTTCCACCAAGAATTCTTAATATTGTTTTTAAGTGTAACCCCAAGTGGTCCAAAGTCCCACATACCAGAAAGTCCTCCCCACACCTCAGAACCTTGATATACAAAACCGCGGCGTTTTGCTAGTGATACTATTTTTTCCATTTTTCCTTCTTCTTTTTTCATAATTTTATTATTCTACCACCCTTGCGTCTTCAGTTGCAAAGCTTGGGTCTGTAAAGAGTCGTGTTGTAAGCTCTTTCTTTATAGCTTGTATTGCTGTTTCGGAGAAGCGATCGTTGCCTGCTATTGTCTGCTCGTTTACAAGCACCGGCGTGTCGCCTATCTGACTCAAGCTCGGAAGGAGTGCGACCTGAAAAGCCACTTCTCTTTGCCCTGTACTTGAGACATCTGCTTTTGGCTTAATACTGCCAACATTCCACGTTATTTGACCACCGACGGAATTAAATGAAATATCTTCGTTTATTGGACTTGTCTGCCCTACCCAGCGCACATACGAAGGCAGAGTTGCTGTTACAATAGTATTATCAACTGTATTTGAGGAATTATTAATAGTCCATATGACAGTATATGTGGTTTCACTTTCAACCTTAGGAGGCATTGGCCCTGTATTTGTAAATGGTCCTGCAAAATACAAAGACCTTGATGTAAGCAGTAAGTCAGATGCAAGCTTTATCGTCTTCTTTAAAGATGAGTTTATAATCTGTGGTACCTGACTTTCTGATATACGTTTACCTTTTACGGTAATATCAAATAATATTTCTGGGTTTTTGAATATGTTCCCAGAGGATTGTCCTAGAGAAGCAAAAGAGAATTTTGTCTGCCCTGATTCTCCTGGACTGAGGCTTGCGAGGTCACTATTTGTCTCTCTGCTAAATGTAAGTGTGTTTGTAGATGAATCGTAAAAGCCACGGTCAGCTGAGATTGATAATTTGTCCAAAGGTGCACCGAAGAATTTAACTTCTATCTCAATGTCAGCCACACTCACTGGCATATTGTTTACCCATGTTACATCAGCGCGTATTTCATTACCAAGCGCAGATACATATTCTGAAGACCTGTCTCCGTTTAGAGCTAGATCAACTTCTATAAATGATTTCTTAACAATAACTGACCTTAGTGAAGTAATAAATGCAACACCAATCTCTTTTTCGTCTCTTTCGTTTTTTATACCACTTGAGAACCTAAACACTCTCTCTTCCTCGTTTTCTCCTACTATGACCCCTCTTAATCTTATTTTCCTACTACCCTCTGGCTGTATATCTCCTAAGTCCCATACACTGTCTGTAAAAGCTGGTCCAGGAGTTGATGATATAAATTCAAAACCAAATGGATATTCAACTGAGAGTAATGCACCTTTTATTATTGTATTGGAATTTGAGGTAATCTCTACATCAAATTCCACCTCTTGTCCTGAAGTTACTTCATTTATATTTGAAACGGCAAGACTAAGTGGGGCAGAAACTAAAGTCACGTCATATATCTTTTCCGTAAAGAAGATAGCATTTGAGCCGTCTATCCTGTACTCAACAGTAACCTTAACCTTCTGTTGTGTATCCTCAGAGCCAAGCAGTATTGCCTTTACTGTTTTTTGAATTATTTCCCCTTGAGCGACAGTGCCAATAGTCTCTCTGTATCTTGGAAGGGCTTTTGATATATTGGACGCACTACGAGTACCATCTGGATATTCAATAAGTAAATCTGCAAGCTTTATAGCAACATTATTTTTATTTGTCACAGCAATTTGCAAAGAAAGTTCTTCTCCACCGCTTATTGTAGTAGGTCCTTGTATTTCTATATCAATATTTTGAGATGATACGACATTTGAACCACCAAAAACAAAGAATGCCGATATGGCTATAGCTAATAGAAAAAAGACAACAGAAGCGATGAGAAGTATCGATAGCATAGAGCGAGATTTCTTTTTCTTTTCTTTAAAGAGAGGTTTCGCACCCTGATCATCCCACCCTGACTTTGCCCCATAATCAATAGGGTTTAGTTCTCTGCGTTTTTTACTATCAGACCCCTTGCTACGAGAGTAGAGTCGTTTGCGCATATCTTCTATACTACTTCTGTCTCTTCCTTTTGACATATATTTAAGTATATCACAATGTTTTGTTTACAAATGCGCTTCTTTCAATGCCCTGTTTATAGCAAAGATAATATTTTTTCTTTTTGACTTCGTCTCTTTTAGCGATTCTGCATTTATTTTAGTTGATAGAAGCAATTCTGCAAAATTATTCTCCTTTGCAATGTATCCAAGCGAGTAAAGAATTCGTAATACTACAAGATGCTCAAAGTTCTTCAAATCTCCCTCGTTCATTTCATTAGAACGTAAATACCCTAGACCGTCTGAAAGAGAGTCAAATAAATAATCGTTCTTTTCTTCTCCATGCACAAGCCTTTGAAGTAAGTTTAATATTTGTGTAGCAACAAACAGCTTTCCATTTTCATCTTTAAGTTCTTGATGCAAACTATACCTCTCCTCTGCCCCTGTTATCCTCCATACTTCCCTTCCTCGTACTAAAGTTGCATCTGTAAATGAAAAATCTTGTAGGCAGTAGCGTAGTTTTGACTTTTCTTCACGTACACTCCTTGCAACAGCATGCACAAGACCAATCTCCCTTGTAAATAAGGATATATACCTATTTGCCTCTCCAGAATCACGACTCCCTAAAACTATGCATTCTGTAGTATATAGAGTATGTGACATTTTACTTTTCTACTTTAAATTTGAACTTATATGGGTCAACTTTTATTTCCTCATCATCAACATTAACAAAATTAATTTCTTTTATAAGAGCTCCTGTTTTTATAGCGTCTGCAAACTTTGCTATGAATTCTTTTCCGATATCATTTGCTTCAACATTTAAGTTGATAAAGTCTTGCGGTGTTAACTTTGCATCTTTTCTTTTGCTCTGTATTGCACGAGTAATTTCACGCACTGCACCCTCTTCTTTAAGTTCTTGAGTTAGGTTTGTGTCTAGCTCAACACCCTCTTCCATACTTTCATCAAATACAACTTCCTTCACATTTATTTCATCTTTTATTAACTGTAACAAGTCTGTACCTAATTTTTTACCTTCGTCTTTTACTTTCAATGTTTGGAGTGGTTGACGCACCTTAATGTTTACACTTGAGCGTGCTTCGAGTCCGAGAGAGACAATCTTCCTTACTTCTACCATATCATCTAATAATTTCTTCTCATATTTATCTGCTTTGGGCCACTCTACAAGATGTACACTCTCTTCCATATCTATACCTCTCACTTTCTGATACACCTGCTCGGCTATGAATGGTGTAAATGGTGCCATAAGTTTTGAAAGTTCTAGGAGTACATATCTAGTCGTCGCAAGTGCGTTTTCTCTATCTTCACTTTCCATCTTAAATCTATCGCGGGAACGACGAATGTACCACTGAGAAAAGCCTGCTATGAATTCCCTTATCTCGCGAGCAGGTTCAAACAAATGATACTCGTCCATATGTTTTGTATTATCTTCTATAAGTTTATTTAATTTCGTAAGCATCCATTTGTCTAAAACATTTTCACTCTTTAAATGCTTGTCGTCCATAACCTGCCCACTTGTTCTATAGAGTTCGTAGAACTTAACTATATTAGTTAATAGATTAAACACCTTCTTCACTACTTCATCCACACTTCGCTCTTCAAAGTTTTTAGAGTCCCCTGGCTGGTTAACTGTATACATCCAAAAACGTAAAGCATCTACTCCATATTTGTCTGTCATTTCCCAAGGATCTACTACATTACCTACTGATTTGGACATTTTCTTTCCTTTGCTATCTAGTATATGCCCTAAAGATATAACATTTTTATATGCTTTACCCTTACCCATAAGAGCCCCTATAGCGTGAAGTGTATAAAACCAACCGCGTGTCTGGTCTATAGCTTCTGATATAAAGTCAGCAGGATAGCCTTTTCCTTCAACTAATTCCTTGTTCTCAAACGGATAATGGTCTTGTGCAAATGGCATAGCACCAGAGTCAAACCACACGTCCATAACTTCTTTTACTCTCGTAAGCTTATTCCCCTTTTCGTCTACAAGCTCTATTTCATCAATATATGGTCTGTGTAAATCAAGTTCGTAGTTTTCATTATGTGGAAGAGGTGTATAAAATAACTCTTCTATACCAGCTGTTGCTAGATTACCGTCTATCTCTTCTAAAGAGTCGTGCATTCTTACTGATGTATCTATATCAGCACCTTTGCTTCCAGCAAACAAAAGCCACGCTGGATGTTCATGTGTCACAATTAAAATATTTTTGTTTTCATATTTTTTATCAATCTCCGAAATAAAATCCATCATTCTGTTTTTTACTTGCAAGATATTCTCACCATTTGAAGGTGCTGTAGTAAATTTATCTTTTAAGGACGACACCATCTTACTATATGTCTTATGATCCTTGCCATCGAGATCACCAAAATCATGTTCTTTGATTCTCTCGTCATAAATAATATCTTTTATACCAATACCAAGTTCATTAGATACTATTTCTGCTGTTTCTTTTGTTCGTACAAGTGGTGACGCAAATACAAAATCTATTTTTTTATTTTTTAATTCTTTTGATGCTTTTTTAGTATCTTCTATTCCTTTCTCTGTAACATGATGTGGATTATCAACTTTAGAACTTAAGATATTTTTTACATTATGTTCTGCTTCGCCGTGGCGCATTACAAAATATTTATTTCCAGATTTTTTTGTATATTTTTTGAGTTCTTCTACTGAACCGATTACTGTATTATCACCACTTTCATTTTGCCAGACAGGAAGTGGTGTCGCCCAATAGCGCTCTCTTGAGATCGCCCAGTCTTTCACTTCACGCAACCACTCACCAAACCGCCCCTCTTTTATATGTTCTGGTTCCCAGTTTATAGTACTATTCTCCTTCACTAATTTGTCGCGCAGATCAGACATACGTATATACCAAGAATCCCTTGCGTAGTAGAGTAAAGCGGTATTACAGCGCCAACAGTGAGGATATGTATGTTTTATGCGCTTACTCTTAAATACTTTATCTCCTAAATCCTCTATTATTTCATCATTCGCACCCCTTACTTTCTTACCTTCCAAAAATCCAGTCCCTTGTATAAATCTGCCATCTTCATTAACTATATGATGTTTCGGTAAATCTTTTTCTGTACCAAGTATAAAATCATCTGCGCCGTACATTACGGCAGTGTGGACTATCCCCGTACCATCTTGCGTAGTTACAAAATCTGCAGAATATACTTTATATGCATTTTTAAGTTTTTTAGATTCACTTTCTGGAAGTGTGTCTTTTAAATATGTATAAAGAGGTTCGTATTCTAAACCAACAATATCTTTGCTTTTTAAATCTTCTACTGTTTCATAGTCTTTGTCTTTCATTACATCTTCCACTCTGTCTTCTGCAACTATAAAATTCTCCTCGTTGCTTTTCAACATCTTATACTTAATCTTCTCCCCTACTGCAAGGGCAACGTTGCCTGGAAGGGTCCATGGGGTCGTAGTCCACGCAAGTAAATATGTGTTTTCTTTACCAACAACTTTAAACTTTACATACACAGACATATCATGAACATCTTTATACCCCTGCGCTAATTCATGGCTTGAAAGTCCTGTGCCACAACGCGGACACCAGTTTACTATTCTATAATCTTTATATAGAAGTTTCTGGTCATTAACTTTTTTAACAACATTCCACACTGATTCCATATACTCCGGCTCGTATGTAATGTATGGGTTTTGTTTATCGAGCCAAAAGCCAATCCTATCTGTGAACTTTTCCCATTCGTTAACATGCTTCCAGACGCTTTCTTTACATTTTTTATTAAACTCAGCAATACCGTATTTTTCGATGTCTTTTTTTGAATGTAGCTCAAGCTCTTTTTCAACGGCTATCTCTACAGGAAGCCCGTGAGTGTCCCAACCCGCTTTTCTACGCACATGAAAGCCTTGCATGGTCTTATACCGAGGAACTGCATCTTTAAAAGCGCGAGCTTCCATATGGTGCATACCTGGCTTACCGTTAGCTGTTGGAGGACCTTCATAGAAAATATACTCACCGTTTGGGGCTTTTTTTTGGTCGGATTTCTTGAAAATCTCATTATCATCCCAAAACTTCAAGATTTCTTCTTCTTTCTCCGCAATCTCGTTTTTCTCTATATTTTCTTTATTTTCGCTGTTTTTCTCTTCCATATTTATCCTTTAAATATAGCACTTTTAAGGCTTTTATAAAATCTCTCCTCAAAAAGTAGTAATTTGACATATTTGATACATTGTGTATACTATATATATTACTGATATGTGTTAATCAAATCCGCCCTGAAAGCGGGTCATTTTTTTAAAAAATATTATGTTTGATTTAAAAATAATAAATTCGGTCATAGACCAATTAGAGGAAGAAAGAGGTATACCTCGAGAGAAGACCTTAGAAGCTATAGAATCGTCTCTTGCGACTGCCTATAAAAAGGAATACGGTAAACGCGGACAAATAGTGCGTGCTAAATTTGATATTGCTTCAGGTAAGACAGAGTTTTACCAAGTAAAAATCGTCGTGGATGAATCTATGATAAAGATGGAGGAGGAAGAGGAAGAGACAACTGAGAGCGAGGAAGCAACTACGGATGAGAGGGTACGCTTTAATTCTGAGCACCATATTCTTATAGAAGATGCAGTAAAGATGAAGAAAGACGCAAAACTTGATGATGAGCTTGTATTCCCTCTTGAAGAGAAAGAGGATTTTGGACGTATTGCGGCTCAAACTGCAAAGCAAATCATAATGCAAAAGATAAGAGAAGCAGAAAAGGTTTCTGTTCTTGATGAATTTGGACAAAGACAAGGAGAGATAGTGAACGGAACCGTACAAAGAATAGAACGTGGTAACATCTTCGTTGATTTTGGACGCGCTACTGGATTACTTTCTTATGATGAACAAATCAAAGGAGAACACTACAAACAGGGTGAAAGAATCCGCGCATATTTATCTTCAGTGGAAGAAAGTCCAAAAGGTGTATTCTTAAGACTTTCACGTGCACATCCTAAATTTATAGAAAAACTTTTTGAAATAGAGACACCTGAGCTTTCTGCAAAGACTGTGGAGATCAAAGCTGTCGCACGTGAAGCTGGTTCACGTTCAAAAATAGCAATATTCTCAAATGACGAACATATAGACCCGGTTGGTTCTCTAGTGGGTCAACGTGGTGTTAGAGTGTCTACTGTGATGAGCGAGCTCGGTGGTGAAAAGATAGATGTGATAGAATGGTCAGAGGATCCGAAACAATTTATAGAGGATTCGCTTTCACCAGCTGCGGTTTTAAATGTTGAAATAAACGAAGAAGATAAAAAAGCAATAGTGGAGGTAGCTGAAGACCAGCAGTCTCTTGCTATTGGTAAAGGAGGGCAGAACGTACGCCTTGCAGCTAAGCTTACAGGCTGGAAAATAGATATTAAATCTGCTGACAAGCCTGAGGAAGAGAAAGAAGAAGAGTCTACAGAAGCTCCTAAAGAAGAAGTTGTGGAAGAGAAAAAAGACCTGCCCGCCGAAGCAACAGCTGTGGAGGGAGAATTATCAGACAATAAATAAAAATATTATGAATCTTTGGCACGATATATCACTTGGCAAAAATGTTCCTGAAGAATTTAATGCAATCATTGAAATTCCAAAAGGATCCTACAATAAATACGAGATAGATAAAGAAACGGGAATGATAGCTCTAGACCGCGCAAACTATTCTTCTGCCCCATATCCTTTTGATTACGGATTCTCGCCACAGACACTTTGGGACGATGGTGATGCACTTGATGTAATAATCCTTACCACATTCCCTCTTGACCCTAGTATATTAGTAAGGGTACGCCCTGTAGCAATGATGGAGATGACAGACTCAGGAGAATCTGACAATAAAATAATTGCTGTCCCAGTACACGACAAACGATGGGATGATGTACAAAACCTAGAAGATATTAATAAACACTCTCTTAAAGAATTCAAACACTTCTTTGAGACATATAAAGAGCTTAAAGGGGTTGGTAATGAAGTAACAGTACATGGATATAAAGAAAAAGATGTAGCAATAGAAGCAATAGAGAAATCGGTTAAGCTATATAACGAAAAATTCGGCAAATAAAGCCAAAACTTATCAACAAAAAAACCTACTGTAAAAAGTAGGTTTTTTTGTTATAATAATCAATACAATAAGGGTATTAATAATAAGTAAATAATAAACATATGGGACAAAATAAAACATTAAATATCTCCTTGATCATTGCATTAATGTTTGCAATGGCATTTTTTGCAAGCTTTACGTTTGCACAAGCCCAAGAAGATGTAGGAGTTACAAATACTGCAGTAAGTGATGTAACTACTACCAATTTAAAGGCAGTTAGCGAAAGACCTAAAACAATAGCCGAAATAAAAGAAGACCTACAAGACAGGAGACTCGAAGTACGTACAAACATTCAGGACAAGAGGACTGAAGTGAGAGATAACATACAAGACAAACGGGCTGATGTAAGAGCTACCCTACAGAACAAAAAAGAAGGTCTGAGAGAAGACATTAGAAGCAAAAGCTCTGAGGCACGGGACAGTCTTTCCGAAAAGAGAGCAGAGCTTACAGACAAACGCGCAGAAGCTAAAGAGAAATTAGCTGAAAGAAAAGCAGAAAGAGTAGAAAAATTAGCTGAAAAAGCAAAGAGTAGAATCGATGCATACGTAAAAAGGATTACCAAAAGACTAATAGCGGCACTTGATAGAATAGAAAAGATGATAGACAGAGTAGATTCAAGAATCACGAAGCTAGAAGAAAAGTTTGTCGACAAAGGCCTAGATTTATCTAACTCAAAACGATTGCTAGAAGTAGCTAGAAGTGAAGTTGTCTCAGCACGAGCAGATGTATCTGCAGTGGAAGGTGCAGTAGCAGGAGCTCTTAATACTGACAATCCGAAAGAGTCGTTTGCTAAAGTTCGTGAGCTTATCAAAAGCGCTACAGAGAGTGTCAAGAGCGCGCATAGAGCGCTGATTGAAGCAGTTAAGGAGGTCAAAGCATCAGTCGGGTCGGACAACACAAAGCCTTCTACTGATACATCAGAAACAGACGAGGATAATGAATAATTAATATAATAATTAAAATAAATTATGGAAGAAAATTTTAATCAAAACAATACATCTCCAGAGACTTCAGAAAATCAAAATCCTGAAGTATCTCAGCAGGCACCAGTAGAACAAGCACCAGAAAGTGCAACTGAGAAAAAATCAGTTGGACCTATCATCGGTATTGCGATAATCGTAGTAATAATTATTTTCGGAGGATTATATTACTGGGGCGGTAAAATAAATACTCAAGAATTAAGAGACGTTCAAGAAAGCTTGACTGCCGAAGACATCTCAGGTCAACAAGATGAATCCTTAGAGTCACTACAAGTACAAAGTACCTCTGATGAAATAGTAGACATAGAAGCAGACCTAGACTTAACAGACCTTGAAGATCTTGACGCAGAACTTGGTAATATTGATATAGAGCTCGGACTCTAACAGAACTTCAAAACCCCACCAGCTTTAGCTGGTGGGGTTTTGTCTTTGTTTAAAAATTATGATAAACTTTCAAAATTATGACTGAAACAAAAAATTATACAAATCTAGAAATAGAGAAACTTGGTAATTGTGAGATTGAGATAAAAGCTCAAATACCTGAAAAAGCTATCCTAAAACATAAAGAGCGTGCAGTTAAAAATCTTGGTAAACACATAAAGATAGATGGTTTCCGTGAAGGACATATCCCCGAGAATGTTCTTTTAGGCAAGATTGGCGACCAAGCGATACTTGAGGAACAGGCCCAAATGGCGCTTGCCGAAGTATATCCAGATATCATAAAGGACGAGAAACTTGCTGTAATAGGAAGGCCTGAAGTGTCTATTACTAAGCTCGCACCAAACAACCCAATAGAATTTAAAATCAAAACTGCACTAATGCCAGAATTTGAACTTCCAGATTATAAAAAGATAGCAAGCAAGATAGAGACACCGAAAGAAACCGGCGAAGTAACAGACAAAGAGCTTGATATAATGCTTGAGCAAATTAAGAATGGTATAGCTGGACAAAAAAAGACTACAACTCCTGAAAAAGAAGGTGAGGAACCTAAAGACCTGCCTGCCGGCGAGGCAGGAGAAAAGCCTGTGGAGCTTACAGATGACTTTGTAAAAACTCTTGGAGACTTTAAAGATCTTGCTGACTTCAAAGTAAAGATTAAAGAAAACTTAGGCAAAGAAAAAGAGATGAAAGCAAAAGAAAAACGCCGCGCAGAGATTGTTGAAAATATTATAAAAGAAACAAAGATAGACATCCCTACAATACTCGTAGAAAGTGAGCTAGATAAAATGCTTGCGCAGTTTAAAGACGATGTAGCTAAGATGAATATAAAGTTTGAAGAATATCTTGAAAAGATAAAGAAGACAGAAGAGAGTTTGAGAGAAGAGTGGAAACTAGATGCAGAAAAGCGAGCGAAATTCCAACTTATACTTAATAAAATATCTATCGCTGAAGAGATCAAAGTCCCAGAAGAAGATATTAAAAAAGAAGTTGATCATATACTAGAGCACTATAAAGATGCGAAGCCAGAAAATGTCCGTGTATACATAGAATCAGTAATGACCAATGAAAAAGTTTTCCAGCTACTAGAGGAACAGAAATAATAAAAAGGGTTAGTAGTCAGACATTGACCACTAACCCTATTCTGTTGAAAATATAACCAAAATACTAACTTAATTCTTCTTTACAGAGTTGTAACGACTTTTTGTTATACAAATACCTGAACGTATGGCATGAGACAAGAAGAAAGAACTCATAATAACGATCGATATTAGACAGAAATACTCTATAGCAAATCCATAATCCCCTCTACAAACAAGGGTCATGGCATAGAGATACACAAGAGCTCCTATCAATAACCCCCTATACCACCGCACCATGAGGCTGGTTTTATTGTGGACATACCAGAAAATATACCTATAAGCATGCACATACTAAATCCTATGCATCTTATCACAGAATTATCATGCTCTAGCATACCAACAAAAAAAGCTACGAACATAACCATGATAATTGAAAGATAAAATATAAATAACCTTAGATTATCTTCACTGGTTTTAAGTGGATTTCTTGCACTTAAGAAAAGCAGAGAAACCATTGGCAATATAAACGCCAAAAACAAATCAATAGTATCTTTAAATACACCGCCTGACAAAACATCCATTAGTCATCCCTCCATAAAAAGTTAAAATTTTATTTTATTCTTATAATTTTACGTAAACGAACTTCTTCAAACTAGACAAAATTTACCCCAAACACCTCGAAAAGTCAATCTGCCGGCAAAACAAATATCCCTAAGTACTACAGTTAACTGTAGTACTTAGGATGTTTATATGATACAGTATTTATATGGTATATGTATCAAAAAAACCTTTAAAACAAGAAACTTTAGTTCGTATTAGCAACATGCTTATTACACATATAGCTAATATACATACAAAACCTAATGCGGAAAAGTTTCTTGATGAGATTTTAACTACATCAGAAAAAATAATGCTAGCAAAGCGATTTGCTATAATCGCAATGCTTAACAAAGAACAAAGCTATAGTACGATTAAGAGAATTCTTAGAGTTTCTCCTGTAACAATTGCAAAAATTAACCAAGAGTTAGAAAACGGAGAATTTGATTTTATAATTTCACAGTTACAGAAAACCAAAAATAACAACACAAAAGGAAAGGTATCTGAGAGTTTTTCAATTTGGCTTGATGTAATGCTAGGAATAAGAATACCGCCAAGAGGAAAGAGTAGGTGGAAATTCTTAGATGAAATTGAAAAGATTAATGAAAAAAGAGGTAGAAATATAAACTAAGGCTTAGTTTTACTGATTTAAGTACTACAGTTAACTGTAGTACTTATGATTATATGTGGTTTAATTTAATGTATGTTTTGTTTCTAACATCATTGAAATTGGTTAAATTTTAAGTTAAAATAAATGAATGATTGGGGAACTTTTTAACACAGTATTTTTTAATCCCATATATAATGGGCTTGTTTTTCTGCTTAATGTACCGTTCATAGATGTAGGTATTGCGGTAATACTTGTGACTGTGGTTGTAAAGCTTGTCCTATTCCCCTTCTCTCTTAAGATGGTTAAAACCCAGCTTGCCGTAAAACAGCTTGAGCCAGAGATTACCAAACTCAAAGAAGAGCATAAAGAAGACAAGCAAGAGCAAGCACGCCAGACAATGGCACTTTATAAAGAAAAAGGTGTGAATCCGTTTTCTGGATTTCTTCTTATTTTGATACAAATCCCTGTTATCTTTGCTCTCTATTGGGTATTCTTACGCGGAGGGCTTCCAGAGATAAATATGGATATTATTTATTCTTTTACTCCTATACCTGAAAACATCAACATGAATCTATTAGGGCTTATAGATGTTTCTAAGAAGAGCATATTGTTCGCACTACTTGCCGGAGCAACACAATACTTCCAGATTAAATACTCACTTCCACCAATGAAAGCGCGTACTGGCAAAGCATCTCTTAAAGATGACCTTGCAAGAAGTTTTCATATTCAAATGCGATACGTAATGCCGATTATTGTATTCTCTATTGCCTATGCTATATCAGCTGCTGTCGCTATATACTGGACAACAAGCAACCTTTTTGCAATCGGGCAAGAAATATACGTACGAAAAACTATAAAAAATAAACATGAAGAAAAGTTGGCTTCAGACTCTACTGAAACTAATGTAGAAAAAGAATGATAAATGCAGAGGAAATAAAGACAATAATAAAAAACTTTTTAAAACAACTGACAGTAGAATTTGACGAAATAGAGATACTAGAAAATGACGCGCATCCTACAGTCCTTATCAAGACAGAGGACTCTGGACTACTTATAGGCAACAATGGCGAAGGGTTACGTGCACTTAACCATATTGTAAAGAAGATTATTGATAAAAAATTACCAGAAAACAGACTACCATTTCTTATTGATATAAACGGTTACAACGGAGAAAAAATAGAGGGCCTTAAAAGTGAGGCCTTAGTACTTGCAAGCCGTGCTAAAGCGTTTAAATCTGATGTTGAAATGTCACCCATGAATGCATACGAGAGGATGATAATACATTCTTTGTTTGTAAATGATAATGAAATAAAGACGGAATCAGAAGGTGAAGGAAAAACAAGAAGAATCGTATTTAAATATATTACTAACGAACAAGGAACATTACTTTAGTTTAAGTTGCCACAAAGTAGAGTCTCTTTTGTTAATAAATAAGAGATATTCTTCATCAGGAGATAATACTGGTTTTATTAGATCGAACTCTTCACCAGCTTTTTCAGTAGGATCAACCAGAACGGTTGCTGTTTGTGTTTCTATATCTATCATCCAAACACTGTCTGAAAATGAAGTTAATCCTTTATACCATGCATCTAGGTCGTCACCTCTTGGGATAAAGCTTGAAACCCCACAATATATAATTGAGCTATTTTTCTCACTCCATATACATTTCTCTGTTAGAGCCCACAAAGGTAAGTCTGTAACTTTATTTTTCTTTATATCAAAGACACTCAAAAGAAGCTTGCCTGTATCATTATGCGTAAACAATACTTTATTAGCACTACTATTAACAAGTGTTGTAAGTCCGTTTATATTAGCAAGAATATTATTTAATCTTTCTGTTTCAACATCCAAGAAATATAAGTGTCCTGGTACATCAGAGGAAGCTTTTGTCGTAAGAGCTATAGTGTCTTCTTCTGCCCACTGTGCAACCCACTCAGAGATCGGTGAGTCAAATACCTGAACCTTACTACTCCCATCTGGATTTGAGATTATACCAATAGAACCGTCGCCATTTGGAACGATATAGAAGATTTTATTTCTATCTTTTGAACATGCGATCTCTTCTATATTTTTTTGTAAGAATGAGCCGCTGAGCGTGTTGTCATTGTCTCTTTCTTCTTCGGGAATAATCTCTGCATAAAAACTTTCTACTGCAGTTTCATCCTCATCAATAAATCTTGCAACAAACTCTCTCCCACCTGAAAGCCATAAGGTGTCCCATATGCGAAGTATTGTTGTATTTGATATTCTTTCTCTTGAATTAGAATCTGTAGGAACTTCAAAGATATGGCCATTCTCACGAGCGATAAACTTAACGATTGTTTTTTCATTTTCATCTTTTTGGGCTGTTGCTCCAGCAACTGGGAATGTTGTTATTTTCCTTAACAACAATGCCCCTACATTAATGTCATCCTGTGTGTTTGGTGTGCCGTCTGGTCCTATAAAATCAGTATCTGTATTAAGTGTATCGCCAAACCTATTTGTAAAATCTCTACTTGCACTATCACCAAAAGAGACTAGGTCTCGAAACGAATCCTGAACTGTAACCTCGCCTTCACTGTTTTTAGAAATAGAAAACGCAAGGATTAAAAGCCCCATTATGACGACGATGAAAATTATTAGAATTATTATAAGTATTTTTTTAAACATGATAATGTAATGAATTATTGAGAAATTTCTTCATTTGCTTCATCTACAAGCTTTTGTAATCTTTGTGTATCTGTCATTATACCTTCAATACTTGTTTCACTAGATTCTGTAAAACCTTCTAGGCCATTCCTTCTTATTGATTGCTGTGCTCGATTTTTTAATCTATCATTCTGCTGTGATTGAAAATCTGGTTGTTGAATAGTGTATTCAGGGTTAGGGTCATTTTGCAAATCTGGATAAAAACGTATTTCATTTCCGTCTTTGTCTTCACCAACCACTTTATAAGAATAACCTCTTTGTTCGTCAAAATATGTATAGATATCTTTTTCGTCATATTCAGTAAAATTATTACTTGTCCTGTTTCCATCCTGATCTCCACCACTATCAAAAGCTCCTGTATTACTATAACTACTAGTGGGAGTGTCTAGGAAATTAAAATCGAGAATCTCTGGATTAATCTGACGGAGTAATATCCATGAGAACAGTACTAACAAAAGGCCCATTACTGCATAGGTGATACGTTCTCTCCCTTCTGATTTCCCGCTTACTGCGTCAGTGCTCATATACTGTATTCCGCCGATTGCAATCATAAGTACAGCTAAAAATGCCGCTATTGAGATACCAAACATAAACATACCGTTAAAAAACTTAGACGGGCTTTCTGCCGCTTCAGCATCTGTAACACCTTTTATAGGGTTAAGCGCTGTAAACTCAGACCGTGTCTCTCGTCTAGCGTTTTGTATTTGTTCTTGTCTTTCAAGCTCTTTTCTTTCTTGCTCTGCAGTATATTGTTTTGCTTCATCTGCACCAGACCCAGTCTTAAGTATAACTGGCGTATTACTCGTCCTTCCTGATTCATCAACTTCTTTTAGATTACTTCCTGATGTTTGCGTTCCTGGCCCAGTGCCTCCAGTGCCAGTGCCTAAAGCGGAAGCTGTTTCCATAACAACAAAAAAACAAGCGGCAACGACAATAATTAAAATAAGGTTTTTTAAAATTATTTTTTTGTTAAATAAGATGCTCATGATTTTTAAGAATTAAAATGTGAATAGTGTCTCTGCATTTTGACTTGCTCCAAACAAAAGTGAGAAGCTTTTTTTTGCAAACTGCAATATCTTGTCTGTATTTTCTATAGACAATGATACTTCAGCTGAGCCTTCACCCACTCCAACTTGCCTTAACACAATACTGCTACTATCATTCGGGGTACTTTCCACTAAAGAACCATCTACTCTCCACTGGTAGTTAGAGCTTGGAACAGCTCTACTGTTTGAAGAAAAGAAGTATGGATGTGCTGTTATCTTTATCTCTTCTTTTGAAAGGACGGTGCTGTTTCTAATAGCTTTTTCATACCTCATACCAAATATAGTATCATTTTCATAAAATATTATCTCTGGAGAGACGGCAGATATGAAAGTAGCACCACTTCCTTGTAATGACCCACCGGAAGACGCCACCACGACTTCAATACGCGAAGTTCTTGATAGTTTGGGTCCTATTATATTAATAGTATCTTTTCCTCGTCCAGACAGACTACCTAATACTCTGCCGTCTTTTTGCCATGTAAATATAAGATCCCTTGAAGATAGGCGATTTCCGTTTGAAGTAACAAACTCGGACATAGCAACTACTGTGATATCTGAATCAGACGCTGGTAATGCTTTGCCAGAGTAAAAAGGTGGTGTATAAGAACTTGCTCCCCACAACAAATTAACTTCTGTCGGAGAAATAGTAACACTCTCCCGTATTGTACCCTTTTCAATACTTCTTATTACAACATCAACTTTTGAA
>Ga0257123_1000298_pt1 | contig 42457 bp, 42 predicted proteins | sample SI106_135metaG_FD_190185 | JGI IMG/M metagenome (GOLD analysis project Ga0257123, IMG submission 190185) | Marine microbial communities from Saanich Inlet, British Columbia, Canada - SI106_135 | ecosystem: Environmental > Aquatic > Marine > Inlet | place: Canada: British Columbia | collected...
TCACCGCGAAGATTTTGTCCCTGCCGGATACACGGATCTGGCGTTTGCAGATATTCAGATACCTATCGGCTACGGCCAAACCATGATGGAGCCCAGGCTTGAAGCAAGGCTGCTGCAGGCTCTGGCTCTCACTGGCGATGAATCCGTTCTTGAAATCGGAACCGGCACGGGTTGCATGACCGCATTATTGGCCCGTTGCGCCAAAACGGTGACTAGCGTCGATATCCATGGTGATTTCCTGAAAGGCGCAGCACAGCGTCTGAGGAAAACAGGTGTTAACACGGTCACTCTGGACGAAGGAGACGCGGCGGATGACTGGAAGCCGGGGTCCACATGGGACGCTATTTTGCTGACGGGTTCCGTTCCTGAAATTCCACCTGCGTTTGAAAGGGCCTTGGCAAAAAATGGCCGCTTGGTTGCAGTGGTTGGACAGAATCCAATTATGGAAGCGATAATCATCTTTCGAGACGCCAATGGTGCCTTGTCACGCCAATCTCTTTTCGATACCCATGTGGCGCCGTTGATCAACACACCCTCAAAGCGCGCTTTTAAGTTCTGATAGGCGCCGGTATCCGATTCATGAAACTACTCCAACAGCTGCTTCTACCGGGCTTACTGGTATCTGCCAGTATCCTCAGCATTGCTTCGGTTAACGCTCAAGAAAACGCGGTCTACACTGTTCAATCGGGCGATACGCCGTGCGAGATCGCCCAGTTTTTTCGAGTGCCCTGCGCTCAGCTGATTGATGAAAACGATCTTGGCGCCAACCCGATCATTTATACCGGACAGATACTCAAAGTGCCCCTGCTCGGCACTGCCGGCACAAACACTGACAACACTATTGTGCAAACCCAAACCCAAACCCAGGCTCAAATACAGGACACCAGCCCGGTAGAAGTTACAGCAGTCGTTGTGGCATCAACCGATGATGCCGCAACGATAAATTTCGCTGACCTGGTCACCGTATACCAGCTGGCCAAGGCCAGCGACCCGGTTTTTGCAGCTGAAGGCTACCGTCACGATGCGGCGGCTGAAATTCTCCCCCAGTCCCGAGCCGCCTTAAGGCCGCAGCTGACAGCGGGTGGCGCCCTTACCAGCGCATCAACTGACAGTCTTGATACGACGTCCGCATCTGTCGCGCTTTCACAGACACTATATAACCGCGCCAGTTCGGTGGCAGTGAAGCAGGCAGATCAGCAAACCGCACAGGCAGCACTTGTATTTGCCGTTGCCACCGAATCTCTGATCACTCGCACCGTCAATGCCTACTTCTCGGTGCTTGCCATGCAGGATAATGTTGAGTTATCCCAAAGCAACCAGCGCGCGATTGGTCGCCAACTCGAACTGGCGGAACAGCGTCTTGAAGTCGGCCTGGGCACCCGGACCGACTTGTTTGATGCACGCGCCCGGTATGAAAACGCTGTGGCCGACACCATTGAGGCAGAAAAACTGTTGGATGACGCCCGCCAGACTCTAATTGCACTAGTCGGCGAGGATATGGGTGAATTACAGCCATTAGCTAAATCGGCCCAACTGATACCGCCCCAACCGGATGATGCGGAGCAATGGGTGGCACGCGCACTCAGTGACAACCGAACCCTCAAGGCAAAATCTCTGGGGATATCACTTTCATCGCTCGAGATCGACCGACAGCAAGCGCAACGCTTGCCCGACGTGGGCCTGCAATTATCAGGAAATTACAGTGATACTGTCTCAGGCGACGATACCTCCGCGCGAATAACGCTTTCGGTCAACATCCCCTTTTATCAGGGGGGGCTGGTCAACGCCCGAGTGCGCGAGGCCGCCGAAAACCGCAACGCCGCCCGCTCTGATTACGAGGCAGCGTCCCGAGATATCCGTCGGGATACCCGCCAGACTTTTCTTGGCATCAAGAGTCGGCTTCGCCGGGTGGCTGCGCTGGCCGAGGCGGTTCGGGCAGGGGAAAACGCGTTGCTGGGTAAAGAAGAAAGTTTCGCCGCTGGCCTGACCACCAATATTGCTGTTCTGGATGCTCAACGCGACCTTTTTCAGGCAGAACGCAATTACACCAAAGAGCGTTACGAATACATCATGCAAATGCTGCAACTGGAGCGCTTGTCAGGCGATCTTGACGAGAACGATGTGGCCCGAGCCAACGCCTGGCTCACTGGCAACAGCTAGTGCCCTTTTGTCCTGGCCGCTAGCGTAGCGCAAACACCACTCGGCCGCTGCCAAAGGGTGTCTCGAAACTAGCCTCGAAGCGGCCGTTCGTATCCGGCTCCACAGCGGGTCCAATCGATCCTAACGCCAGCAAGTCTCCAGCCTTAAGAAATCGACCCCTTTTTTGCAGTAGTTGCTTGAGTTCAAGCGCAGCCTGTAATGGGTCTGTACCGGTAACCAGTCCGCTGCCGTGGCTGACGGTTTTCCCATCCTTTTGGAAAAGATGCGCAGCGAAAACCCCCGCCCAGTCGTCTACCGTTATCGATGATGGAACCACAAGCGGCCGCCCGAGCACCAAGTACCGCACCCCACCATTGATGGCGATCAAGGCCGCGGAATCCAAACGTTGCGTAGCCACAAGCAGCTGGTCGCGAACTTCAACAGCAGGCAGCACTTCAGAGATTTGAGCTGCCACGGCCGCTAAGGTATCTGCCTTGTTGATCCGCTCTGAGCCTACCCGTACCAGCAGTTCGAGCTCAACCGACGGGTTGCTGTCGCGCGCGCGGTGAAGCGTCGCGCCACTAGTGGTAAACATATTTTCCAGCAATACTGTGCTGAGCAGCGCACCGTCGGTGCCGCTGTCCCGCTGATATCCTGCCACCGAACCGTAGTCTGGCGCTAGATTCATCATCAGAAAATCCTGTACCTCGATCGCCTTAGAAATCGCCAGATCCGGTAACGGCCCTGCCAGCCTTTGGCGGTCAGCATAGGCCTTTAACGCCAGGGCCAGAACTTCCTGAGCAGGATTGGCTTGAGCCGCTGCCGACAAGAATAATCCACTCGCCAGGGCGAGGGTCGCCAGAATAAACAGTTGCCTTTTCATCGATGGGTATTCTGACTAAATCCGAAGGCGTTCGCAGCACAAAGCTACCTTTGGTTAAAAATCGCACTTTAAACCCTTACCCAGCGTTGGCCCCGTCACGTATACTCGGGCTATGCCTTATAGCGGCTCGATCGACACCAAACGGCGTGCCAAATTGTGTCTAGAGGTCATCACATGACCCTGGATGCATCACCCCGCCATCGTAGCCGCATCAGTATCACCGAGGCCGGTCGCCTTTTTGGGATATCGACCAACACGATCCGACGGCGGGTCAAAAAGGGTCACCTGACCCCTTTCCAACGCCAAGACCCTGGTGGAAGACCCCGTTATCTGTTCGATATCACCGATCTGATCCGCGTATTTGGAGAGCCGGGGCCTACACCAAGTGTCACGTCTAGAACTAGTGACACCGACATCCCAGGTCACGTTACAGGTCAAAAAACGACTGAGCAAACAGCGCCTTCAGAGGGGCTGAACCAGCTACAACAGGAACATGCTGCGCTGAAAGCTCGCTTTGAAGCGCAAAGCCGGCACCTTGAAGATCTTCAGCGACTGCTAACACCGCGATTGGTCTCGCCTGACTCGGTTGGCCAACGCGCGTCCCGCTACATGGGTGAACTCGCCCGAGCCTTCCGAGGCCAAGACCGTTGAGCGCTCAAAACATTTTTTTGGGCCGAGCCGGTCCCTTGAGGCACGCACTGATGGTGATTTTAATGCTGTCCTTAGCCCACTCGGCAAGGGCCGCGCCCCCATCTGATCCGCTCGAACCGTTTAATCGGGCAATGTACACATTCAACGATGTCTTCGACCGTGCGCTGGTCAAGCCTCTCGCTACCGGCTACCGATACGTCATTCCAAGCTCGGTTCGCCGAGGAGTTGGTAATTTTTTCAATAACCTGCGTGAGCCAACCACGTTTATTAATGACCTGCTGCAAGGCAAGCCCGCTCGGGCTCGTCAAGCTCTGGATCGCTTTTTATTAAATAGCTCGATCGGGATTTTCGGCCTTATAGATATTGCGACGCCACTGGGCAAACCGCCTCACGAAGAGGATTATGGGCAGACGCTCGCCGTGTGGGGAGTACCCAGCGGCCCCTATCTAGTCCTGCCTTTTTTGGGGCCCAGTACAGTGCGGGACTCTATCGCCAAGATACCGGAATTCTATATTGCTGACCCTTTGTGGGATCCGGGCAACCTAACGGTTACTGTGACTCGTTTTGGCCTACGGTTAATAGATCTTCGTTCAAGACTGCTTGGAGTTGACCGAATACTGCAGATGCAAGTGGACCCCTATCTGTTCCTGCGAGAAACATACCTGCAGCAAAGAAGCGCACAGATCGGCGACGGCGCAACGCTTGGGGCAGAGCACTCTGGGGAGTTGGAAAAATTGCTGCTGGAAGAGTGACATGGACCCGGATCTAGATTGGCAACCTGGGCAATAGGCGATATTCAAGGCTGCGATGCGGCCCTTGATCGCTTGCTTAAAACCATAAGCTTTGACTCACAGACTGACCGCTTGTGGCTGGTTGGCGATCTTGTAGGACGCGGGCCGGATTCTCTAGCAGTACTGGACCGATTGATTGACCTTGGGCCGTGCGTAGTTAGCGTGCTCGGCAACCATGACCTGCATTTCCTGGCTGTTGCGGCAGGCGTTCGATCGCCCAAAGCTGTGGAAAAACTCGATCACATCCTCGCCCATCCGAGCTTAGCGAAGTATGTTGATTTCCTTAAAAATCAATCACTTATCCATGTTTGTCCTAACTTGAACGCGGTGATGGCCCATGCCGGTGTTTACCCAAAGTGGACGGTGGGCCAAGCGATCGCTCTGGGGGGCGAAGTGGCTGATGCACTGCGTGGAACACAGTGCGACGAGTTCTTGTGCCACATGTACGGTGACGCCCCAAGATGCTGGGATCCAACGTTGTCAGGATGGGAGCGATTGCGTTTCATCACCAACGCGTTCACCCGTATGCGAGTTGTTGATCAGCACGGATGCCTCGATCTGAATTACAAGGGCGGCGTTGCAGCTGCGCCGTCTGGCCTTAGGGCGTGGTTCGATATTCCCAATCCCGGCCTGTCACACTACCGAGTCGTCTTTGGCCACTGGTCAGATAGCGGCCTGGTGAACCAGCCCCCTTACCTGGGCCTTGATAGCGGTTGCATCTGGGGTGGGAGTCTCAGCGCTGTACACCTTGAGGCTGGACACGTTAACATCGTCTCGGTGCCCTGTGGCCCACTCTGAGCCGAGAATACCTATATGAGCAACCCCTATGAAATCGACATCGAAGTGGAAACGTCCTATATGGCAGATCACTCCGAGCCTGATAAAGATCGATACGTATTCGCGTACACGATCACCTTGGTCAACCGAGGCTCTATTTCGGCAAAACTGCTAACGCGGCGTTGGATAATTACAGATGCAGACAACCGTATTGAAGAGGTTGAGGGGGAAGGGGTCGTGGGCGAACAACCTACCCTAAAACCGGGGGAAGGTTTTCGTTACACCTCCGGAACAGTCGTTGAAACTCCAGTAGCCACAATGCACGGCAGCTACAAAATGCTGGCTGAAGACGGAAACACTTTCGACACCGATATTCCGCAGTTTGTCCTGTCAGCGCCTCGGATATTGCACTGAAGTAATTGATTTATAACAGTTTGTTATACATCTAGGTTATTTACCGAAAAAGCGTTTCGCTGAATAAACTTGCGCCGTGGCTCTACTTCGTCACCCATCAGCACGGTAAATACTTCATCCGCGCTGACAGCATCCTCTATCTGGACTTGCGATAACCGGCGCTGGCTGGCGTCCATCGTGGTCTCCCATAACTGGTCTGGGTTCATTTCACCCAGGCCCTTGTAGCGCTGAATACTAAGGCCGCGACGCGCTTCTTTCATCAACCAGGCAAGCGCTCCGGAGAATCCTGTCTCCTGTTGCTCGCGCTGCCCTCGACGCACCTTCGGCGCTGATCCAACATTAACTCGCAAGCGCTCACCAAGTGCAGATAATGACTCGTATTCGGTAGATTCAAAAAACTCCCCGGTAAACCGGCTCTGCCGATAACGTCCGTGACGCTCGCTGTCAACTACGAGCGCTGCTGTTGCCCCTTCCAAATCCCACGAAACACGATACGTTGGCCCGCCGGTCGAGCGGCCACCGGTGTTTAACGCTTCTGCAAGCGCCCCAGCCAAAGACTCTCGTTTTTCCAGATCGGTAAGATCGGCCCCATGAAAGCGCTTCTGCCGAGCCAGCCCCCACAACACTTCGGTCTGGTATCGCCGTGACATGCGTGTGATGGCGGACTCGACCGAAAAATATTCGGTGCAAAGTGCTCGCAATGTCACCCCTTCGAGTGAGGCGCTTTTGCCATCCCCGGGGGTTAGCACGGCACCATCCAGGGCAAGGTCCAGCAATATCCGGCGCAACTCCTCGTCATCTTTGACATAGGTTGCTTTTTTTCCAGCTGTGACTTTGTACAGCGGCGGCTGGGCGATATAAACGTGGCCACGCTCAATCAGCTCGGGCATTTGGCGATAAAAAAACGTGAGCAAAAGAGTCCTGATGTGTGACCCGTCTACATCCGCATCGGTCATGATAATGACCCGGTGGTAACGTAACTTGCTGACATCAAAATCATCCACACCAATCCCGGTGCCGAGCGCCGTAATCAGCGTGCCAACCTCCTCTGATGCCAACATTTTGTCGAAACGGGCTTTTTCTACGTTTAGAATCTTGCCTTTGAGCGGCAAAATTGCTTGAAATCTCCGATCCCGCGCCTGCTTGGCTGACCCTCCTGCGGAATCCCCCTCTACCAGGTAGATCTCGCACTGAGCTGGGTCTTTTTCCTGGCAATCAGCTAACTTACCCGGCAAGCCTCCAACTTCTAGAGCACTCTTGCGTCGAGTCATCTCCCGGGCCTTGCGGGCCGCGTCGCGGGCTCTGGCCGATTCGGAGATCTTCTCGAGAATCATCCGGGCCTCGGCGGGACGTTCAAGCAAAAAAGTGCTCAAATGCTCGTTGACCAGCGACTCGACTGGGCCCCGCACGTTCGACGAAACCAGTTTATCCTTGGTTTGCGAGGAAAATTTCGGGTCCGAAGCTTTAATGGAGAGCACTGCCGTGAGGCCTTCTCGGCAATCCTCGCCTCGAAGGCCAATTTTGGTGCGCCGCGCCAATCCCGACTCCTCCATAAAGCGCCCCATAGTACGGGTCATGGCTGCCCGTAATCCTTCCATATGGGTTCCACCATCGCGTTGGGGGATATTATTGGTATAGCAAAAAACCGCTTCCTGATAAGAGTCATTCCATTGCAGGGCGAGTTCAACCAGGACTCCATCGCGTTCGGCACGGATATAGCAGATCGTTGGGTGCAGCGCGCTTTTCTTACGGTTCAGATGCGCCACAAAAGCTTCGATACCCCCTTTATACTCGAAGATATCTTCGGTGTCGGCGCGTTCATCGATCAAACGGTTGCGCACACCCAAATTCAAAAAAGACAACTCTCGTAGGCGCCGCGCCAGGATATCGTGGTGCATGACCGGATCTGAGAAAATCTCTGAATCCGGCCGAAAATGCACTTCGGTGCCGGTCCGGTCAGTATCACCAATCACTGCGAGAGGGGCCCGAGCCAGACCTCTTTCGTACTCCTGGCGGTATATTTTCCCATCGCGGTAAATGGTCAGCCGTAGGTAGGACGATAGCGCGTTCACCACCGACACTCCCACGCCATGCAAGCCGCCAGAGACCTTGTAGGAGTTCTGGTCAAATTTTCCGCCCGCGTGTAGTTGAGTCATAATAACTTCAGCTGCGGAACAGTTTTCTTCAGGAATCATCCCGGTGGGAATTCCGCGACCGTCGTCAGTGACAGTTATGGTTTCATCAGCATGGATTGTGACTGTGATCTCGCTGCAGTGTCCAGCCAGCGCCTCGTCGATAGAGTTATCCACCGCCTCAAACACTAGATGGTGTAGTCCTGTGCCGTCGTCGGGGTCGCCGATATACATGCCTGGGCGCTTTCTCACCGCTTCAAGGCCTTTTAAAACCTTAATACTGCTTTCGTCGTAGATAGGGGACTCGCCCATAGAATAGCTCCGGTTAACCCTTCAATTATAGCATTTTTAGCAGTCTAAAGCCGCTAAAAACAGGGCTTTTTAGACGTTTTCAGTATTTGTTCCACGTGGAACCGTGCGGCCCACAATGGTTCCACGTGGAACATTGAGGAGCGCCTACAGGCGCATCGGCATAATGAGATACAAAGTGTCGTCGTTGTCCGGCTCATGAAGCATGCAACCGGTATTGGAGTCCTGCAGCTCCGCCTCGACCGAATCTGTCGAAAGCGCCTTTAGCGCATCCATAAGGTACGTTACGTTGAATCCTATCTCGATCTTGCTACCGCCGTACTCCACTGGGATTTCATCGGTCGCTTCTTCGTGTTCTGGATTGTGGGCGCTTAATTTGAGACTGCCCTCACTTAACTCCAGTCGAATACCGCGATACTTCTCATTAGTTAAGACGGCTGTTCGTGCCAGTACTTCGTAGAGCTTCTGTCGGTCTGTCACCATTTTCTGATTCAAAACTTGTGACATTACTGCTTTGTAATCAGGGAATTTACCGTCGATTAGCTTGCTGACCAAAGTTGCCCCAGGGCGCGCCAGGCGGATGTGGTTGGCGTTAATTTCAACAGTAACTTCGTCTGAGCCTTCCCCAAGAAAACGACCAAGCTCGACAACAGCTTTTCTAGGGACAATTATTTGGCGCTGACCGCTAACACTATTAGCCAGTGTCGCCCGGCTTCTGGCCAGTCGGTGGCCGTCTGTTGCCACTGCAGTGATGGTGTTCTGGTCAAGCTCGAGCAGAACACCATTTAAAAAATAGCGTACGTCTTGTTGCGCCATAGAAAACCCAGTTCGATCAAAAAGGGATTTAAGCGCAAGTTGCGGCATTTTGAACCGCTCTTCCCAGTTTCCGGCGTCCAATCGGGGGAAGTCGGTTGACGGTAATGCCTGGAGTGTAAAACGGCTGCGTCCTGAGCGCAGTTTGGCTTTATCACTCTCACCGCTGAAGTCGATTATTGCGGTTTCTGGAAGGGCTCTACAAATATCCAACAGTTTGCGGGCGGTTACGGTGCATTCTCCGTCCTCACCACTTAGCGCTTCAGTATCAACACTTATTTCAACCTCTAAATCAGTTCCAACCAACGTAAGTTGGTTGCCTTTAAGACGCATAAAAACGTTCGCGAGAATGGGTAGAGTCTGGCGTCGTTCAACCACACCGGTAACTGTGGTCAAAGACCCAAGCAACATTTCACGCTCTATTTTAAATTTCATATTGAATACTTAAGAATGTTAGTTGTTATTAGGCCTGTGGAAAAAAGAGTATTGTTATTTTTTGTATATAAAACAATTATTTACAGTTTTTATTGTTGTGGATAACCTTGTGGGCCGGCAAGGTCAAAAAAGTGGATAAAAACACCAATATTCAATAATGCGATTTTGTGTGGAGCTTGTCCACAATTTATCCACCTCATGCGCCCAAGATACGCTGTAGATTTAAATAATCCTCTCTCACCCGGGCGTCTGCAGCCACCAACTCACGAACCTTTTTTTGGGCATGTAACACTGTCGTGTGGTCGCGGCCGCCAAAAGCATCACCAATTTCCGGTAAACTCATACTTGTTAACTCTTTAGATAAAGCCATAGCGATTTGTCGTGGCCGGGTGATCTGGCGGTTGCGCCGCTTAGAGTGCAGATCTGCAATTCGCATTTTGAAGTACTCTGCAACAGTTTTTTGGATGTTTTGAACAGTAACCCTACGTTCCTGAAATACTAACAGGTCACGCAGTGCCTCCCGGGTTAGCTCTAAGTCGATCGGCCGGCCTGTAAAACTGCTACTCGCAATAATGCGATGCAAAGCTCCCTCAAGCTCCCGCACATTAGAGCGTATCTGTCGGGCAATAAAAAACGCGACTTCATCAGGAAGCACTACGCCTTTGATACCTGCCTTGTGCTGCAATATAGCAACCCGGGTCTCTAGTTCAGGCGGGTCGATTGGCACTGTCAGACCGCTACCAAAACGCGAAATTAAACGCTCCTGAACCCCGGAAATCTCTTTAGGAAAACGATCGCTGGTAATAATAACCTGGCTCTCACACTCAATTAAATCATTGAAAGTATGGAAGAATTCCTCTTGGGAGTGCTCTTTTCCTGAGAAAAACTGAATGTCGTCAATCAACAAGGCGTCCAAGGAGCGGTAATAACGCTTGAATTCATTAATGGCATTGTGCTGCAGCGCTCTCACCATATCAGCAACAAAACGCTCAGAGTGCACATAAACCACCTTAGCCTTGGGGTTAGCTTGAATTACCAGATTGCCAGCGGCCTGCATCAGGTGGGTTTTACCGAGGCCTACTCCACCATAAAGAAAAAGAGGGTTATATGCTTTGCCCGGGTTCTCGCCTACCTGATGCGCTGCCGCGCGTGCCAGCTGGTTGGATTTGCCCTCAATATGGGTCTCAAAAGTGAACGCCTGGTTGAGGCGGCCCTCGAATCGCAACGCGCTAACCGGATGTTTTCGGGGACTAGTAGCTGGTTTGGGCTCGCTTGGTTCTGACGAGGGTTGATCGCTGCCAACGGCTACCTGGACATTAATTGGCGCGCTGCTGAAACTATGTGCCAACCGACGAATTTCTTCTAAAAATTCATCGCAGACAAAATCCTTAACGAATCGGTTCGGGGCCAATAAGGTTAACGCGCCGGGCCGCTCTACCGCATGGAGCGGGCGGATCCAGGTGTTAAACTGTTGGGGCGATAAATCACCTTCCAGGCGACTGACACATAGTGTCCAAAGTGGTGGCGGCAATGAAGTTTCCTCTAGCTTGTTCGTTTTTGGCGCTGATTGCCTGCGCCCAACTCAACGCTTGATATTTTTTGCCGGTTTATAATACCTATCTCCGCGTGAACTGATTGTAGACCGAACTCTAGAACTTATCCACAGGTAAAAACAAAAAAGTTTTTTATCCACAGGGGTGGGAAAGAGCTAAAAAACAAGAAAAATATTGACAATTCAGGCCCGTAGGCGGTAGATTCCAACGCCTTTTGTTCCCGCGAGTCCGCGAGTAAAAATGAAACGAACTTTCCAGCCCAGTATCGTCAAGCGCAAACGCCGCCATGGCTTTAGAGCCCGGATGAAAACTCGCGGCGGCCGGGCGATAATCAATGCCCGTCGTGCCAAAGGCCGAGCGCAACTCAGCGCCTGATCAGTGATCGCGCCAGCAAGGGCGCGGCCGTGAACGGCCAGAGCTTTCCGAGCAGCCACCGCCTGCTGCGACCCGCAGCTTTCAGAGCGGTGTTGGGTGTTCGTTGTCGCAGTGGGGATGAATTGTTCACGGTTTACGCCCGGCGCAATGATGCGGAGCAGGCGCGACTGGGGATCACTGTGTCGCGCAAGGTCTCCTTAAGGGCGGTGCGGCGCAACCGAATAAAACGCTTGGTAAGAGAATCGTTTCGCCACCAGGCGTTGAAAATAGTTGGACTGGATGTAGTGGCCATTGCACGGCCGAAGGCCAGCCTCGTCACAAATAAAGACATAATCCAGAGTTTGGAAGAGCACTGGAACCGAGTGGATAGCCGATGCAGAAAATCGTAATCCTGTTGCTTAAAGGTTACCGATACCTGGTTAGCCCTTTGCTTGGGCCATCTTGCCGCTTTTACCCCTCGTGCACCAGTTACGCGATCGAGGCGGTACAAGGCCACGGCATTTTGCGCGGGCTGTGGTTAGCGGGTCGTAGGTTGTCGCGGTGTCATCCGTGGCACCCAGGCGGTTTTGACCCGGTACCTGGAAACAAGGAAAACGTACACACTGGATGTGAGCACGCGTAAATGGATTTTCAAAGGCTGATACTTTTTGGTGCATTGGGTATGGTGCTGCTACTGCTTTGGCAGGCCTGGCTGGAACACGAATCTGGCCAACCAAGCGCGATAGCAACCAGTACCCAGCCTGCCCAAAGTGTGAGTCCCGGTTTGGCACAGTCCGGCGCCGCCACAAGCGCTACGGCGACAGATGACGTACCTCAGGCGCCAACAACACGCCAACAGCCAGAGCCCGGAGACACCACCGCAGTGCCCGTTAACCAGACCCTGCCGTCTGCACAGCGGGTTGTGGTTGAGACCGATATCGTACGTGCCGAGATCGATACCAATGGCGGCGATTTGCGCTACCTGGAGCTGTTGACCTACCCAGTAGCAATTGATCAGCCGGATGAACCGTTTGTATTGCTCAACGATTCAGGCGCGGACCTCTTCCTGATACAAGATGGTCTACTGGGGTCCGGACATGAGTTTCCAAATCACCATACTCCCTTTAGCGCCCGAGCAACTGATGTGCGCCTGGCGCCCGGCGAAAACAGTGTATCGGTCGACCTCGATTGGACTTCAACCGAAGGGGTTTCATACCGCAAGACCTTCACCTTTCATCGCAACAGTTATTACATCGACGTCACTTTTTCGGTCTACAACCAATCGGCCAGCGACTGGTTGGGGTACCAGTACCAGCAGATTCTGCGTACCCAGGTTGTTGAGAAAAGCAGTGGTTTAGGGTTTTTTGGCCGCTTGCCCAGTTACAAAGGCGGGGCGATTTTTACCCCTGAGGACAAATACGAAAAAATTGATTTTGAAGATATGTCTGAGGCGAATCTCGCCCGCGCTACCCCGTCGGGTTGGGTGGCGATGCTGCAGCATTACTTTGTTGGTGCGCTATTGCCATTGCCACAGGAAGACAATGCAGGCTACGAGTTCTATTCCAACGTAACTCAACGCGACAGCGCCCCACGCTATCTTATCGGCTACAAGACCACCCACCCTGCCAGCGTTCCTGTCGGAGCGACGAAGACGTTGGCAACCAGAATGTATGTAGGCCCCAAAGAAACCCAACGCCTGATCAAGGCCGATGCCAAGTTAGAACTTACGGTGGATTACGGGTGGCTGACGCCTGTGTCCTCGCCGTTGTTCTGGATCATGACGTACATACAGCGCGTGGTGAGCAACTGGGGGGTATCGATCATTCTGCTGACTCTGCTGGTCAAGCTGGTGTTCTTCCCGTTATCGGCCGCCAGTTACAAATCAATGGCGCGCATGAAAAAGATGCAACCGCGCATGAAAACACTGAAAGAGCGTTTCGGCGACGACAAGCAGAAATTCCAGCAGGCGATGATGGAGATCTACAAGAAGGAAAAGATCAATCCCCTGGGCGGTTGCCTGCCGATCGTAATACAGATCCCGGTCTTCATCGCGCTGTATTGGGTGTTGCTGGAAAGCGTGGAGCTGCGCCAGGCACCTTTCATCCTGTGGATCAAGGATCTGTCGTTGCAGGATCCTTATTATGTGTTGCCGGTATTGATGGGCGCCTCGATGTTCGGGCAACAGTTGCTGAACCCAGCGCCGATGGATCCGATGCAGCAGAAAATCATGATGGCCTTGCCATTGGTATTCACAGTTTTCTTTCTCTGGTTCCCTTCCGGGTTGGTGCTTTACTGGCTGGTCAACAACGTGTTGTCTATCACGCAGCAATGGGTGATTACCCGAAAGATTCAGGCAGCTGACAGCAAGGCCTGATCCAACCCCGCTCACGGATGATGCCGTGACCCAACACTTAGACACCATCACTGCCCGGGCAACGCCGCCCGGTACCGGTGGTATTGGCATCGTTCGCGTCTCAGGGCCGCAGGTCCGGGCGATTGCCCACAGCGTACTGGGTAGTGTGCCAAGACCACGCCAGGCTACCGTTAGTCCTTTCTTGGATGCTACAGGCAACGCGCTGGACTACGGCGTGGCATTTTTCTTTAAAGCACCGGCTTCCTATACTGGCGAGGACGTGCTTGAACTCCACGGACACGGTGGCGTGATAGTCATCGATCAAATGCTGGCGAGGGTTACGGCTTTGGGCGCTCGTCTGGCGCGCCCCGGGGAATTTACCGAGCGGGCATTTTTGAACGGTAAGTTGGATCTTGCTCAGGCCGAGGCTGTTGCGGATCTCATCGACAGCCAAACAACCGCGGCGGCACGCTGTGCGCTGCGATCCCTTAGCGGGGAGTTTTCACAGCAAATAGGGTGTTTATCGAAGATAATAGCCGAATTTAGAATGTATGTAGAGGCAAATATCGATTTCGCTGACGAGCCGGTCGCGCCGCTTGATCGGCCCAAGCGCAAGAAAGGATGGAAAAGGCCAAGGCCCAATTATCCACACTGTTAGATCGGGCCCGGCCCGGCGCTCTGCTTGCGCGAGGCGCCAGCGTAGTGCTCTCGGGCGCACCCAATGTCGGCAAGTCAAGTCTTTTGAATGCACTGGCTCGGATGGAGCGGGCCATCGTCAGCGCCACACCGGGGACAACTCGGGACTTGATCGAGGCCACTGTTGATATCGATGGGTTGGCGGTGTGTTTAACCGATACCGCGGGCCTTCGTGACAGTGCCGATGAGATAGAAGTTGAGGGTGTGCGCCGGGCCAGTGCGGCTATCGAGACCGCGGATCTGGTTTTAGAGCTGATAGACGATTCTGACCCGGAAGACCTGGCTAACCGAGTCGAACCCCAAGCGGGGGATGAGAGGGCACACTTGTTTGTGTTAAATAAGTGTGACCTGAGCGGGCGCCCGTTTGGCCCTGCCAAGATGAGTGACGGTCGCCCAGGTGTTGCCATTTGCGCCACCACCGGCCAGGGGATCACCAGCCTGGAGCAGGCGATTAAGAGCCGCCTTGGTTATGTAGACAACGGCGAGGATCTCATCATGGCCCGCCGCCGCCATCTTGATGCGTTGGAGCGTGCCATGGATCACCTCAATAAGGCGCAGGACCATATCGGCATAGCGATGGAGTTGCTGGCAGAGGAGTTACGGCTGGTACAACAGGCCCTGGGTGAAATCACCGGCGAGGTGACGGTTGACGATCTTCTGGGGCAGATATTCTCGAGCTTTTGTATTGGAAAGTGATTCAATCAATACCACTACATTGTAGTACAATTATTATTCCGCTAAAATCGATTTTGCCCGGTAACGCGATTGTCTTACTGCCCACGCCTTAGCCATGCGTCGGTAACTATTGCTTGGTAGGGCCTGAGCTGTCAGGTGAGCCGCCCGGTAGGTATCTTCAGGGGCGATACCGGATTTTTCTAGTGCATCAAGCAGCAATTTAGGCTGGTATTGCGCGAGATAACCCAGGAGCCACCATTCTGGCGGCGGCTTTCGTTTGGCTGGCATGGTTTATTGTACTACAAAGAGGTACAACACCTACTCAGAAATGAACATGATCTGCCCCTGGAAAATGCAAAGCGGATCGATCTTGACCGCCGCCGGCAGGCTGATGGCGTGATGGGCGCCCGAAGGCGATCAGACGGGGATGAAATTAAAAAGAAAAAGGGGTCTGGTCCAGTTGGCGTGGAGTGGCGCCAAAGCAGGGGCAAACCAGGCACGGGGAATTGAGTGCGTTTGGTCAGGCAAGCGGTTGGAAAGTGGGCAAAGTGTCGCCAGGAGGCTCAGGATTGGTAAGAAAACCGCGACACCGTGTAAGATCAGCGCAATACAATGTTTTTGAAGGCAGGCCCGACCAGATCGGCTGCCGCGAGCAACGGAGAACGGAACAGCGATGCTAGCGAATAAACGATCCGACGATAACAACGAAGAACAGTACACCCAGAAAGTCCTGACCCAGTTGTTGATCCTCGGGGTGGTGATCATCATCATCGGGCTATGGCAAGCAGATTTTCTAATAGCCGTTTATGCCCGAAACCAACTGACTCAGGTTGGCTGGTTTATCAACGGCGGTATCTTGGTGCTGTTTCTCGCGGGCATCTACCATCTGGTCAGAGAGTTTCGTCGGTTAAGCGCAGAAGAGCAGTCCATCAGCCAACTGCTGAGCAACATCCGTAACAACAGCGACGCAACGGCGAGCACTCGACCCGAAGCGCTGATAGTCAAACGTTACAACACGTTGCAGGATCTGCACCGCCAGCATTCAGTTATCAACCATAGCGCGTTGGCGGCTACCGTAGTGGCGCTGGAATCCAGCCGAATCAGTTTCGTCAAGTTTGTTCACAACGTGCTGATTCTTACCGGTGTTTTTGGCACCATCGTGTCGTTGTCTATTGCTTTGCTTGGTGCCTCCGAGATTATCGTTTCAGCTACCGAGATTGGTAGTTTGGGTATGATTATTCACGGTATGTCTACCGCATTGTCAACGACCATGACCGCGATTTTTGCGTACTTTTTTTTCGGGTATTTCTATGTGCGGTTGATGGATGCGCAAACGCACATGATCAGTCGTTTAGAAGAAGCGACCAGCACGGTGTTGTTGCCGCGGTTCCAAATCGAGCCGGAAAAAGCGGCTGAGCAGTTGACCCATATCGTACGAACCGCCGCAGCACTGGTAGAACGACTGGATGAATCGCAGGCAGGGTATGCCCAGGTTGCCACAGAACTGCGTGGCTTGTTGGCGAGTTACCGCGATGAGATGCAGCGCAACAGCGAAGGCCTCAGCGAGATGACAGATGTACTGCGCGAAGGGTTCCGGCTCAACGAGCCGAAGCGGTAGTCGCCGATGGCAATAAGCCGCTCAGAAGGTTTCGTTGACCTGAGGGTTTCACCCTCGGTCAGTGGGCGCTCTGACGAGGATAGCGTTTGGCCCTCATTCACCGATATCATGACTGTGGTGGTATTGATCTTCTTGGTATCGCTGGTTGTTATTCTGATGCGCAATACCGAACTGGTTGCCCAGTTAAGCGAATCGGTCAGTCAGAAACAGGTTATGACTACTCAGCAGGGCGACCTGGAACTACGCATCGCCTCGCTGGGCGATGAAATTGTCCACCTGCGCGTAGCGCTCGACCAGACCGAGACAGACCGTTTGGCGGCGGAGCAAAAGACGCAGTTAAAAGAGGGCGAAATCTCAGCCTTGCTCGACGATGTTAGTGTGCTAAAGCAGTTGCGTGCACAACTCACCAGCGAAAAAGCCACCCTGGCTGAACAAAAAGCTGGCCTCGGTGAGCAACTGACCACTGTCACTGGCGAGAAAGAACAACTGACTGGACAGAAAGCGGCACTACTGATCACTCAGCAGGAGCTTACAGGTCAGGTTGAATCGCTGCAGCAGACTCGCACTACACTCGGTACAGATATTGCACGACTGCAAGGCTCGCTTTCAGCCATGCAGGCGGAGCAAGCAGCGCTTACCATCACGGCGCAAGCACAAGCGCGCGAGGCAACCTCGCTGGCCCAGGCCCGCGATGATTTATCCAAAGAACGTGATGAGCTGACTACGCAGGTAACATTGCTCGAGGTAACTCGCGCAGTGCTGCAGACTGAAACCAGCGCACTACGCAACGAGCTGGAAGGCCTGTTGCGTACAGCGGTGAGCACGGAGCGCGCGCTGGAGGAAAGCAAACTGACCGGCGAAGATCTCGCAGTACGCCTCGCCGAGACGGCGCTGGATTACAAGCTGACCAAAGAAGAGCTGGCTTACCTTCGGGCCGAGTACACCCAGGAGGTTGGCGATTTTGAAAAACAGCGCCGGTTACTGATTGCTGCACATCAACAAGAGCTGGATATTCTTCGTGAGCGTCACTCCGATCTTGAGGTCCAGTACAACCGGTTGATCCGCCCGGCGCGCAGTACCGTCGGCCGGCACGTGGTCGAAGTTCGGTTCTGGAAGGAAGGCAGTGAATACCATTACTCGCTACGTGAACCGGGCCAGGCGGTGGCGCAATCGGTTAGCGTGGTAGAGCTGCATCAGGTTATGGCGGCGCGAAAGGCGCAGTACGGCGATAAGCTTTACACCAAGGTCAAGTTTCCCAACGAGAACTCGATTACCCAGGGCGAAGCGTGGCGCTTCACTGTTGAGATGCATAACCGCTACGACTACTATTACCAGAACTAATCATTCGATCGGTTTTTTCGCTATGCAGTATCCCGAAAACTTCGACGTGATTGTCATTGGTGGCGGTCATGCGGGCACTGAAGCTGCGCTGGCTTCGGCCCGCAGCGGTGCCCGCACTCTGTTGGTGACCCACAACATCGAAACGGTTGGGCAGATGTCTTGTAACCCGGCGATCGGGGGTATCGGCAAAGGCCATATCGTGCGTGAGGTGGATGCACTGGGCGGCGCCATGGGCCGGGCCGCCGATGAGGCTGGAATCCAGTTTCGGCGCCTGAATGCCCGCAAAGGCCCTGCGGTACGGGCAACTCGGGCACAGGCTGACCGGGTGCTCTATCGCCAATCGATCCGCCGTCTTGTCGAGAACCAATCCGGCTTGTCCATGTTGCAGCAATCGGTCGCAGACCTCATGGTTACGAATGCCCGTGCCTGCGGAGTTATCACCGACGACGGCATTTGTATTGGCGCGCGAGCCATAGTATTGACGGCCGGCACTTTTCTGAACGGGCGTATTCACATAGGTCTGGACAGTCAATCCGGCGGTCGTGCGGGAGATCCGCCAACATTGGCGCTCGCCCACCGCCTGCGCGAACTCTGTCCGCGTACCGGACGGCTTAAGACGGGTACACCACCACGGATTGATGGTCGCACCATCAATTTTGCCGCACTTGAGATTCAGCCAGGCGATGATCCGCCACCGCGATTCTCCTTTTTCAGTTCGCTCGCTGATTATCCTCGCCAGGTTTGCTGTCATATCGCTGGCACCACCGAGCATACCCATGACATTATTCGTGGCGCACTTGATCGTTCCGCCATGTACGGGGGCCAAATCGAAGGGGTTGGCCCACGTTACTGCCCGTCAGTTGAAGACAAAGTGGTGCGTTTTGCAGAGCGCGTGTCGCACCAGATCTTTGTCGAGCCCGAGGGGCTGCAGACCCACGAAATCTATCCAAATGGACTATCGACCAGCCTGCCGTTTGATGTGCAGTGGCAAATGGTGCGCAGCATCCCAGGTTTTGATGGTGCGCAGATCACCCGGCCAGGTTATGCCATTGAGTATGATTACTTTGATCCACGTGATCTTTTGCCATCATTAGAGACACGCTCACTCCCGGGACTGTACTTTGCTGGCCAGATCAACGGCACCACCGGCTATGAAGAAGCGGCTGGACAAGGGCTGGTTGCTGGCCTTAACGCGGCCCGGCAAAGTCGCGGCGAGGCGCCGTGGTGGCCACGTCGCGACGAAGCCTATATCGGGGTCATGATCGACGATCTGGTTACCCGCGGCGTTACCGAGCCTTACCGTATGTTCACATCACGAGCCGAGTACCGCTTGCAACTGCGAGAGGACAACGCCGACCTGCGTTTGACTGCGACGGGTCGTACTCTGTCATTGATCGGAGATGAGCGCTGGGCGTCATTTTGTGCCAAACGCGACCTGCTAGAAGCCGAACGCGAACGTCTGCAAAACATCTGGGTGCGTCCACAAGCTTTGGCGCCGGGAGAAGCTCGCCGCGTCCTGGGACAGGAACTGACCCGAGAGCAACGCCTTGCAGATTTACTGCGTCGGCCCGAGACTGATTATTCCAGCCTAGTACGATTGAGCGGTGCCGGCGAGTGTGTAAAGGACCCAGCTGTGATAGAGCAACTGGAGATTGAGGCGCGCTATGCGGGTTATATTGATCGTCAGCGCGATGAGATTGAGCGCCAACGCCGGCACGAGGACACGATGATTCCCAAAGATATGGATTATCTGTCGGTTCGGGGCCTGTCCCACGAGGCTTGCCAGATACTTACCGAACACCAGCCGCTAACCTTGGGCCATGCAGGCCGACTTTCCGGGATGACTCCGGCTGCAGTCTCGTTGTTGCTGGTGCATCTCAAAAGGCGGCAATTGCGTTCCGCGGCCTGAGACGGCGTGGTGATTGAACAGGGCCATCTGGCTGTGAAGCTTGCTGGGGCAGCAAAGGAAATGGGCGTGGCACTGGATGAACCTATATTGACCCGCTTTGTAGGCTTTGTGAGTCTGTTACGCAAGTGGAACCGCGTGCATAACCTGACTGCACTGACTGATGAGTCGGAAATCCTTACGCACCACCTGCTCGACAGCCTTTCGGTCGTGCCCTTTATTTCGGGCGTCCGATGCCTCGATGTCGGCTCTGGTGCGGGCTTGCCCGGAATCGCACTGGCTTTGTGTAACCCGGGTCAGGACTGGACTTTGGTTGAAAGCCGGGGGAAAAAAGCCAGTTTTTTGCGTGAAGTAACGGCGCGGCTGAAGCTGGATAACGTCACTGTTTTCGCTGGGCGCATAGAGGATTACCGGCCCGATGGAAATTTTGATACGCTTGTCGCGCGCGCGGTCGCTTCACTCGCTTCACTATTTAACATGACAGATCATTTGCTTCACCATCATCTTCGATTAATTGCAATGAAAGGTACACACCCCCAAGCAGAATTGGATGCGCTGGCACCTGCACAGCGTCTGGCAGCACGGGTGATACCGGTAACAGTACCCGGCCTTTTGGCACAGCGACATCTTGTCGTCTTGGATGGATTGCCGGGCGGCCCAACATGACCAAGATTATCGCGGTAACTAACCAGAAGGGCGGCGTTGGCAAGACCACAACCGCCATCAACATTGCGGCAGCACTGGCTGCTGTTGGGCGCCGGATACTGTTGGTTGATCTCGACCCACAAGCAAACGCGACGGTAGGCTGTGGCGTGGACCGGCGGCAGTTGGCGCAAACTGTTTACCAGGTGTTGCTCGGGCACAAGAGCGTGAGCGAAACCCTGGTTGCTACCGATTCCGGGTTCGACTTGTTGCCGGCAGAGTCGGCTCTTGCAGGCGCCCAAGCGGAACTGACTGGCCACGATGAAAACGACACTCAGCGGCTGAAATCATCGTTGGCGGTCGTTGGAAGTTATGACTTTATCCTGATTGATTGTCCGCCCGCTTTGAACATTCTGACCTTGAACGCGTTGGTGGCGGCGCACTCGATCTTGATCCCTGTGCAGTGTGAATACTATGCGCTGGAAGGGTTAAGCGGGCTGGATGAGACCTTTCACCGCGTTAAGGAAAGCGCTAATCGCGATCTGATGATCGAAGGCGTAGTGCGCACCATGTACGATGGCCGCAACTCGTTGACCAATGAAGTCTCCGCGCAACTTCGCCAGCATTACGGCAGCTTGTTGTATGAGACGGTTATCCCGCGCAATGTGCGCCTTGCCGAAGCGCCGAGTTTTGGCAAATCCGTGATTGATTATGATCCTCATTGTCAGGGGGCCCTGGCTTATCGTGACCTGGCGCGGGAGATGTTGGAAAAGGGCGGGACGTTGACACCCGCGGCCCCGGTGACGGCTGAGCCGGTAGTCATTTCCAACAGGAGTGACACATGAGCCCAAAAGCAAGGTTGGGCAAAGGATTGGATGCATTGCTGGGCGGAGCCAAGTCGCCTGCAAGCACGACCGACGGTGATCTACGCCAGTTACCGGTGAGCAGTATCCGCAAAGGGCGCTACCAGCCGCGCACCCGGATGGATGAGGAGTCTTTGAAAGAACTCGCTGCCTCGATCAGCGCGCAGGGGATCATTCAGCCGCTGCTGGTTCGTGAAACCGCCGGCGGCGCTTACGAATTGATCGCCGGGGAACGGCGCTGGCGGGCTGCACAACTGGCGGGGCTACTCGAGGTCCCCGCGGTGATTCGCCGGGTGCCTGATGAAGCGGCTCTTGCGGTTGGCCTGATCGAGAATATTCAACGCGAGAACCTCAGCCCGATCGAAGAAGCGACAGGTCTTAAACGTTTGTTGGATGAGTTTGGTTTGACACACCAGCAAGTGGCCGAGGCGGTTGGTCGCTCACGTGTCGCGGTCAGCAATCTGTTGCGGCTGTTGAAACTCGACCCCGGGGTTCGCGAGCATCTGGATGCTGGTCATATCGAGGCCGGTCATGCCCGGGCGATTCTGGGTCTGCCGCGCGAGCAGCAGGGGTTGGCAGCGCAGGCCGTCATGCAGCGTCGGCTTTCGGTGCGCCAGGCGGAGCAATTAGTGCGACGCATGCTACAGCCCGAAGGCGCCGACCAGAACAAAGCTCGCAAGCCAGCTAAAGGCGGTGACATCCAGCGTCTCGAGGAAGAGCTCTCCGAGCACCTCGCGGCTCCCGTACACCTGGAATCGCGTGACGGGAAGTCTGGCCGACTGGTGATCGGTTACAGCTCGCTGGATGAGCTCGACGGTATTCTGAGCCGTATCCGAAAATAGCCGGCGTCATTTCTCCCAGCGATCACTTGTGGCCGATACTCATGACCCTGCCGGCCTGATCGGGGCAAGGCAATGGCCGGTGCGCTGTCATCATGCGCGACAGGGTCTCGCTGATCGCCGGTAAAAAAGGCGAAGACCGGCGGCTTTCCAGGTCAACGTGGATCATCATCTGTTCGCTGGTTGCGGCGAGGTAACCTTCGCCTGCGTGGAACATGCGCAGAAAATAATGAACGCGCTTGCTGTCTACATTCAGCAACTGGCAGGTCAGGCGAATAGGATCGCCCAGGCGCAATTCGCGCAGGTAGTTGATGTGCATCTCGAGGGTAAAGGTGGAGGACTTTTCGAGTTCCAGGTACTGTGGCGTGATGCCTATCTGCTGCATGAATTGGTCAACTCCGTGATCAAACGCCATCACGTAATAGGCGACATTCATGTGCCCGTTGTAATCTATCCAGCTCTCAAGCACCGCTTGGGTTCCCAGATCCAGTTCTGCCGTTTCAAACGATGCTGTCATGAGGGGTCTCTTCTTAAGCGAATTTTAGCCAGGGCATGCTCGATACCTTTATCAAGGTAGGCACCATAAAAATCCGGGATACTGGCTCCGATCATCGGCGCCGCCAGATGTTCACCAGAGCCATCGACGAATTCAACTGTCGGCACCAACATGATCGGACGCTGATCAGCAAAATGATGATGGGTGGTTGTGCTGGCATTAAAATCAACCAGTGGTGTTGAGCTGTCAATGCGCACTTCACGGAATATGGCGCGGGTCTGGTAAGCTGGGTCGATCGCCATGTGGCCGAGGAACTCGGCTTTGACCGCATCACAATAACGGCAGTAGCTGGCAGTATAAAAAAGCAGGATTGGCAGACCTTTTTGCGTTGCTATGGCGCCGTCCTCGCGAAGGTTTTGGGCGCTCGGCACCTCGCCGGCTTGCGCCAGCGTCGGGGTCAGCACAGCCAGGGCCACAAGAACCCGAAGAAAGACTGATAATCGCATCACGAAATTATATCGTCCATTGCTGTCGAGCCAGAATCGAGAGTTGTCGCTTGCTGTTCTGAGATGCTGTGAAGCAGCGTATTGATCCCAGGGTAGTGTTTTTTGCAGATGCAGTATTTGCCAGTGCCGTTAGCCCATGACTCTCCGGCTTCGAGTCGTGGCAGGAGATGGTCTAAATCACTCACTGTGGCGCCGCCCACTACATCGACCCCGCGTTCGAACAAAGGGTCGGGCAAACAGGACGCCGTTGGCCCGATCAGCGCGATATGTGCCGCCGGATTACAGCATGCCAGCACTTCATCAAGTGTGTCATTCATCAAGGTGGAGCCGGTGACCAGCACCTGGTCACAATCGCCAAGTCGAGCCGTATCAGCCGTAACCGAAAAATTACCTGCACGATCGAAAAACTGTCGGTCTTTTTCAATAATGGTTAGGGCCACGTTATGGCTCGCAAGCATATCAATTAGTGGTGGAAAAAATCCTACCATGCCAACATGCTCTGAGTGTTCGAGACGCGATTGACCGAATGGATCACTGGTGAGATCAAGAGTGAAGCCGCCGATGCGAAGCAGGTGCTGACTCAGCGCGTTAAGCGCGCCCAGGCCAAGCGCTTTTGCAAGAGGATCGTCTCCATCGTAACCGGCAATGAGATCAAGAATCGGCGTGGCTAGAATTTGAGCTGGATCACAAGCCATCAACCGGGAAAGGATATTATCGAAGCGTGTGTAGAAGAACCCGCAGCTGCCATCGGCGAGCATGATCATGCCAAACTTCTTATGTCGCCCAGCCGGGACAACCTGTGGCGGCCTGTGCAGGTGGGCCACGGGAGGGAGTTCACGACCGCGGCTTACCGTGGTGATCAGCTCAACGAGAGATGAGGACAGTGTCATGGGTTAAGGAGCGCAGGACGGTAGATGAGAGGCGTTATTTCGAGCATCCGGAGTCGCGAGTGTATAGCAAGTTTCGGCGCCCGAGCTTGAATGATACCGGCAATATGAAGCCGGGTGCCTCGCAGGATCGGATCCTTGAATTCTGGCTGGCGACCAGGCTGTGTACCGTACCAGCAACCAGCAACTCTACTTCTGTAACCCCGCCAGTGGTGAAACCCGCAAAATTTTGCGCCAGGTATTTCGTGCCCTTAAGGCGGGGGGATAATTCGAACCTGCCTGTATCGATGAACTGGGGGTTGTTCTCGTTGGCATGAGAGTTACGATCGAGCCGGCAGAACTTCTAGTCATTACATCCGCGCTTTGTCTCAGTAGGATAGAAGTCGAAAGCCTGGATCTTTGAAGCCGAGATTCAACCACTGCCGGCGTAATCCAGTTGCCGCCAGGCTTCAAAGACAGCCACAGCCACCGCGTTGGACAGGTTCAGGCTGCGATTGAATGGCCGCATCGGCAAGGTGACTCGTTGCGTTGCTGGCGCCAACCGACGTATAGCCTCAGGCAGGCCGCGAGTTTCGGGGCCAAATACCAGAGCATCACCATCCTGGAAGCGGCAATCACTGTGACGCTGCCGGTGGTGAGTAGAAAAAGTGAATAGCCGGCTCGGCGATATCTCAGCTACGAATGCGTCCATATTAGTATGGGTGCGCAGTGATACGGCATCAGCATAGTCCAGTCCGGCCCGGCGCAGTTGACTGTCGTCGATTGAAAAACCCAGCGGTTCTATAAGGTGTAAATCACACCCGGTGTTGGCGCACAGCCGGATGATATTGCCTGTATTGGGCGGAATCTCAGGTTCGTAAAGAACCACATGAAACATATCAGAGCGGCGTCAGGCGGGTTTAAAGACCGCCAGCAGAACGGCTCCTACGAGAATCAGCACAGGAAACTCATTGAACCAGCGGTAAAAAACATGGCCATGACTGTTCGCATCATCACGAAACCGTTTTACCAGGAGGCCACACCACAGGTGGTAGACAACCAGGATAATCACCAGAATAAATTTGGCCGCAAGCCAGAGACTGCCAGCGCCTATGCCGTAACCCAGCCATAACCACAGTCCGAAAAGGATCGTTAATACGCCTCCTGGTGTCATGATGCCAAAGTACAGTTTGCGCTCCATGATCTTGAACTGGGCTTGCGTTGCCGGATCGTTGGCCATAGCGTGGTAGACAAAAAGTCGGGGCAGATAGAAAAGGCCCGCGAACCAGGTGACCATGAAGATGAGGTGGAAAGCTTTTATCCAGAGCATAGGGTCGGTACAGCTTCTGAGATCTGTGTGCACACAGGACACGAGGGCGGCGACAGATTAACCCAATACATAGCCTATGAGTAACTCAACCATGGTATCACGCAAAAGCTATGAACTTTTGTCCGTCACCAGAAAGCGTTGTAGCAGGTCATCCAGAAAACGCCATCCGAGTGCCGTTGTGCAAACCCAGTCATCACTCTCCTCAAGCAGACCGTCTGTTTTGGCTTTTGTTATGACGGGCTGCAGTTGCTGCCAGGCAAGCCCGGTTCGCTGTTCAAATAACTCAGGGCTGAAACCATCTTTTAGTCGCAGTGCGTTTAAGAGGAATTCAAAAGTCACATCATCCAGGTTCACCGGCACGGCATTGTCGATTTTCAGGCCACTGTTGGCTTTGCCAAGATAATCACGCGGATGACGGGGCCTTGCCCAGCGGTACACGGTATCGGCCCGGGTGATCTTGCTGTGCGCTCCCGCGCCGAGACCAATATAGTCGCCAAATTGCCAGTAGTTCAGGTTGTGCCGACAACGTTTGTCAGGCACAGAAAACGCCGAAACCTCGTAGTGGTCAAAACCTGCCGCTGCCGCGCGTTGTTCGATTGCACAGCGTATGTCCCAGGCGGCCTCTTCGGTGGGCAGTTGCGGTGGATCAGCCGCAAACGCCGTATGCGGTTCAATGGTTAACTGGTAAAGGGAAAGGTGCGTGGGTTCAGCCTCTATGGCTCTGTCTAGGTCGGCGAGCGCGCCACTTTCATCTTGGCCTGGTAGGCCATGCATCAGGTCAATGTTGAAATTGTCAAAGCCCGCCGCGATTACGCTTGCACAGGCTGCGCGCGCCTGTGCGCTGTCGTGAACACGGCCCAGTGCTTTGAGCGCTCTATTGTCGAAACTTTGGACCCCGATCGACAGGCGATTAACGCCACAGTCCCGGTAGGCCCGGAAACGGCTGGCTTCGGCTGAACCGGGGTTGGCTTCCAGCGTGATCTCGGGCGTATTGCCCAACAGATGTTCTCTTTCGAGTCGATCTAGAACCCGGCCAATATCGGCCGCGCTGAACAGACTTGGAGTCCCACCACCGAAAAAAACCGAGCTAAAAGATCTACCGACCCGGAACCTGGCAGTCGAATCAAGGTCAGTCAGTAATGCGGTGATATAGCGATCAGCCTGCAGTACGCCACGCAATGGGTGGGAGTTGAAATCACAGTAGGGGCATTTGCTCTCGCACCAGGGCAGGTGGATGTAAAGGGCAAGCGGTATGTCTGACGCTGGCTCCCTCACGCTGGCAAAGCACTGTTACGGGGCGCACCGCTTTTATAGTCGTGGGTCAACGCGGCGACCTCGTTGGCCAGGCGTTGCCGAGATTCTACTGAGCCCCAGGCGTTGTGGGAGCCGACCACCAGATCGGGCAGGTTATCCGCGAGCAAGAGGTGATCATCATCCGGTGGCTTATGTGTCAACGCGTCGATTCGGGCTGGGCCGATCTCACCAGAGCGCAGCGCGCCAGCCAGGTCAGCGTCATTAACAATGACGCCGCGCACAATACTCAGCTCGTCTCGTGTACGTAGCGCAGGCGTTGCAGTGCGCGACGTGCCCGTTTGTCTGGGCGCCCCTTGCTTGTGCGCATGGGTTGGGGCTGTAGGCGCAACTGGTATGCCATGGTCAGTCGGTTCTCACGACTTTGTGTATTTTCGAGGTAGGCGTTTGCGGCCTCGAGGGCTGAGACCCGTTTTTCAATCAGCCTACGGACCTCAACATGATAGACAAAGGCTTCGCGGCGTACACGCAAGCTATCGCCCACGCGAATAGTATTTGCTGGTCGAACGCGACGTTCATTGAGTAGTACGTGACCTGCCCGAATCGCAACGACCGCGCTCCGGCGGGTCTTGAAGAATCGTGTCGCCCAGAGCCAGCGGTCAATACGCTCGCCGTTGTCGTGTTCCATGCCAGACACCCCCGCGGGACCATTATACGGTGGAACGGTAAGCCGGTTTTGTGACAGAGGATGGTAAAATCATCGCTATTTACAGTTGGAGTGATTTCTTGAGATTGGCCGCACGCCTAATTTTGATCGTTGGTTTGTTGGTCGCCTTGCCTGCGAGAGCGCTCGGACCCGTCGATGGTGAAGCCGGCATGCTCACCTGGGTTGTCGATACTGATAATTACACCGACGCTTCAATTGATGCGGCATCTATCGGCGGCTATGCCGAGCTGTGGCTGGATCAGCGCTGGGGGTTTCGCACTGCGCTCTATCGCGTCAGCGAGGATGCCGTCAGCATGGCGCCGGACGAGCAGACCGTGGTCGATCTGAAATACCGTCTTGTCAGCCTAACCGATAACACCTATGTTGCTCTCGGGCTTGGCTGGGAACAGGATCGATTTGGTGCTGAAGGCGACACTTCCGCTGCCCGTGTGCTCATCGACAGCCGCATCGGCGTACTGGGAGCGCTTTACCTCTATGGTGAAGCCGGTTGGGCGCCGCAAATGGGCGATCTCGGGTTACGCGAGGATCTTTCTTCAATATCAGTTGAAACCGGACTTGTGCTCGATCCCTTGCCTTTTGTATCCCTGCGCTTGGCTTGGCGTTATCACATCACCGATTACACCGGCAGCATTACCGGCACTTCTATGCGCGAATCCAGTTATGGCGTGGTTTTAGGTGGTGGCATTCACTGGTGATCCCTGTTGAGTCAATAATCGACCGGCTTGATCGCCACCAGCCGGAACTTGTCGATAGTCCGCCACCCTGCCAGGCAGAGGTTGCGCTTATCCTGGGTGGTGCACCTTCGGCAAAGGATCCTCAGATGATTTTTATCCAGCGATCGGTCTGTGCTGGCGATCCTTGGTCGGGCCAGATGGCTTTCCCCGGTGGGCGGCGCGAGGAAAGTGATCTTCATGCCGGAGACGCGGCGCGCCGCGAGACGCTCGAGGAGATCGGCCTGGAGCTGGGACAGCATGAGTTGGCGGGCCGCCTGGGAGACCTGCGGGGCCGGCATGGTGGCCAGTCGCAGGACCTGCTGATTTCCTGCTTTGTCTTCGCGGTAGACAAGGTACCTGCGCTGACCCCCAATCATGAAGTTTCGCAGGTAGTCTTGGTGCCTTTGTCGTGCTTGTTGGATCCGAGCCTACAAACCCGGATCCGGTACGAACAGGCTGGTGGCCAGCGTTTCCCCGGTATATTTGTTGGCCAGGAAGATGAGCGCGTGATCTGGGGCCTGACCTACCGGTTCTTAGCGCAATTGTTTTCCCTGCTGGGACATACTTTGCCGACTGAGTGACAATAGACCGCGTGGTAGCGGGTTAGACCAAACAAATTTTAAGGTGACGTTAATGAAAAGAGCCGATGACAGGGGTGTTGATGAACTAAGGCCGATCAGATTCACACGATCTTTCAGCCGTCACGCTGAGGGTTCAGTGCTGGTTGAATTTGGCCATACGCGCGTATTGTGCATGGCCAGTGTGGAAAAGCGAGTGCCACGTTTTCTGCGTGGGTCAGAACAGGGTTGGGTGACCGCAGAATACGGCATGCTGCCGCGGGCGACCGGTGAACGAATGTCCCGCGAAGCGGCTCGGGGAAAACAGGGTGGGCGGACCCTCGAAATTCAGCGTCTTATCGGTCGCTCTCTGCGCGCATCGTTGGATCTGGGTGCGCTGGGCGAGCGTACCATCACGCTGGATTGCGATGTGTTACAGGCTGATGGCGGCACGCGCACAGCGTCGATCACCGGTGCCTGGGTAGCGCTCGCAGACGCTCTGGACGGCTTGGAACGCAATGGCGCGCTAAAAAAACCGGTGCCGCTGCAGCAGGTGGCTTCGGTCTCGGTTGGATTGCACGACGGAGTGGCCTTACTGGATTTGGACTATGTTGAGGATAGCAGCGCTGATACCGACATGAACTTTGTCATGAATGACACGGGGTGCTTTATCGAAGTGCAAGGTACAGCCGAGCGCGAGCCCTTCAGCGAAGCCGAGATGCAGGCCATGACTACTTTGGCAAAAAAGGGTATCGATGAACTGATGCTGTTGCAGCGTGTTGCTCGTGAGACCCCTCTGCTGTGAAGCAGGAGATCGTGCTGGCTTCGGATAACGCCGGCAAGCTAAAGGAGATTAACGCACTGTTGCATGCCAGCGATTTTGTTGTGGTTGGACAGGCGTCCTTAGGTGTTTCTGGGGCAGATGAGACGGGCGGTACCTTTATCGAGAACGCGATCCTAAAAGCACGCAATGCGTCCCAGTATACCGGCCGGCCCGCTCTGGCTGACGACTCAGGACTAGAAGTAGACGCGCTCGATGGTGCGCCGGGAGTACATTCGGCCCGTTTTGCCGGAAGTGATGCCACCGATGCCGGCAACGTAGCGAAATTGCTCAGTGCACTAGATGGGGTGCCGCGCGAGCAGCGGGGAGCTCGATTCCGGTGCGTGATGGTCTATCTGCATCAGGCGGATGATGCTACACCACTGATTTGTCAGGGCACCTGGGAGGGGAGTATCACCGAGCAGGGCCGCGGTAATAATGGTTTTGGCTACGACCCGGTATTCTGGGTAACCCAGGAAAACCAAACCGCAGCTGAACTCGACAGTGATCTGAAAAATAGGTTGAGCCATCGTGGACAGGCTTTGACGGCCATGATAAAAAAAATTCAGTTGGGCCCGAACGAATGAGATAAGCCGCTAATCAGGAATCGGTGAACGTATCTTTTTGAATTTCCACCTGCAATTGTCTTTCGGGAATATGGGTGTTTTTTATTCCTGGTATCGAAAGGACGTTCTTGCCGATCAGGAGTACGCCGCAAAACAGAAACAGTAGTTTTAGCCAGATGGGCCCACTTGCTCTAATTCCGTAAGCCAGAACAAATATACCAAGGGCCAATAACAAAATGGCGCCAATAACGAGTTTTTGGTCCTGATATTGTAGTTTCACATCACTGACACCGGCTGGTATCGGGATGACCATAAAGGCGTAGTTGCCTTCTTTGACCTCCACCGTGGTGCCATTGATGACCGCATTCCAATTCTTGTGGTAGTTAATGGGCGCAAAAACCAGACTGGGCTTGTCGCTTGTCGCTCGAAACTCAATCTTGCCCTGATACACATTCAGATTAGAAATCATACAGTTCTGGGTAAGTTGTTGTCCTTCAACCAGGGCATGGGTCACGAGCACCGGTCGATCATAGCTGCTCGCCATTTTCGCCAGTGCCTTGGGGATGCGCGAGCGTTTGGGAACAATCAGTTGATCACTCGCACAATAAACTCTTTCTAGTGGATCGTTGATTGCATAAAGTGTATTGGCGTTGTTTTTGCTTACTTCACTTACGGCCTCATCCCCAACCGGAATATTTGTGACGATATACCGGGTATTGAGCAGTCTGAGAATTGATGGGTTATGGCCCATCAAGAAAACCACGCCATTAAGCGTTATCGCGACGTCTCCATAGGCTTGCTGCAAAAATTTTATGTACTCGTTGCGAACAGTCGTTGCATACCCTCCGATTGTGGCTAGTTTGTAGTAGGTCAGGATATTATGGTGATAAGACGTGTTGTCCATCACTAACGCTGTTCTAAAATTTCCAGGCGTGGCTTGAATAGTTTCGATAACGCGATTGGTCGGGAAGTGATCCTTAGCATCAAGCCGGGTATTAAAATCATATGCAGCCGGAAACAGCTCGTACGCAGTGACTAGAAGCGCGATTAATCCGACACAATTGAAACAGCGCCGCCGGATTAAAAGATGCCCTGCCAAAATAAATATGGTTAAAGTAATTATTGAAGGAAGGAAAACCCAGAGATTGACGAGAGCATCATGGTTGAGTTTGGCTATCCCAATCCAGGCCATTAAGATTGCAAAAGGCAGTCCCGCCCATACCAGATGGTGTTGCTTTTTGTCTTCAAGAAAGTAATGCAATCCATATCCGCTGAGCACTATTGATACAAAAAGAATCAGTGTCAAAAATCGGTCAAATTCACCGGCACCACCCAATGGGACGAGATTTACCAGCCCAACCATAATGAGGCTTTTGTTGAAAAGCGCAAAAAGAAGTAGCAGGGTAATGGTAAGGGCGATAATCAGTCGGTCAGAGCGGCGAAGACCGCCACAGATCCCATACAACGTTAGATAGACGCCAATAAACCCGAAGAACGCCCGAAATTCGATATCGTTGGAGTTATAGATGTCTTGTAGGCCTGGTGCGCTTAGTACGCCGCCCAGGTAATTTGCAGACAAGAAACGCACAACCTCTAAAGGCCTTGGGAAGCAGTCCGATAAAAGCGCGAGAAAAGTGGTGAAGGAATAACCACCGTCAAAAACCTGATAACGAAACTTTTGGGCACCACGCAATCCTTCTGATATTTCATTGGCCTGCGATAGGACATCGGGGATTAGTAATGCTGCTGCGATAATGTAAAGCGCGTGCAGTGTGATCCAAGATCCGATCTTTTGAACTACACCTTTTTTTAACAATAGAAGAAATATGGTGTTAAAAATCCCAATGAAGATAAAGGTGTATAAAACGATCTGGGTATAGCCACTGCTATAGAAAAAGACTACGCTGATGACTAGCCCCAAGGCTGTGGGCCAGTCCGGCCCATCACGTATAAACCTCAGATTCAGGAAAAAAATCAAAGGTATCCAAAGTTGAGTTGCAAGATGCTGAGGAAAAAGCAGCCATACCATCTGGTGGGTGTTGTAAGTCCAGGCGATCCCAGCAATGGCGGCAATAATCGGGCGAAACCCCAGATACACCATAAGGGCGTATATAAAAATACCGGCGAGGATTAATCTGAACCACGTGCTCCAATCCAGAGCGTTAGGAACGCTCATAAAAAGTTGAAAAAAACTGCTTAAGAAGATGCCCGTGCCTTGGCCAGTCGAGGGCTGGCCCGTCAGAATATGCGGCAAGTAATCCGTATTGCTCCCGTGACGAAGCGCGTCCCAGAATATCTTTTTGTAAGGGTAGTGTGCCGTCGGAGAATCTGCGAGCAGGTTGTTGTTGACAGCGCTGGGCCCCAATTCCGCCTCCCAGGCTGGCTTATTAAGAATGAAATCGAACGCACTCAGATGCTTATCTTGAAATAAGACCTCGTGCAGGTAGGCGGTTGCCAACAAGGCAAAGAAGCACCCATATAAAGCGTGAAGGTACTTTGGAGGGAGGTTAATTGCGGGGAAATTCATTAGCTTGGGGAAGGTCGTATATCATTAGCCGTTATTAGCCCATGTCTGTAGAATTTTCTCGGAAATTTTCTGGGCAAAAAATAAAAGTATTCGATCACGTGCGCCAGGACTACTGATTGCGCATCCCTGCAAGAGCCGCTACTGGTTTGGAGAATCTGGGCAAAGTGGATCAAGAAAAAGCATGAGATTGCTGTGCATAGGTCAGTATAAGCGGACTAGCCGTTGTTTGAAGATTGCATACAAAGAGGGTGATTCCCTGTTTGGCCAGATACCTTGCCTGGAGTGCTAGGTCTTGATGTTGATGCCACCCGGGCACATAGCATCCCGGAGCCGGCGGAGGTGAACGGTTTGGGGTTTGGCAAGAGTTGAGTGTACAGCCTGTGCCGCTAAGATGATTGAAACCGACAACGCAAGCATTAACAGATCGAGGCCGTTAGGCCCATGCCCCTCTTGTTGCTGGTTACAAAGGATGCGCATACGCAATTGTAGGGAGTAAACAAATGAAACAGCTGGTACTGGTCCGACATGGGCAGAGCACCTGGAATCTGCAGAACCGTTTTACCGGCTGGGTCGACGTAGACCTATCTGAACGAGGGGTTAACGAAGCTCGGGATGCCGGGCGCACCCTGAAGGCGCGCGGTTATCGTTTTGACCTCGCGATGACCTCTTTTTTGCAACGCTCGATCCACACCCTGGAATTGATTCTGGAAGAAATGGGCCAGATGTCCCTGCCGGTACAGACTGACTGGCGTCTGAATGAGCGCCACTATGGGGCTTTGCAGGGCCTTAACAAGAAGGAAACCGCAGCTCGCCACGGTGATGAGCAAGTACTCAAGTGGCGCCGTGGGTATGCCGTGCGCCCACCCGCACTCGAGGCCAACGACCCATCACATCCGGCCAACGACCCGCGTTACAACGGTATCGATGGCCTGCCTGCTACCGAATCGTTGGCAGATACGCTAGTACGGGTGATGCAGTGGTGGCACGAGCAACTGGTGCCGCAACTGGAATCAGATCGCAAAGTACTGGTGGTGGCCCATGGCAACAGCTTGCGAGCTATGGCCAAGTTTCTCGATGATCTCAGTGAGGATGAGATCATGCAGTACAACATCCCTACTGGGTTTCCGCTGGTTTATCACTTTAACGATGACCTGAGTGTCGCAGGCCATGAGTACCTCGCTGATGCAGCGGTGCTCGAAGCGGCGGTTAGCGAAGTTAAAAGCCAGGCTTCCTCAAAACCTTGAGCCAGTATCGCGGGCGCGGGTCGCTCAGTCTCGGCGTAGCCGGTCGGACAGTGCGATCGGGTTGGGGTAGCGAAACACCACCACAGTTGACGAGATCACGAAAGTGATCAGTGTGGCCAGTTGTACCAAGGCCCCGGCCTTGGTACTCATCACCTGCACTTGTAGTGCCACAGCCACGAGCAGTAAAGAGAATTCACTCATCTGTCCCAGCCGCACCCCAGCTTCGCCGGCCAGTATGCGACTCTCGCCAAAGTTTCTGAAAAGCATCCGGAAGGTCAGTGGTTTAACCAGCACTACGGCCAGCGCCAGCAACAGCGCGCCAGGCCAGACGTCGCCTGCACTGCCCAGGTTAAAACCAGCGCCGAGCGCAAAAAAGAACATCACCAGGAAGAAATCGCGTAGCGGACGCAAACTATCGGCGATGAACGGCGCAATGGGGCTGTTGGCCAGGGTAACGCCGCCGATAAAAGCACCCACCTCGTAAGAAAGCCCGAGGCTTTGAGCCAGCTGGGCAAATCCCAGACACCAGCCCAGCGCCAGCAAAAAAACATATTCGCCAACCTTGTCAAAACGATGGAACAGAGGCCGTAGTACCACTCGCTCCGCGAGCAGCCCGCCGAGGAACAGCGCTGGTAGGCCAGCGAATTGAACGGCGTTTTGCAGCCCCGATGCTCCACCACCGGCCATGGTGTGAAGGTACAGCAGGGCAGCGATGGCCAGCAGATCCTGCAGCAGCAAAATGCTGATGATGACTTCGCCGGTGTGGCGGTGGTGCAGCACCGTAGTGGGCAGCAGTTTCAGGCTGATGATGGTGCTAGAAAGGGTGGTGGCAATGCCGACCAGCAGGCAGTCAGGCTGGGAAAACCCGAGCGCTGCGGCAATCCCGTAGCCAAGGAGTGCAAACACCAGTGTGCTTGCGAGCGTCACACCAATCGCTTCGCGCATCAGCTCCAGTAGTTTGCGGGGGCACATGTCTATACCCAGCAGAAACAGCAGAAAAATGATGCCCACATGGGCGATATCCTCGATCAGATGCGGATCATCGACAAGGCCGAAGCCAGATGGGCCGCACAGCACCCCCAGAGCGATATAGGCGATCAGCAGCGACTGGCGTGCATACAGCGCGACAGTGGCTAACAGGGCCGCGCCTGTGAAGATCAGGAAGACCGAAAAAAGAACTGATTCACCAATCACGGTTTGCAGGGCACGCCACTCGCCACGTGTTCAGGCGGGAAAGTAATCCGGTGCTCCGCCGTCTTTCCACTTGATGCTGCAGCCGACACTGGGGATTTGCTTATCTGCGATGACACTACCCGCAAGAACCGCATCAGCGGCATTACGCAGGTCGACTCCTGTAACCGGTTCATTGCTTTTGGGTCGACTGGCATCGAACTGACCACGATAGACCAGGCGCATCTCGCTATTAAATAGAAAAAAATCCGGCGTGCAAGCCGCTCGGTAGGCTTTGGCCACCGACTGGCCTTCATCATAAAGATAGGGAAAGGAAAAGCCATGACGAACGGCTTCGTCAGACATTTTCGCCGGGGAATCATCCGGGTAGTTATCGGCATCATTCGCACTGATCGCCACTAGCGCCAGTCCACGAGGCGCATAGTCTTTGGCAAACTGCACCAGCGCCTCGCGGATATGGATCACATAAGGACAGTGATTGCATATAAAGGCAACCAGCAAAGCCGAGTTGCTGGCGTAATCGGACAGCGAAACCGTTTTCTCCCCGGCTGCGGGATTCGTGTTAGGCAAACTAAAAGCGGGAGCCGGTGAGCCCAGGGATCCCATAGTGGATGCGGTGCTGACCATAGAAAAGGCATCTAAATAGTTGGAAATTAGTTAAATTTTAGCATGTGCCGACTGGGCTTCATGCTGGCCCCAAACCCAGGCTTAGCCGATTGTCGCTACAATAATCGACCGATCTTAAAACCAGCGGTGCAAGTTTTGCCTTTAAAGAAAACACTGACCCATATTAATGAGCGCGGTGAAGCCCATATGGTGGATGTCGGGGAGAAAGAGGTAACCGCTCGACGCGCTGTCGCCCGGGGCAGCATCCGCATGGAGCGCGCTACGCTGAACCTGATTACCGAGGGCGGGCATCCTAAGGGAGACGTGCTTGCGGTAGCTCGCGTCGCCGCGATTATGGCAACCAAGCGCACCTCCGAGATTATCCCGCTGTGTCACCCGCTTTTTTTAACACGGGTGGATGTGATCTTCGAGATAGACAGTAATGCCCAGTGCGTGCACTGCACGGTCACCACTGAGACTCGCGAGCGAACAGGTGTCGAGATGGAAGCCTTAAGCGGTGTCAGCGCTGGCTTACTTACAGTGTATGACATGTGCAAGGCAGTGGATCGAGGCATGAGTATTACCGACGTGCAGTTGCTGGAAAAATCCGGTGGCCGATCCGGTGACTGGAAGCGAAAGACATGAGCTCGGCGAACCGAGTGACACGCCAACCCAGTTGCGACGACCCATACGATCCGGCCCTGCTGTCTGTGGATGGCGCGCTTAAGCGCATCGCTGAGACCGTTAGCTCTATCAGCGACGTCGAAGTTGTCGCGCTGCGCGAGGCGCTTGACCGGGTTCTTGCTGCCGATGTGCACTCTCCAATCGAGGTCCCCAACCACACCAACTCAGCTATGGATGGTTATGCGCTGCGTTTTGCAGATTTAGCCAAGATGCCACTACAGGTGATTGGCACGGCATGGGCGGGCAGGGCCTTCAACGGCTCGGTTGGTCCAGGCGAGAGCGTGCGCATTATGACTGGAGCGGTGCTGCCCGACGGCGCCGACACAGTAGTCATGCAGGAGCATGTCGAGCGCGACGACGATCTGATCCGGGTGGCGGGTGGTCAGCGTGAAGGACAACACGTACGCCACGCCGGGGAAGACCTGGCACGCGGTGGTACTGCGCTTGGTGCTGGACGCCGGTTGTTGGCAGCGGATATCGGCATGGTGGCATCGCTGGGCGTTAGTGAACTTCCCGTATTGCGCCGGCCCCAGGTCGCTTTTTTCTCCAATGGCGATGAGTTACGTTCGATTGGCCAGCCGCTGGCGCTGGGAGAGGTTTACGATTCCAACCGTTATACCTTGCACGGTATGCTGACCCGCGCAGGCGTAACTTTCAATGACCTTGGCGTAGTGCCGGATGACCGAAAACAGATACGGGAGACTTTCCTGCGCGCTGCCAGCATGGCCGATGTGGTCATCACCTCTGCCGGCGCTTCAGTCGGCGACGCAGATTACGTCAAAGAGGTGCTGGACGAGATCGGCGAAGTCAATTTCTGGAAAATCGCAATGAAACCGGGCCGACCGCTCTCTTTCGGGCGAATAGACGAAAGCCTTTTTTTCGGCCTGCCGGGTAACCCGGTTTCGGTCATGGTCACGTTCTACCAGTTCGTGTTGCCTGCGCTTAAGCATCTGTCTGGCGAGATCGCTTGGCAGCCACTGCGGCTTAGGGCTCGCACGATCGATCGACTGAAAAAACGCCCCGGTCGTACCGAATTCCAACGCGGCCTCCTGTCGCAGGATGAAAGCGGCGCCCTGGTAGTTTCAACGACAGGCGAGCAGGGCTCGGGCATTTTGAGTTCGATGAGTCAGGCCAATTGTTTTGTCATCCTGCCGCTTGAGAGCGCCGATGCGCAACCGGGCGACTCTGTGATTGTTGAGCCGTTTGCCGGACTGGTGTAACTTTTTTTGCCAATAAGCCCTATGGCTAAGTGGCCTTGCCAATTTTCGGTTGTTGTAACAAGGTTGCCCTATGTCGTGTAAAGCTTTGCCGTGTTTCTCACTCTAAAGGGCGACGGCGCGTTCCAGAGTGCTTGTATTGGCGTCAGTACCTAACAGGGGGGCTACTTTGCCCAAAACGCCAATGAGCGCTGGTCGGTGACCCCCAAACGATAATTGCTGAGCCCAGATTGGTTTTTTGTAAGAGCAGGTTATAGTGCAAGACCCCCAATCGGATTGGCCGACCATGCTGACCAAGACAAAAATTGATCATCCCAACGGTTGGACTACTGATTCCGTTTGCTCTAAATCTGATGTCGCCTACCCGCTGAGCAAGATGGAACTGGCCGACCTTGACCAGGCCTTGCGCACTGTCAAGGAGCGTGGCCTGGATCTTGAAAAAATTACTGCCCGGGATTTTCCTCTGACTCTGTTAAGCCCCGCTCTAACGCAGTGGCTGCATGAAATCCAGGAAAGAAAAGGTTTGATTTTGTTGAGCGGGTTTCCTATCGATCGTTATTCGAAGGAGGATTGTGGACTCATCTTCTGGGGGATTGGTGCACATATGGGTGAAGCCCAGTCGCAAAGCCTGGCTGGGGATCTGCTGGGACACGTCGTAAACCTTGGTGGCAAGAACGCCCGCTACCGCGCCTACCAGAACAGCACCGAGTTGGCTTTGCATACGGATGCGACTGATATCGTCGGGATGATGTGCCTCACACCCGCCAAGGAGGGCGGCTTGAGCGGCTATGCCGCGGCTGCTGCAATCTATAACGAACTTGTGGAAAATTACCCGGACGCTCTAGCTACGCTGTGTGAAGGGTTTCACTACCATCTGTTTGGTGAGCAGGCAGAGGGTGAATCGCCGATCACGGAACAAAAGGTACCCGTATTTTCAATGAAGGATGGCTATCTCAGCATCAGCTATCTGAGAAGTTATATTGAAATGGCTTTTGCAGAGCTGGGCAAAGAGAAAACCTTGGCCGAACAGAGCGCATTGGATATTCTGGACAAGGTAGCGCACGGTCCCCGGTGTTATCAGCAGTTCATGCTGGCGCCAGGAGACATTGTGCTGTTCAATAACTACACGATTTTGCATAACCGAACAGCGTTTGCAGACGATGACGATCCTGACAAGCGACGTCACATGCTGCGACTGTGGTTAAGAGCACATAAACCGCGCCCCATCGTGGATGACATCTCGGCGTTTGGCAAGCGCGCCGGGATTGCTAAACAGACTGGTCGAGCCAGCGTTTATCAAGGTGCACTGGAGTATGAAGAATATGCGGTGCCTAAATCCTAGCCGGTTGTGGCTGATCTATAACGGCGTTTTGTACTAAAGTTTTCTTTTCCGCGGTGAGATCGAGCCGCGGCAGTGGTGATCGGGCAGCATTGATGAAAAGCGACGTTCAAAGATGGGAAGCGAAGTATCTTGGTGCTGAGTTGGCACCCGCGTTGCGTGTGGATCCATTGCTTGTGAGGTATATCGATACCCGGGTTGATCGAAGCCGAGCTTTGGATGTCGCGGCGGGCACTTGTCACGCCAGCGTGTATCTGGCGCAGCAGGGTTTTCAGGTTACAGCGCTCGACTGTAGTGCCGCTGGTTTGGCTCTGGGTCGGCGTCTTGCAAAGCGCGAAGGCGTGGCAATCGAGCTCTGTGAGCTTGATCTGGATAAAGCCGTTCTGCCCAAAGGGCTCTGGGCTGTGATCTGCTGTTTTCGCTACCTCAACCGCAGCCTGTTTGTGCAGATGGCGAAGGGTTTGGCACCCGGCGGCATTTTGATTTTCAAGACTTTCAATGTGCATCATCTCGTCAAAGCGCCAAGTTTTAGCCCGGAATATGTACTGCAACCCGGTGAACTGGCCTCGGCCTTTTTAATGCTCGATACGATTGAACTGGCTGATGGCGATGACCCGCAAGAGAACACATCGTGGATTGTGGCGTGTCGCCCACGCTGACCAACGCTACGACCATCTGACAAAGCGTTTTACCAACCGGCGGTATTTTTCTCGACCCAGCGCTCTCCCGAGGCAAGGGTTTCTTTTTTCCAAAAAGGTGCGGTCGATTTCAGCGCTTCCATAATTTCACGGCAGGCATCAAAGGCGGCCTTTCGGTGTGCTGAGAAAGTGGCAACCAGGACAATATCCTCGCCGGGTTTGAGTTCACCGACGCGGTGGATGACCAGTGCATCGTCGAGGTTGTGTGCAGACATGGATTGGTCCACCAGAGCCTGTAACTGCTTTTCGGTCATGCCAGGATAGTGCTCCAGCACCATCGCTTGTACATCATCCCCCTCATTAAAATCGCGCATGGTGCCCACAAAAACAGCGCTGGCACCACTTTTACCTATCGTAAGGTGGCTGGAGCGATAATCGGCCACGGCCTGCCAGGGATCGAAGGGGTTTTCCCGAATCTCAATGCGCATCGCTACCTCAGCCGCCGGTCACAGGCGGAAAAAATGCCACCTCGTCGCCGTCAGCCACTGTCCGGTCCAGCGCAGCGTACTCTTTATTAATGGCCACCAGCATTTCTTCATCGGCTTCTTGCCCACTGGCCGATGTCCAGACATCACGGGCGGTTGTTATGCCTTGCGCATCTATCTCTAGGGCAGCGCTGCCAATGCGCTCTTTCAGGCTGGCGAAGAATCGGACGTTGATGCTCATGAATGGAACGGGATATTAAGGAAATCAAGGTGATGGCAACCCTATAATAGGGCGAGACCTATTTAGCCACAAGCGAAGGTGTTGCCCATGTCCAGCAAAGCCCGTGAATTTGTTCCGGTTCCCATAGCGGTGATGACAGTATCGGATTCGCGTACTGAAGCTGATGATAAGTCGGGCAAGTTGTTAGTCGAACGCCTGACGAGTGTAGGCCACCGGATTGTCGAGAAAGTTATCGTACCCGACGATATTTTCCAGATTCGCTCTGTCGTGTCACGCTGGATCGCTGATACTGAGGTTCAGGTGGTACTGACTACCGGAGGTACCGGCGTGACGGGCTTTGATGGAACCCCGGAGGCTATAGCACCGTTGCTGGAAAAAGAGCTCGATGGCTTCGGTGAGATCTTTCGGGCTGTGTCCTACGAGGAGATCGGCACATCGTCATTGCAGTCACGCGCTGTGGCTGGGGTTGCGAATGGCACCTACCTTTTCTGTCTGCCAGGATCCTCCGGTGCCTGTGCGACCGCTTGGGACAAGTTGTTGCAGTTCCAGCTTGATTACCGCACCCGGCCGTGTAACCTGGTTGAGCTGATGCCACGCCTGCTGGAGCACCGCTAGAGACCCAGGAATCTTCGCCAAGTCAGCATCGCCCGATCAGCAGAACATCCATGGCTTTGCGGCAATTGATGCGCGGAAAGTCCCGACAAGAACAATACGGGACGCTCTGGTGGATTGCCCATGCACTTGTTCAACTGGATAGTGAAGCCTGTTAGAGAACTCGGGCCTATCTATGACTGATTCCACTGAACCTTCTTCAGCGATGCCACGTGCTGCTCGTCGACGTAAAGGCCGTACAAACGCGCCGGCACGCGTCGGGCTGGCCCAGTTACCCTGGGGTCAGCCGCGATACCTCGATGCCCCGATTGAGCCTTTGGATGCTGAAGGCATCGACAAAATTCATAACGCGGCGATGCGTATCCTCGAGGAGATTGGCATCGATTTTCTGCACGATGATGCCCGGGAAATTCTCGCCCGGGCGGGCTGTGACGTAAAAAAGGATTCTGTAACGGTGCGCATGGATCGTGCCCTGGTGATGGAACAAGTGGCCAAGGCGCCAAAGCGCATCGTAATGACGCCGCGCAATCCAGACCGCGCGCTTGTGTTTGGGGAAACCTACGCCGCTTTTGGCTTGGTCTCCAGTCCACCCAATGTCTCGGATCTTGATCATGGTCGACGGGTGGGTAATCGCACCGATTACCAGAATCTATTGAAGCTGGCGCAAAGTTTCGAGTGTATTCATTTCACTGGCGGTTACCCGGTCGAGCCAGTTGACCTGCACCCATCGATTCGCCACCTCGATTGCCTGTTCGACCTGCTGACACTGACAGACAAGCTGGTGCACGCCTATTCCCTGGGCGTTGAGCGTGTCGAGGATGCTATGGCCATGGTGCGTATAGCAGCGGGTCTGGATCAGGAAGCGTTTGAGCAAGCTCCGCGGATGTTTACCAATATCAATTCTTCTTCGCCATTGAAGCACGATTGGCCCATGCTCGATGGTGCTATGCGTCTGGCGCGACAGAACCAGCTGGTGATCATTACACCGTTTACCTTGGCAGGCGCGATGGCGCCCATCACTCTGGCAGGAGCAATCGCACAGCAGACCGCCGAATGTCTGGCGGCGGCTACCCTGCTGCAGCTGGTTCGCCCCGGTGTTCCGGTCGCCTACGGATCGTTTACCTCTAACGTAGATATGAAGTCAGGTGCCCCCGCTTTTGGAACACCTGAATATGTACGCGCCACCCAAATGTCAGGGCAGATGGCGCGGTACTATGGCCTACCCTGGCGTGCGTCCAATGCCAACGCGGCTAATTGTGTCGATGCCCAGGCCACCTGGGAGAGCGCCGCTTCACTGTGGGCGTGCTCCAGCGCTAACGCCAACATTGTTTATCATGCGGCGGGATGGATGGAGGGCGGCCTGTGCGCAAGCTTTGAGAAGTTCATTATCGACTGCGAGATGCTGCAGCAATTGAGTTATTACCACCAACCCATCGGCATATCCGATGATGATCTTGCGATCGAAGCTATTCGTGCCGTTGGGCCCACCGGTCATTTTCTCGGTGCAGAACATACGCGGTCACGCTACAAGAGTGCTTTTTACAGCCCGTTTCTCTCCGATTGGAGTAACTTCGAGAACTGGGAGCAAGCGGGCGCCATCGAGACTCCCTGGCGAGCCAACCGCATTTTCAAGGAAGTCCTTGCGCAGTATCAGCCA